>Ga0209608_1001375_pt1 | contig 20189 bp, 37 predicted proteins | sample AD_UKC130_MetaG_FD_184428 | JGI IMG/M metagenome (GOLD analysis project Ga0209608, IMG submission 184428) | Active sludge microbial communities of municipal wastewater-treating anaerobic digesters from Canada - AD_UKC130_MetaG (SPAdes) (version 2) | ecosystem: Engineered > Bioreactor > Anaerobic... | reverse complement strand
ACAGAGCCTAGAACTAGGAGGGCATCCTAGGGTGTCATGACATAGATAACGTAGGTTCTGTTGCAAACCTTAGCCTGGTCAACATGGGGCTATCAAGCCCACGGCTTTAGCCGTTGGGTAGTTGACCCGAGCTTATATTTCTACAAACCCCCACTTAAAGTAAGTGGGGGTAGATGAAGTAATAAGTATTTGAATATTACTAATATTACTTATTAGATGAATCGACTAAATTTACATCAACATCCAATGGTACTTCTTCTTGTGGTATTTCCTCAGGTTCGGATGCCATTTGTTCCATCTCTTCCTCTTCATATTCTGGTGTTTCCAACTCAAGAACAAAAGTATATCCATCAACTGTAGTAATAAATGCTTTAAATTTTTCTGGGTCATAATAATCATTATTTGGTTCAACAATTTCAATTTCAGAATATAACTCTTGGTCTAGTAATAAACTTACCAACTCATATCCATATTGGAATAATTCTTCGTTTTCTATTATGTCCTCAGATTGTAAATCTTCATCATCTAATACTTCCTCAACAAACCTTGAAAAGAAAGATTGGTTTTCAGTTATCCATTTTACAAATGATTCTTTAGTTCTTTTATTCATTGCCCTAGTCTCAGTCTGCTTTGATTTAGATTGATCATATTTTGACAAAACATTTTGTAATACTTTTAAATTTGCAAGATCTAACTGAGATAACATAGAATTTACCAACTCATCTTCTTGTCCACCAAATGCTTGATACATTAACTTCTAAAATGCACTTTCACTTTCACAGATTTTTCTAACTTTTTCTTCAAACTTCATATTATTTCGATATATACCCATAGTACCTGAGTATATATCTTTTCACCTCCCATAATATTTTTTAATAAATTAGTCAGTATATAGAATCTTGGTTATAAATTAAATACTTAATATGATGAAAATTAGATATAATCTACATATCTATATATATCTAAATATATGTCATCTTTTTCTAATTTCTTAAATGCTAATACATTATATCGATTTTCCATATAATAAAAATCTACAACCCAGTCAACAATTCTTTCAAATTGTGCATCCATTAATTGTTTAAATATATCAGGATACATTTCTTCTAATATATATATATCTAAATCTTCGACATCTTCCACCATCTGTTTTAATTCATTGATTATCTTAGATGGTACATTAAGTTTTGCAACTTCTTCTATAATATCGTCTGGGCTCCAAAATGACATACTATTATAATAAATTGCATCTTCTGTGATTGTTCCAGATATTTCTGCTAATACCAATTTATCAGTTTCAAATTTATCTGGCAATTTAGTATCATAATAAACCTTGCCATCTTTTGTGAAGATTAAATACAAATCACTATCAGTGTAAAATGATTGTCTAACTGCTTCCTCTTCCATATCCATAATCTCATCACGTTTTTCTTCAATAAGATCTTCCCAAAATTGGTCCATATTAATACCTCCTTATACCATTAAATTTGATTATATACTTACAATATGTATTGTACCATATTATCTTAACAATTTAAATTTACTTATCTAGATTTTTCGTGCCAATCTTGTAATGCATCCATCACTTGATTCAATTTTTTAGAAAACTATGGGGCATTAGTTTTGTTCATCACAGCCTACCAATTCAATTTTCTAATCATTTCCTAATATGACACTTTGCCTGAATTTATCTATGATTTTGCTCGTTTAATCATTTCATCTGTTTGTACATCTGCCAAATTTGTGCTATCAGCGTACCCCAATATTTTCTTTAATGACCCTTTTTCAATATCAGTTGGTAGATATACTTGTTTTTCCAACAATCGATTAATCTCTTTTATTACCTATACTTTAAAATTTTCTCCAAGCTCAGTTTCTAACGATTCTATTACTTCATCAATATATTCATCGGGATCTATGTATTCTCGAACATATTCGGTTATTGTGTCTAAGAACATTTTTTCATATAAATCCGGATCATATTCCGACAAATAGAAGACCGATGGGGGATCGTCATCATCATATTCCTCATGATACCATTCATAAAATTCTTTGATCTCAGGAAGTGACATTCCATAGTCACGCATAAATCCAATAGCATCTTCACCAACCATTCGATCTAATTCATCACTAATCACAGTTGGGTCATTATCAAATGTTGCAATTTTAATTGCATCTCCAGTATATACTTCACCTGCTGTAGTACTTCCACCTATATCTTCTGAAATTATAATGTCACCATCAGCAAATAAATATACAGTATTAACTAATCCTGTTTCATATGAGTTAGAAGCTGCCTCTAATATTGCATCTTGTAACTCCTCTCTTTTTTCTTCAATTAAAGATATCCACTCTTGAGTAGTTTCTGCATAACCCAATATTTTCTTTAATGACCCTTTTTCAATATCAGTTGGTAATAGCTATTTTGCTTCTGTTAATTGACTAACTGCAGTATCTAATAATTCTTCTATCTCCTCTTCATTAGTTAACTATGTGGCTATATAATCAAAAATACCACCATATATAATAGGATCATATTCATACAATAAATCCAAAGTTGGTTCATCATATCCGTTACTTTCAACCCAAGTTTGAAAATCTTGAATATAACTATCTTTCAAACCATACTATGACAATATATCTAATAACTTTTGCCCTTTAATTGTATCTATATCAACATCAAATAATCCGCTATCTGGCAAAATAGATGTAATCAATAGTGCGTCTCCTGTTTTTGCTTCATTAGGTACAACATCTCCATCTCCATTCTCAATTACTAAAATCTCATTATCTTTGGTTAAATATATATCGTATGCAACACCTTCTTTTTCCTATTGTATTGCAGTCCATTTGATAACATTAAGTAATGTATACCAATGTTCTTTAATCAATTTTTTCCACTCGATGCTTATCATAATACTCACCTCGTATATATTTTATTCAAAGTTAATTTCCCACTAAATACTCTATTATTAAAATCTATGCTATAATTTGTTCGTGTAATAATATATTTTCCAACTATATCTTTAAATGTTTGCAAATTATTTGATTTTATATCAAATATTCTACCCTAACTAAAATCTATTGACATATATGGATTTGGAATATTCAATACCAATTCATCCTAATTTGCTAATCTTCTATTTCTACGATAATAATATTCAACATTTTGTGCCATATAATCCATTTCATTTATTAAATGTAGATATAAATCATTAGTAGATATTATATTCATTTCATTTATTGACGGTGTATTTAAATTATTTATTGGTTTATAATACTTTATTCCAGTATTCTATTTATTTTTAGTTTTAGTTTGAATATTATCAATTGTTTTTATAAATATATTATTAAATCGCATATTATTTATATTAATTAAAATATCTTCATTTATAAAATATAGTATTGATTTTGATTTATTATAAAATATATTATATTGTTCATCTTGCATCGATTTTCCTATTATCTATGTTATTACATCATTATCAATTGGATTATCATATAATTTAACAATATCTGTAAAATATAAAATATTTTTTATTGTTGTAAACAAAACTATAATATCATATTCTGACATAGATAATTTTGATTTTAACTGTCCGATTATATTAAGAATATTGACACCTTTTGGAAACACTATTCTACTATCTTCAACAAGTTTATTATTAAATTGTGGTAAATAACTAGTGTCAAAATCTATATTCTATAATTTCAAATAATTATCAAATATATCAGTATATGATGTATATTTATTTGTGTCATATGAATACTATCTATTCATCTATACAATACTTTTTATCTAATTCTCATGTATCATATTCATTGTCATATTTATATATTTATTTTTCTCAATACTATTTATCATTATATCATATATATAATATTTACCAGTAATCTTTTCACTTTGCGTCAATTGAATATCGATATCACACTCAATTGGCAAATTATTAGTCAAATTATATACAAAATTTTGTGGATTATTGCTTTCGAAATTTGGAAATGATAGATTCATTGACTATATTGGCTAAAATTTAAATATACTCTCATCAAATGTTATCTAATTAATATTGACATTCTTATACTCATATACACCATTTAATGTAATCTCATATTTAAAGATTATTTTATCTACAGGTAACGTGTTTGCCATAATTATTTCACATACCTTTCTGGTAAATAATTGACATATTCAGTATTGATATAATCAAAAAAATCTTCTATATCACCAATAGTTGGCAAATATACTTCCACATTTGCGGTATCTTCCCATAAATATCTACCCAAAAATAATGGTATAATCCACTAATACTCATAACTATTATATACATAATAAGAAATTAAATCATATCTACCGACAACATCTGGAGTTATTACATATTTAATAAAATTCCTATTCTATTTAAAATCATTATAGAAATAGAATAACTATAATTGTTGTATATCAATTTTGGTATTTTTGTATATATCTAACATATCATTTGCCATATATTTGGCAATTAACTCCTTAGATTAATACAATAAAATAAATAGGAGAATAACTGCCTTCCCTCCTCAATTTAATCTAAAATTAATTGCCCATACTAATGTAAATCCATTCTAACTATCGATGTGTAAACTCTCATCTAGCATTATAAATGAGAATGGCAATAATTTTTGTTTAAACTATAATTCATTCTCATCAGAAATTTCTTGTAACTATTGTATTGCTTGAGATCTGATAACAGGATTAGTTAACTATGTATAATCATATCCCATTTCATTTATAATATAATTATCAATCATTGATTTATGCGTATCTTCTTTAATAGTTTGCTTATAATATATAAGTTCTGATGTCTATGGAATTATGTCATTCATAATAAGATTCAAATTACCAAATGATAATAACAACTAATTAACATCAAATCCAACTGAATCTACAGTATTAATTGGAAATGTAAATACTAATTGCAAGTTATTATGTTCAAATAATTTATTATTAAATAAATTTTTCCATTGAGATGTTTCTAATGAAGGCAAATCATTATTATTAAAATATTCATTATAATATCGCAATCTAACATCTTCGCCAGTTCTATATCTAATAATTGGCATATATGATTGCCCATTCGGTATTTTAATACTCCAATTATTTATACGAGTAATTAAATATCGTCTATATACATCGATTCCTTGTTGCTCAAATCTATATCTAATATATAATGTCTCAAATAAATTGGTAGATATTAATTGTAATGGATTACTATAAAATACCGATTTAATCAAATACATTGTACCTTCTTCATAATTTATACTACCAATTGGCTATACATTAGGGTCAGATTCATATTCTATCTTATTATATAAAAATCCATGCCCATTATCTATAATCTCATTTATAATAGTACCTTTGCTAAATTTCATATATATCGATGATGGCACTAATTTTGATTTGGACATAAGAAACGAAAACATTTGATTCACATTTGGCAATACCCATACATTATTCACTAAAGTCTAATACTATTCTGGTAACTATGTGATTTGCGCATAATAGATTGGTAAATCATGTATTTCTTCATTTGAAATGATTGTGTGGTTATAATATGTCTCTAAATCATTCAATTTTAGTATATTAGTATTAGCACATTCTAATATACTAATGCCATCTATATATTTATCATTCTTGGGATTAAATAAAGATGTGATTAATAACATTTTTCCAAATGGTGTTATTTCATTTTTATTTTCAAATATTAAATTATTGTCACTATTAAAGATCTGTACTGTTCCAAATATATTAACATTATCCATTATCAATCGACACTCCTTATTGTTTTTCTGCAAAAAAAGATATCCACTTCGTTAAGTAGTAGATATTTGGTCAACCTTGTTTCCCAAAAATATTGACCCATATTTTTTCTCACGTTTATCTGTCATAGAATGGAATTGTATTTGATCATTTACAGGGTACATCTCAGTACCTATATTTTCGTCTGTCTAACCTACTGGTAGCATTTGTATACCTAAATATACTAGATTGACATTAAATGGAATAAATAATTTATCAAGAAAATTTATTATCAATTGATTTGGAGTTATATTTGACCCCTCTATTTGCCCACGTGAATATATTCTATCCTATGTAGTATTATATAAAATGACAATAGTTCGTTGTAACAATTGATTTATTATCAGATCTTGATATTTGACTTTGAGTCTATCTTTAATTGCATTTATATATGACACAGAATGTGTTTTATATAATTCTTTTATTTTATCATTTACCATATTATCAATTTGTGGTTTATATTGAATATATAGATATGACCGAATCTGATTTTTCAAAGTATTTAATTCATTAAGATCTCTAAAATACTATTGATATTCATAATCTACATACTATGTAATACCATTTAACTCATTAAATTGCAAAATTACATAATTTGTTGAGAATCTATAATAACTAAATATCACATCAACTAATTCCTAAAAACTTTCAATATTTCCTTTATTCACAAATTCTTTTATTATATTATTTATTAGTTTATTACTAACAATTTGATATGTTTGAATATTATTTTCAAATGTTTTTAAATACTCATCTAGAATATCATAATCTTTTAATTTTCGATAAAATGTTCTAATATCAAAATATTGTGGCATATCCATCTCATATATAGATGGTATATTATCAATTAAATCATTATAATAATAGAAAAATATACTTAAAATTTCTAACAACTCTTCATAAATACTATTTTCCTCATCTAGATCTAAATCGTTCATAAATTTTGGAAATAATTGACGTTTTATAAACTCGTATGCCTATTCTAATTCTTTAGGATTATCTAATAATTGATATGATAAATTCAAATAATCGGTAAGAAATGTTATGTCATTATATAACTATATACTTGTAGTTTCAAATAAATCATAAATATAATAGTCATATTCAATAGTCAATTGATAATTGGAATAAAATATCGATGCAACAAATGTGATAGTATGTGTATTATAGTCAATTGTGCCCTATCGCCTAAATTTAGATAAAGCACCATTTGACTATTTCATTTCCCATAATGTGCCATCTATATCATGTATGATAAATTTTATCTATCCCAATTGATCTGTGACAGTAATTTTCATTGAATTTTCTAATATATATTTATATTCTGGATTCAATACCAAAATATTATTTTGTATATTATTATATTGTTCAATAACATGATTAATTTGATATTTATGTTTTATCATTATTATATGTAATAATACTATATAGAAGTATTATAAATAGTATTATTACTACCCCCCTATTGCCAAGGATTAATAATTCAAATTATAATTCTTATATGCATTAATTATAACTTGCCCATCAGCATCACATTGAAATTTCAAAGAATAAATTAACGATGTATGAGTTTCTATTTTAAATTCGCTATTCTCATCAATATAAATACAATTTGAAAGATTGGCAGCCAATTCTTCAGTATCAGTCGCATCAAATAGATTATTTATCCATAATTTCATAATAGACGCAGTTAAATTTTTAATTGATAATGTGATATTTGCTTGTATTCCATCAAATATGTTTTTAATCTCATAAAAACTATCTGTAACAACTGTTAAATTCGCAGAATATACATAGACATTGTCTAATGGATATATATCAACCAATACTACACCATCTGGTAAACTTGCCAATGGTATAATATAAAATGTGGTAATAGTTTGTTTTGGACCAATCAATATATTGTCAAATAACCCCAAATAGTCATTTCTAATTGGGATATTGACTGGATATTCATTATTATTTTTATATTTTGGCATATACTCACCCCTTTCGTTTAGATAAAGTCAAATAATTATCAATAGATTTTAATAACTCATATTCCTCACTAGAAAATTGTGATTTAACATTTTTAAAATATTCATTTAACATTTTATAAATTGAATCTGATTGATATTCAAATATATTATATTGATTTAAAAATATAATATTGTAATTAATATCAAAAATTTCTATTGGAATATCAAATTCGATAAATATATAAAATTCATATTTACTAAAATCATATTCACGTAAATTTAATGCATTCCAATATTCAAAATCAAATAGATTCCTATAATCTACTATAACATTATCACATACAATTACACCATATAATGTACTATCAAATAATTTAACTATTTTATGACTAGTATCAAATTGATTATAGACTATCTAATAATACTCAGAAATATTCCCAAATGTATCATATAATGTAGTTATTAGTTCATCATTCATAATAGTATTCTCAAAACTTTCACCTTCTATTAATTTAACTTTATTAATTAAATTATATACCATTTTCGACGTTATATTTGGTATTACATCACAAACATCATATATATTAGTCAATAGATATATCATATCCATATTAAAATGTGGAGTATTATATTGAGAATATAATTTTATCAATTCATTTATATCATAATTTGGCACATCTTCAGTTATGGAGGTATCATCATCTTCATCCAATGTATCATCTTTCATTGAATTCATAAATGCATCTATATCCTGTTCTATATTTTGTTTAACATCTTGCACAGATAATTTAGAAAAATCAGTCAATTGATTTGCAGAATATTTATCTTTTACACTTAATAGATATTCATACAATGGGCTTGATTTAAAAAATCGTTTGACAATAATTGATTGATATTTATTATTAACCATTTGAGAATATAGAAATTTAAATATTGATAACAATGTATCAATATCTTTGTCAGTTAATGGTTCAATAGAGATTTTGTTCTAATATATCAATTCAATCTATAATTGATGGAAATTTTTTAGTCTAACATCCATTATTATTTGCGCAAATGTATTATCATTTGCACATACACCTCCTATATTATGAGATTTGAATAGTAAGTATTTCATCCAAAATATGATTTAATTTCATTACTTTCTCCACATTAGTAATATTAAAGAATCTGTCTTTTATATCCAATTGATATGACCGTAAAATATTCGAAAATGGTATTACCAATGAATTATTAGTAATATATGAATCACTAATTGGTATAACCTAATCCCCATAATATTTATCCTATGACAAATATAAATATTCAAAATAATATTCCCTATATAAATTTAACAGGTTTAGCTAATATAATGGTGAATAAATATTTTGTGTTGGTATAAATCTATTATAAGTAAATAATAATTCTCTAGTGAAATAATTAATAAATCCAACTATATTATTAGTAGAATTCAATTCTGGCATATTCTAATTATACAATTTCAAAGCACCCATAATACCATAATTAAAATTGCGTTGTATAGTCATTAATTCTTCAATAGTGTCAAGATCTGTAATATCAAATACAGTTTGAAAATATTGCAATATAATTGAATAATAATTTGTATTATCATTCTCATTAAATTTAATTACATCATTATTTTTCAATTTTTCATATGAAGAATATTTGAATAATGGTTCATCATATATAAACTATCCACTTAACTATTTATCTTTCTTATTCTAACTAATATCATAACTGTCAATATTATTAAAATCTCGATAATGCAAATATGATTCTGATAATATATCTTGATAATTTGTATCGACAGTTTCTTTTAAATATATGCGAATAGATTTAGGTACAAACATATGCTCATCATATAAATATGGTTTAAATCTAGAGAATTGAACATCAAATCGTTGTGGTACAGATGTCTCTGTCTACTACTATCTAATCAATAAAAACTATTTCCTATGTTGTAAATATGGACTTATCCAATATAAATTGTTATTTCTAGAGTATAATTGCGAATTACTTAATAAAAATATATTTTTATCAGACAAAATTATTGGAATATCAAAATTATAAATATCTAAATTATTGATATCATTCTCAATATTACTTATATCATTTTCTATCAATATTTTTTCAATGTATGTGTGTATCCATGATAAATCTACTGTATTTAAATCATATACTGAATAAAATGTAATTCTATATTTTAATTCTTGTCTACCACTACTAGTTTGAATATCAGACTAAATTGGTTGTAAGTATTTTGAAAATAATTCTGTATTATCCAAATTAATTATCAAATCCTACCTATATGACAATAATTTAGAATACCCTTTGGGTGTTATATAAATATATGGATATTTAATTAAATAATCACTAGTTTCTACTAATATATGGTATTTTTCATTATTGTCAAGTATTCCTAATTTTATTCCATCTACACTTGATTCTAATACTCCAAACATTTCTCGAATATTTAATACATACTAATATCCTTCTGGGACTAGTGTTGTAACTATCGGAGATAATTCAATCCCAGTTTTAGGTAACATAACACTAATGAAATTCTAATTCTTAAATGTCAATGATTGAATTTCATTTAATTCACTATCTAAATATTTTTGATTGAATAACGGTATTCGTATTATACTTGGCTATTTAATTTGGAGATTATTATCTAAAAATATCAATATATATCCCCCTCAATATAAGTGTACTATATATCCCAAAATTAGATTCCAATATTTTGTAAGTACCAAAATGATTTTTTAAATGTGTTATCTAGAATTCGTTCTCTATTATATGACAATGTTGTAATGTCATTTTTCGTTTTACTGTCTTTTAAATTAAATATAAATTCACTAGGATATAAATAATATTTAACATCTTGGTAATATTTATTTAACTCTGTTAGATCTAGATATGTATTATCTACAAATGAGAATTGAGATTCAGTTATCTATTTAATATTTAATTGCAATCCATAATTGAAAAATAAATCTCTATTTACCGCATACATATAATTTTGAGATGATATGTCATAATACAAATCAGTATCTAAGTAATTATATACTGACAATAGATCTGAATATACAATAGTATTTCGTATATCTTGTAAATCTAATGATTTATTCATATCGGGATGTAGTTTTACCATATAATTGTTATTGCTAAATGATAATATTGTTCTACGTTTAACTTGTGTACCATAATTATTTGTAATATTATTTTTTGTCAATACCTATGATACAAATCTATCAGTAATTAATATATCAGAGAATAAATTTATTAACTCATCATCTATAATGATATTATCCGATACATTTCGATGTAATGATTTAATTGTTGGTGTATTATATATCAAACTAAATTCTGGCAAATATTTTTCATATACAATTTGACCTTCTGGGTTTTTAATTAATAAATCATTAGGAGTAACAATTGTATAATACATATTTTGCCCTTCATCGGTTAAGAATTCATAGTATAAATATTTGTTCATATTAAATCTAAATGCACCATATTGTGAAAGGTCTTTAATTATCATATACTTAGACATTTTTATATTCTATAATGCATTCACTATATCATTGCCATTATTAATTGTAATATTTGGCAATTCGATAATTTCACGCAATGCTTTAGTTGTATTGTTAATAATTGTAGGTGTGATTCGTGTAATAATGATATTATATTTATTATCACTTATATTATCAAATTCTATTGTGACATTAGGATTGAATTGTGATAATGACAATTTCTATATAACAGTATATTCGGCTAAATCAATATTGGCAGTTGTACCACCACCGATTCTATTATATAATATTGTGTCATTATTAATTTGATATTGATATTCACGAATTTCAATAGCTGATTTTATAAATACATCTTCATATGCCACTAATGTATCATTTGTGATTTTATTAATTAATATATATTCAATAGTTTTCTTTAACTACAATTCTAAATATTTAGAATAATATACAAATTTTTGTGAATCAGATAAATTTGCCCATGGAGTATACTATCCACCAACAGCTTCTTTTTCTGCCACATAATATTGACTTACAAATTCTTTGAATTTTGTCTATGATATAGTATTCATGCTAATTATTTCTGATAAAGTGTATATTGACAATATATTATTGTATTTAGCATTTATCTTGTTTTGAATATACTATGAATCTGTAATTGTATTTATAGTTTTGGCAAGTATACGAGTATTTGTGGTTATATTAAATGAGTCATTAAGAAATTCTGTCATATACATTGGTGAAGTAGATGTAGCATCATTATAATAAGATGCAATACTAAATAAACCATTATCAAATCTACCACTCTTATATGTATATTGTCCTATAGTCGAATCAATTTCATATGGCACATCATACAAAAATGCTTTAGAATTGAAATTCCCAGTAGTATTCATCTAATCTAAATAATGATAATATAAAAAATTGTTAGTCTCATCAGTATATATTTTCTTTATATCAGCAATATTTTTCTAATTAATTTTTTGTACTGGTAATGATATAAAATCCTACACATTTTCATCCGTCTCTAATATTGTCCCAATAACATTGCCAAACATTACTATATTATTCTCTGACTATACTATATGCTCAGATTTATTTAATGGCAAAAATGGAACTATATAGAATTCTTTTAAATTGTCATTAATATTTATACCACTTGAATTATATTTATTGGCAGAAAAATTTATTACATTATTTATAGTAAATGTATTCTCTAAAAATACATCTAATGAATTGATAAAATTATTAATATTAAAAGACACTATTCCATTTAAATTGCTAAGGGTATACGTAAGTTTAATTAAATCATATCCATTAAATATATCAATATCAGTGTTATCAATTGACAATAAATTATCTAATACAACTGGAATACCAGTTTTTATATTATCTAATGCGGTAGATTCAATATATATATCTAATGGTTTAGTTGAATAAAAATTCTATTTATTTAAATCATTGATTCTAACACTTGTTGTTAATGGAATACGTTTTTCTAACTCATTTTTTAAGATCTCTTTTTCTTCTGTATATAAATATTCTGGCAATAAATTTTCATATCCCGATATTCGATTATATATAGTTTCATACCCACGTAATTGTTGAAGATTTTTTATATATTTATCTCTTGACACTAATATTTTCAAATTCTATATATTTCTCAATTTATCCTACTCAGAATCAATTATTGCATATGGGTATGTGGATAATAATACTGCATTTTGAATATCCTAACTACCAGTCAACTATTTTTGCTAAAATATATATAAATCTTCATTTGTAATTATATTATTTTTAGATTTCATATACTTAGAAAAATTATATTTTATTTCTTCTATAGACTCGATATTTTTACCACCAGTCTAGTCATATTCATTTATAATTGTGAATTTTAAATTCTTAATTAAATCTAGCAAATCATATATACTATCAACTGGCAATTGTGGAAATAATATTGTATCTATATGTTTTGGCTAATATTGACCAGATTGTGTTGACAATATAGATTCATCAGTTATATATATCTGATCTGGTAAAAATATTTTATTGAATATACCATCATATTTACTAAGAAACCCTTTAGGCACATTTCCATTTTCTCCAACATTCTAATAAAACAATATCTTAAATGTATCTGGCAATGATGTATCGGTATCAGGAATAAAATATTCAAAAGATTCTGTAAAATTGTTATACCTAAATATTATATATGGATTGTTTATATCTTCTTTTTCATAAATAGATTGCACAACTTCATATCTTCTACCATTAATATCAGTGAGGATATTGTAATATTTATCAGTAAGAATAACATCTAGCTTATATTTTGATACATCTTGAATATTGAGATTCTTTGTTATCAATTTGTCATTTAATAATGGCAAATATTTATTTTTTACATTTGTAGCCATTACTTCTATTGGCTCTAATTGTATAAATGTATTATCTTCTGACCCAAATACCGACACCTATCGATATATATATTCAGTATTACTTATATATTCTCGCACTATGAGTATGCTATTTCTATTTGTCCATATATTGCCATTACCATCAGTGAATTTAAGTAAAAGTGGTGGTATTTGTATACCAATATTCCCTACATAATTAAAAAAATCATCTAATGTATCATAATTTTGTTCATCAATTTCTAGTCTTAAAATAGTATGTGCAGGATATGAAATTCGACGATTATATCCATATTGTTTTAATATCTCAGATAATTTGGCATAACTGTTGCTTGTATTGACAAATAAATCCTATAACTACATTTCATGTTTTTGATTCAATACAGTAGTCCCATATGCTAACTAATCTAATATAATTGAGATAGCAGTAGAATTATCAAAATCTACAGTTGTATACTCTTTTTTACTTCTTAGAAATTGGATAATATTATTTTTCAATTCATCAAAATCAAATTGTTCTTTTGACAGTTTTCTAAGTGTATCGACATTAAACGTATTTGCCATGTTAAATATCCTCCAAAATAATATTGTTTTGTCATCATTTAATTTAATATTTATATCTAAATTAAAAAATAATTGAGAATTAAAAAATCCTCTTGATACAGAGAATTATAATAAAATATGACATTTTATGATATATTATATAATATTAATTTAAATTTAATATGTGATTGTTATAATAAAGGTGTCGATGCAGAGTTAAACCATTCAAAAGTCAACTACAATAATGTTGCATATAGAATTTCATATTATGTTGATAAGCCGATCTTGGATTCTGAAAATATGACTATAATTTTTATTTATGCAGGTTCAAAGAAAATTTTTATAATTTTAATATTTACAACGGAGGAGGAGTATTATAATATGATAAGTATTGGTGAGTTAATAAGCATTTTTTCTGAGTTATCAACTACAAACAAAAAAAGATTATATAATTTTTTCATTAATGAATTCTCAAAGGTAAAATCAGAAGAATATATTGAATTTGTTGATTTGTTAAAAGATTTGGAAGAAGATTTGTTGTATAGTGATGAGATTGACGAAAAAGAAGAAAATTAGAAATTATATTTTACACAAGATGACTTAGCAATCATGACAGGTTTATCAAAAATGCAAATACAAAAAATCCTAAAAAATAATAATATTGAACCTGTAAATCCTGGGCAAAAACCTCTATGTTATGATTTAAATGAATTTGAAAAGTATTATTCTATCGCTAAGAATACCGGTCAAATGCCCCCACATATAGAGATGGAGAATTGTAGAAATACAAGCCACTACTTGTAAAAGTGGTGGATATTTGACATTATAAAGTGATAGTTTTTGTCAAATACACTTGACAAAATCGCACGGTTTTGTCGATTAGATTAGACAAAAATCTACACTTTAATTTTATCATTTTTCTGCAAAAAGATTTCCATGTATATGAATGGTATGTATTTGATTCTAATATTCAAATCAATACCTCAAAATTGTCAAGTGTTCGTATTTCACGGAATTCATTACCAAAAATGAGCATATTATTCCAATCATTATTTTCATTATTAAAAAATGTTTTAACTGGGTATAATTGCGCACTCATTGTATTGTTTAAAATATCATTTTCTCTTTCTTTGCCATTATATATAAGTTGACACTCATTGGAAGTATAATAATAATTTGCAGTTCTATTTACATCAATATTCAACTAAATCCTCCTTATTGAATTAAGATATCCAATCTAATATTATTACATGGCATCTGAGTTTAAATATTTTGAATACCATTTTTCTAAAAATTCTTGGAATCTAAAAATGACAACTCGGTATTCGCCAATTTTGCTAATTACTTTATTATCAATTAACTCACAGATCTCATCAAGCAATTTATTATCCAAATCATTTCCATCTGAATATACCATACCATATACATCTTCATAATTTTTGCTAAACACAATAAGACCATACTTATCATCATATCTTTCTTGATTAGTTTGATTTATAAACTCCAAAAATATATTAGATTTATTCTCTGTACCTTTTCCAAATATATCATTAAATTTCCATCTTTCATTATTCTTACATTCAATCACAAACGGAAATTTTTCTTCTATATATGGATGATTGATATCTATATCGCCATGTTCATCAAGACGCACACCACTACTTCCAGCACGTTTAATATATTTTGAATCTATATTGAATTGTGTACAAATCATTTTTGCTACAATATTTTCAAATCGCTTTCCTTTAGTTTTACTTTTATTTGCCATAATATCACCACAATAATTGTACTTCATATTTATTTGAATTTTGTTCATCGAATATAAGACGGGGGCTTCCTATAACAGATGGCTTTAACGATTTTCTAGTAGCATAATCTCCCCATTTAAGATAGCTTCCACATACAATATGTTGAGTTATATGCTCATCAATTTGCATTGTATTGTTATTATACACATATATTATATCTGGGAAATATATTAACTGATGTGTATGTCCACTAAGTACAAAGTCAACATTGGTTATTACCTTATCCATTTTTATAGCGCTATTCATTTGCCCGCCTGGTGTAGTTGCACTACCATTTCCATGCGTCACTAAAATTGATGTTTGATTTTGGAGTTTATTCCCCCATATTATATATACAAGAGCAGCATCGCCGGCATATAAATCCATAGGTGCAACAAATTCCAATAAATCTATACCAGTAGATCTTAACAATCTCATCTCATGATTACCTCTAATAACAGTAAAACATTTATCCCACATGTCCTTGAATATTTCTAAAAACTTTTTACCTTCTTCAGCAGGATTCATACCAGTATATACATCGCCAATAGAATCTTTTATTGACATATCAAGCGCATCTCCACCTATCAAAAAATAAGCATCTTTATCTTTTTTTATAACATTTAATACTGTCAACATCTTTTGAATATCGCATAAATTACTGCCAATATGTAAATCATATAATGGATATAATGTGAATCTCGGTTTTTTTATTTTATAATTGAATACATTTATAGCCATATAACCCTCCAGATATATATAAAAATATTTGAATTTGCCAATCTACAATTAATGTAAAACTACACCAGACAATGTATAATTAACAAAATATATTTAAATACAATATATTTCTATTCAATCCCTCCTTTTGATTATATGTGATATTAATATCTATCTAAATTATAGCATATACCCAAATTTTAGCAGTTATTGCCCAAATACCTTATTTATAACTGGCAGCAATTTAAATTTTTCATATTTATATAATGTGATATCTTTCAAACAAGATAGATCTGTCATATCGCCAATATCTTTATATTTTGATAATCTACCAATATATATAGTAAAATACTGTGTAAAAGTATTTTGAATTGAAGATTTTAATTTTTCAATTGAATCAAGTATAGTATTATGTTCAACATCCATATCAGGTATCCATACTAGTTTATTAATTGCGTATTGACTAAATAAATCTAATAACATCAATCTCAATGTAGAAGATATTTGTTTTCCATTTGTAGTAAATACTATATAATTTTGCTCTTCAAATGACAAAAAATAGAATAATTTTATCGCATCAAATACACCTTCGACAATATATATATTATATATTGGCAAGCAATCATACATAACAAATGGGTATATTGATTTTAATTCTTTTGGTTTAACAAATATATATTTACCTGTGTATTCAAATTGCGGGGTATCTGGTATATCTGGTACTTTTCTTGCAGAAAAAACATAATTAAAATGTTGAATATATAATCGATTTGGTAGTTTTGAAGGATTATATGAAGGATATTCCTGTAAGGTATCACTATAGAATGGGTAAATTAATTTAAATAATAATCGTTGTTTTATAAACTCTATATCAATATTTTGTAATCGCTCTAAAAGATATGCATTCATTTTCTTAAATATATCTAAATTAGTTAAATATTTATTGGCATTCTTATTTAACAATTTATCAGTAATTATATTTTTATTATTATATTGTTCAATTTGTTTATTATTTGTAGATATTATTGATGTGTTATTTATCATATATTGCAAAATTTCTTTTTTCTCATACATATCTAAATTGGCATATTTTAAAAGGTATGAATATATATTGCCACTAGCATTACATCGATGGCAATAATATACACCTGTTTCTTTATTAACATAAAAATGTCCATGCCCATATTTGTGTTTTTGTGAATCACCGCAAATTGGGCATCTACATAAATATTCAGTATCGTATTCTCGTATAAATTCCAAATGACGTTGTAATAATGTTCGTAAATCTATTGCCATTATATTTCGTCACTTTCTATATGATTGGTTCCATATATTTAACAAATTATAAATAACATCAGCACACACATCTATTAATGGTTCTAAAATTTTTCGAATGTCATCTCTATCAAATTTAGATTTACTAGATATGGTAGTAAGAGGATTTTGTACATTGACATATATTTTGAATTCATCATACAATTTATATAATTTATCTGTGTCTAACTGGTCAAAAGTATTAATGTCTGATACAAAATTATATAAGCAAGATAGATTAACATAAATTCGGTCAAAATTTGAAAATGCATCAGTTGTATATGTACTATCATTGATATTATCTAAATACAACATAAATTTATATCTAGTGATATTAAGATATATAAGTAATTGAGTCAATAAAACATAATATTTATTATCATGTTTATAAACTTCAAAACATACATTATCAATAGTTTTAATATCGACAATTTCAATAGTAGGATCATTGACAAATGTTACATTTAATAATGGAAGTAATTTATATTTGACTTGGTCAGACGCACATTCATATAACTTTGGTACATCATTTACATATATATATTGAATATCAGTTCTAGTATCATCAATTCCTCTATATATAGTAAACATATTTTTATGTTTATTAATAATTCTTTGTAATGTAATATTCGATAATCCTAGTGAAGTATAAATATGAGGAAGTTGAACATATTCTTTGCCAAGAATTTTTCTGGTTTTAAGTTCAATAGAAGAAGTAGAAGATAATGGAATTGCAGAATTATTTCCTAATTCTTTTGGAAAATGTGATTGTAATTTAGTGATTCCACGATCTGTTAAATATACTTTCCCATTTTCTACAAAACATTCAGTAGAATCCATATCATTTATCACACTCAGCAATTCAAAATATATAGTAGATTTTGGTACTTTACATTTTTTTAATAATGCGTCTAGTTCAATCATACATATTTTGACAAGAATATTAATACATATATGTCAATATTCTTGCCACACCCCTCCTTTAAATAGTTTTTGATAAAAACGATACAAATTATGTATAAATTACTTATTATCTTAATTATACCATAATACAACACAATATTACAAATATTAATGATAAATAATATATGGGATGTGAAATATCCCCCCATATCACATCCCATATATAATGCCACATATATTACTAATGATAAATTAGAATACCAAATGCCAGATATTCTAATTATCACCCCCCACCCAAAACAATTAACATAATAATATAAAATACAATCAAGATATTCTATCTAACTAGCTAATAAATAATTTCTAATACTAATTAATATTTGTATAATAGATACAATTTTTATTTATACCGTCATTAATAATATTTGACACAGATTTATATATATATTCAATAAATCTACGAATAATTATAACATTAATATCATTTTTTATTTGCACTAATCGTTTTTTAAAAATCAAATTAGTATAAAACTATAATGAATTATAATTTTGAATATAAAACAAATATACCATATTATTTAATGTCACAAATTTTCTCATATTTCTATAATCATCACTATATGTTTCAATAATTAAACTATCTAATTTAGTAAAAAACTCAATTATATCCTATACAATATTTGTACTGCTAGTATCTTCAATTACTTCCTTATTCTAATCACGCAATATATCATTTATAATATTTTCATTAAGATTTTTCAATATATAATATATTTCATTATTATCCACTATATCATCTGTAATATCCATATCTAGATCTGGGACATACATAATAGGAAATTTAACCTAATAAAATGAATAATAATGTGTCAAAGAAGAATGATAAATGATTGCCTAAAGTATTGAATACAACTTTCTATTTAGATCTATTTTAGGTATATACTTATATATTTGATATAATGCATGATTTTTTAAATCATCTAATATGTCCTATTCTCCTTCAATTCTAGAATTAGCACCAAATTTGAATTTATCCATATCTAATACTTTAGTAGTAATTATGACAGACTATAAATCATCCAATTCAGGATATATTTCTTCAAATATTTTGTCATACTACTTTTTATAATGATATTGATGATGTTTTTTATACTATTTATAATATCGTTGCATTTGCTTGATTTTATATT
>Ga0209608_1001374_pt1 | contig 20195 bp, 17 predicted proteins | sample AD_UKC130_MetaG_FD_184428 | JGI IMG/M metagenome (GOLD analysis project Ga0209608, IMG submission 184428) | Active sludge microbial communities of municipal wastewater-treating anaerobic digesters from Canada - AD_UKC130_MetaG (SPAdes) (version 2) | ecosystem: Engineered > Bioreactor > Anaerobic... | reverse complement strand
ACACTGCCGCATCGTCGAGTAATTCCGGGCGCGCGCAGTGTCGTCGGGGAGAGCCGCGCGGCCGCGCCGCTAGATATCTTCCGGCGCGACGATGATGGTGATCGCGGCGGTGATCGCTTCGAGCCCAGAAAGCCGTGCGGGCGAGAGTTGCTTCGTCACGTCTGCGCGTGACATCAGCCCGCCCTCGACCACCAGGTCTGCCACGTTGTGCCCGGTGAGCAGCGCGGTCTTCGCCAGTGCTGCCGCGGCCGCGTAGCCGATGAACGGGGTCAGCGCGGTGATGACGCCGACCGACGCTCCGACCATCGCGCCGAGCCGCTCGCGATTGGCAGTGATGCCGTCGACGCAGTTCACGCGGAGGGTCCACATTGCCTGGCGCATCCAAGTGATCGACTGAAAGATCGAGTGTGCGATCACGGGCTCGAAGGCGTTCAGCTGCAGTTGGCCCGACTCGACAGCCATGGTGACCGTCAGGTCGGCGCCCGCCACTGCGAACGCAACCTGGTTGACGACCTCCGGAATCACCGGGTTCACCTTGCCTGGCATGATGCTCGAACCCGCCTGGCGGGCGGGCAGGTTGATCTCGCCGAATCCCGCCTGGGGCCCGCTCGAGAGCAGACGCAGGTCGTTGCAAATCTTTGAGAGCTTGATCGCGTTGCGCTTGAGCGTCGATGACACCGACATGAACGCGCCCGTATCGCTCGTTGCCTCAACGAGGTCTTGTGCCGTGGCCAGGTCCATGCCGCTCACCTTGCGCAGGTGGTGCAAGACACGCGCCGCATAGTCAGGGTGCGTTGTGATCCCCGTGCCGATTGCCGTGGCCCCCATGTTGATCTCGCGCAGGAGGTTGACGTTCTCGGTCAGCCTGCGGTGATCCTGCATGAGCGAGGTCGCGAACCCGTGGAACTCCTGCCCCAGCGTCATCGGCACCGCGTCCTGCATCTGGGTGCGGCCGACCTTCAGCACGTCGTGAAACTCGACCGCCTTGTTCATGAACGACTCACGCAACAGCGCGAGCTCATCGAGGAGGCTACGCATCGTGAGCATGATGCCGACCTTGATCGCGGTCGGGTAGACGTCGTTTGTCGACTGGCTGCGGTTCGTGTCATCGATCGGCGAGAGAAATGCGTAGTCGCCCTTCTCGCGGCCTGCCATTTCGAGCGCCACGTTCGTGATGACCTCGTTGGCGTTCATGTTCGTCGAGGTGCCGGCACCGCCCTGGATCACGTCGACCCTGAACTGGGCGTGGAACTCGCCGTCGATGACGCGCTGGGCCGCGCGGTCGATCAGATCGGCTTTGACCGGGTCGAGCACACCGATGTCACGGTTCGCCCGCGCCGATGCCTGCTTGACCATCGCGAGTGCGACCACCAGGTCGGGATACACCGAAATCGGCCGCGTGCTAATCGGAAAGTTCTCCGCCGCACGCGCGGTATGAATCCCCCAGTAGGCGCCAGCCGGGATCTCCATTGATCCGAGTGAATCGGTTTCGATTCGAGTGCCTGAGGTCGCTTCCTGTGCCATGTGCATTCCTTGTGGGGTGTTCGCCGGATGGCCCTGATGGGGCACCTCAGCCTATCCCCGGGGGCGCTTGCGCGAGAAGTACTCGAGCCGTTCCTCCGGGGTGCGCTCGGCCAGCATCGCCAACCATTCCGCCGAGAAGGTCGCCGGGCCGCGCACCTCGCCCAGCGGTACGACCGAGTGCGTGATCGTGTCGTCGTACACGTGCACGAGGTGAAACGACTGCCCCGCATCCATCCCGTTGACCTCATCGGCAGGGTTCGCGAGATTCATCGAATAGCAGGTGGCGGATGCCACGGCCACGGGTATCCCCGCAAAGGTGCCGTGTGTCGAATAGTGCAAATGCCCGGCCAGAATCGACCGCACGTCGCTCCCCCGCAGCACCTCGGCGAGTGCCGGCTGATCGCGCAGTTCGAGGATGTCGAAGAATGTGAGGTGCGTTGGAATCGGCGGGTGGTGCATCGCGAGCACCGTGCCGAGCGGTGCGGGGGTGGCAAGCTCTCGCCGCAACCAGTCGAGCTGGGCCGGGGTGAGGTCACCGTGATGCCACCCCGGCACGGATGTGTCGAGGGCAATCAGGCGAAGGCCGCCGAGGTCCCACACCCCGTCGATTGGCTCCTGCGTGGGCTCGAGGCCGAGGAGGTCGCGGCGCATCTCGGGCCGCTCGTCGTGATTGCCCGCGACCCACACCACGGGGGCTTCGAGGCGCCGCGCAACCGGCTCAACGATCTCGCGCAGGCGCGCATACGCCCCCGACTCGCCATCCTCGGTGAGGTCGCCCGCAAACACAATTGCGTCGGGCCGGATTCCGAGGCGTTCGACCTGCGCCATTGTCTCCGTGAGGGTGCGCTCGGTGTCGAACCGATCGCCAAGGAGCGCGCCACCTGCCCTCAGGTGCGTGTCGGCGATGTGCACGATCGTGCGCAACGCCGACGGGTACTGGCCAAATTGGGGCGGTCGCTGGGCTGCGGCATCCATCATGCGTTTGAGCCTACGCGCGCGAGTCCCGGCGATGCGCTGAAAGTCGGCCGACGGCAACGCCGACGCCTAAAATCTGTCGACCTAAAAAACGATGAGCGCGAGTCCGGCGAGCACCGCAAGCCCGCACAGCCCGAAGCAGGCATATGCGCCCCAGAGTGCAACCCGACGTTCCAACACCGTGAGCGGGTTCTTGCGAGCGGCTTTGGCGGCCGCCTTCTCGGCGCGCTTTGCCTCACGCGGGCTGATCACCGTAATTGCGTCGGTGAACTCTGCCGGCGCGACGACCGGAACGACCCCGGCCCGAACGAGAAGGCGCAGGGCGCTGGCGTACAGCACCACCACGACCGTGGCGCCGATGATTGCGGCGACGAACACCTGTACAAACGCGATCCAGTCAATAGTCATCGCGCGTCCCCCTGAGCGTTCGAGGTGCCGGCATCGTTCGGAGCGCCGGTTTCATCCGGGGCAGCGGCATCGTTTGAGGGTGGCGTGGGATGCTCGACACCTGCGCCGGTTTGCGCGCGCCTCGGGCCGCTTGCCGCGGTTTCGAGCTCAGCGTCGAGTCGTGCCTGCGCCTTGCGCTGAGCCTTCGCCTTTGCCTCGGCCTTCGCACGGAGTCGATCAATTTCGGCCTGCTGACGCGCTTCTTCGCGCAGCACCTGTCGCTGGCGACGCGTGGGCGGCGGGTTGCGCTTGACCTTGACAGCAGTGCCCGACTCGGCGACATCGCTCATCGCGTTCGACGAGTTCACTTCGTGGCGACGCGAACGAACAAAGATTCCGACGACGATCACGGCTGCAAGCACGGTATCGATCAGGATGCCCCAGCCCGGGATCGCGATGACAATCCAGGCAGCGAGCGCGCCAACCACGCCGGCGGCGGGCAGCGTCAGCAGCCAGCCGATCATGATCCGGCCGACCGTGCCCCAGCGAACCGTCGAGCCGCGGCGCCCGAGGCCCGAGCCGATGACCGAGCCGGAGGCGACCTGCGTCGTCGAAAGCGCAAACCCGAGCGCACTCGACGCGAGGATCGTGGCGGCGGTCGAGGTCTCGGCAGCAAATCCCTGCGCGGGCTTCACATCGGTGAGGCCCTTGCCGAGCGTACGGATGATGCGCCAGCCGCCCGTGTATGTGCCAATCGCGATGGTGACCGCACACGCGATGATGACCCACAACTGCGGGTCTGAGTGCTCCGCGTTCTGCCAACCGACGGTCACCAGGGCGAGGGTGATGACACCCATCGTCTTCTGGGCGTCGTTCGTACCGTGCGCGAGCGCCACCAGTGAGGAGGTGAAGATCTGGCCCCAGCGGAATCCGTCGCGACCATCAGGCTTGCCGTCGTAGCGGCGAGTCATCGCGTACGCAATCTTGGTCACCGTGAAGGCAATGACGCCAGCCGTCGCGGGTGCGATGAGGGCTGGCAAAATCACTTTGCTCATCACGACGCCGAAGTCGACCGCCATGAACCCAACGCCCACGAATGTCGCGCCGATCAGCCCACCGAAAAGCGCGTGTGACGAGCTCGAGGGCAGCCCAAGCAACCACGTAAACATGTTCCACGTGATCGCGCCGATAAGCCCGGCAAAAATGAGGGAGGGGAACACCGAGGCCGAGATTGACTCTTCTCGGATCATCCCGTGAGAGATGGTCTTCGAGACCTCAGTCGAAAGGAAGGCGCCAACCAGATTCAGGCCGGCAGCCAAAAGCACCGCGACCTTGGGCTTCAGGGCCCCGGTCGCGATGGGCGTGGCCATTGCGTTCGCTGTGTCGTGGAACCCGTTCGTAAAGTCGAAGAACAGTGCCAGGACGATGACCAAAACAACGATCAGAGCTGCGGTTTCCACCGGTCGCTTTCGTGTCAGAGAGTGAATGAATTGTCGAAGAAGACGACGATGACGAACGAAGAGTTCACCGGGAATATGGGCGCAATTTACCGCCGCAAAAGAATCCTCGCACCCGACACGGTTGCGGTCAACTTGAACACCCCGTGCGGGCACTCGACTAGCGTTGGATCGTGAGCGAATCCACAAAAAATCTCCCCCTCGCTGGCGGCGCTGCACCCGCCTCCGGCAACGCATCCACCCCGGCCACGCCGCCGATCGCGAAACGAACCTCCACGGTTCGCGAGCACCACGGGCACGCGTTCGATGACCCTTATGAGTGGCTGCGCGACAAAGACGACGCCGAAGTGATCGCCCACCTCGAAGCCGAGAATGCGCACACGGCTGCCGCAACCGCGCATCTCGCGGGGCTTCGCGAGCAGATCTTCCAAGAGATCAAGGGCCGCACGCTCGAGACCGACATGTCGGTCCCGGTTCGCAAGGGCCAGTTTTGGTACTACGGCCGCAGCATCGAAGGCAAGCAGTATGGCGTGCAGTGCCGCACCGCCATCGCCGCCGAAGACGACTGGACTCCCCCCACGCTCGAGCCGGGCGCCCCACTGCCCGGCGAGCAGGTGCTCTTCGACGGCAACGCCGAGGCCGAGGGCCACGAATTCTTCTCCCTCGGGAGCTTCGACGTCTCGAGCGATGGTCGCCGGGTGCTCTTTGGCGTGGATGTCGCAGGCGACGAGCGCTACGTCGTTCGAGTGCGCGACCTCGACAGCGGCAAGAACCTCGAAGACGAGATCCCCGGCACCTCGGCCGGTGCCGAGTTCGCGCCCGATGGCGGCTCGATTTTCTACACGACCGTCGACGACGCGTGGCGCCCCGACACTCTCTGGCGCCATGTGATCGGCACCGCTGTCGACGCCGACGTCGTCGTCTTCCACGAGCCCGACGAGCGCTTCTGGCTTGGCGCCGGCTTCACCCGTAGCGAGCGATACCTCATGATCAGCATGGGCTCATCGATCACGTCCGAAGTGCTGCTGCTCGACGCGGATGCCCTCGACGGCGAGCCCCGCGTTGTCTGGCCACGGACCGAGGGCATCGAGTACGGCGTCGACCACGCGGTCATCGACGGCCGCGACGTGCTCCTGGTCTTGCACAACGACAACGCGCTCGACTTCGAGCTCGTCGCCGTTGATGCGGCCGACCCCCAGGGCACCCGCCGCATTGTGGTTCCCCATGTGCCCGGCGTGCGCCTGCTCGATGTCGACACGTTCCGCGATTGGGGCGTGCTCGAGTACCGCCGTGACGGCCTCACACGCCTCGCGATCCTCGACTATGCGAGCAGCGATGTCTCTGAGATCGACTTCGACGAGCCATTGTTCACCGTGGGCGCCGCCGGCAACCCCGAGTGGACTCAGCCGCAGATCCGGCTTGGCTACGGCTCCTTCGTGACGCCGTCAACGGTGTTTGATTACGATGTGGCGGCCAAGCAGCTCCTCCGGCGCAAGCAGCAAACGGTGCTTGCGGATGCCGTGCTTGGCGAATACCTGCCGAGCGATTACGAGCAGGCGCGCGTGTGGGCACCGGCATCCGATGGCACTCGCGTGCCCGTCTCGCTGGTGTGGAAGCGTTCGTTCGGCACGCCAGGCGGCACGGGTGCCGACCCCCGCCCCCTCCACCTGTATGGGTACGGCTCGTATGAGCACAGCATCGACCCCGGCTTCTCGATCGCGCGGCTGTCGGCGCTTGAGCGCGGCGTCGTCTTCGCCGTGGCACACGTGCGCGGTGGCGGCGAGATGGGCCGGCAGTGGTACGAAGACGGCAAGTTGCTGGCAAAGCGCAACACCTTCACCGACTTTGTCGACGTCGCCCGCCATCTGATCGATTCGGGCTACACCGCCCCCGACCGGCTCGTCGCCGAGGGCGGCAGCGCCGGAGGCCTGCTCATGGGTGCGGTCGTGAACCTTGCCCCCGAGCTGTTCGCCGGGATCCTCGCCGAGGTGCCGTTTGTCGACGCGCTCACTACGATCCTCGACCCATCCCTCCCCCTCACGGTCATCGAGTGGGACGAATGGGGCGACCCGCTCCACAACGCTGACGTGTACGAGTACATGCGCAGCTACACCCCGTACGAGAACGTGCGGGCGGATGCGACATACCCACGCATCCTCGCTGAGACGTCGTTGAACGACACCCGCGTCTCGTACGTCGAACCCGCCAAATGGGTCGCCCGGCTCCGTGAAGTGGGCGCCGACGCGCTGCTGAAGTGCGAGATGGTCGCCGGCCACGGCGGCGTCAGCGGGCGCTACAACGCGTGGAGGGAGCGCGCATTCGAGCTCGCGTGGCTCTTTGACGCGCTGGGCGTCGCGAAAGCGCCGCGCGCGTAGTCGGACAGGACGGGGCTGGGCGGGAAGCCGCGCCTCGCCCCTAGCCGAAGAGCGCGGCTGCCTCGTCGTAGCGGTGCTGCGGCACGGTGTTGAGTTCGCCGAGCGCGTCTGCGAACGGGACCCGCACGATGTCGGTACCGCGCAGCGCCACCATTTGACCCCAGTGGCCCTCGACGATCGCGTCGACCGCAGCGAGGCCGAGCCGCGTTGCGAGCACGCGGTCGAAGCCGCTGGGTGATCCGCCGCGCTGAATGTGGCCGAGCACGGTCGAGCGGGTCTCAATGCCGGTGCGGCGCTCGATCTCGGGTGCGAGCACCTCACCGATGCCGCCGAGACGCGGCCGGTTGAAGGCGTCGAGGCCCTTGTCGCTGTACGCGGTCTCCATGCCCGTGAGGGTGAATCCCTCACTCACGACAACGAGCGGCGCGCGGCCGCGATCGTGCGCCTTAGAGACGAAGTCAACGATCTCGTCCATGCTCATCGGCACTTCAGGAATCAGGATTGCGTGCGCTCCGGCCGCCATGCCGGCGTGGAGGGCGATCCAGCCCACGTGCCGACCCATCACCTCGGCGACCATGCAGCGCCGGTGCGAGTCGCCGGTGGTGCGCAGGCGGTCCATGGCTTCGGTCGCGATGTTCACCGCGGTGTCGAAGCCGAACGAATAGTCAGTGGCACGCAGGTCGTTGTCGATCGTCTTGGGCACACCCAGCACGTTCACACCGTCGTCGCTCAGCCGGTTCGCCGCGGCAAGCGTGCCCTCGCCGCCGATCACGATCATGCCGTCGAGCTCATGCTCGGCCATGGTCCGCAGCATGTTCTCGGGGCCACCGCGGGGACCCTCGTAGGGGTTCGTGCGGCTGGTGCCGAGGATCGTACCGCCGACCTTTGCGAGGCCCTTGACCTCGTGGCGGGTCAGCGGAAAGAAATCGCCGTCGACCGCGCCGCGCCATCCGTCGCGAATACCAACGAACTCGAGGTCATACGCAGTCGTGCCCTTGAGCACCGCACCGCGGATCACCGCGTTCAAGCCGGGGCAGTCCCCGCCACTGGTCAGGATTCCGATCTTCATGGGAAGCGTCCTTTGCTGTGTCGGGGTCAAAAATACGCGCGCATCTGGCACGTATCAGCGTACCGCTTAGGCTTCGCCAAGTGCCTGCCGCAGCAGGTGCATCAGCGCCGCGAGCTGCACCGAATCGCTGGATGCCGCATCAACGGCTTGCCCATCGAGCGCGCGCAGTGACAGCCCTTCCTTCGAGTCGATCAGCTCGGCGATCTTCGTGTCGATCGTGTTCGCGGCAATAATGCGCCACGCCGTGACCGGCTCGTCCTGACCGATGCGGTGCACGCGGTCGATCGCCTGCGTCTGCTCGGCAGCCGTCCAGCTGAGCTCGGCGAGCACCACGTTCGATGCCGCCTGCAGGTTGAGCCCGACCCCGGCCGCGGTGAGCGAGCACACCGCGATCGCCACGTCGGGCTCCGTGTTGAAGGCGTCAATCGCCTGTTGGCGCGCCGGCGTAGTCTGGTCGCCACGAATCGACACCGTGCGCAGGCCGGCCGCGGCGAACGCCGCCTCCGCCTGGTTCATCACGTCGATGTGCTTCGCAAAGAACACGACCTTGCCAACCGAGCGCTGCAGCTGCACCGCGTAGTCGGCGGCGAGCCCGGCCTTTGCCTGGCCGATCCGGCGCACCATCGAGAATACGTTCTCGGCACCGGAGCCCTGGGCCTTCGCCTCGTCAAGTTCGCCCTGTGCCACAAGGCGCACAATGTCTTCGTCGATGCCATCGAACACGCTGCGGCGTTCACCGCGGGCCTCGATGATTCGGCGATAGCGGGCGGCAAGCCGCGCGCCAAGCTCGCGCTCGGCCTCGCGGATGCTGCGCCCAAACTCGTCGTCGAGCTGCACGGGCAGGTCGGCGATCATCTTGTCGGGCAGGTCGGCCGCGACATCCTTCTTCTTTCGGCGAACGATGCCCATCGAAATGACAGCCTCGCGCGCTTCGGCGTAGAACGCCTTGTCAGCGGGGGTCAGCCCGGTCGCATCCAGCTTTGCCATGAGCTCGGCGCCAGGCTTCTCGCCCGTGGTCCAGCCAAGGAAACGCCAGATCGCATCGAAGTCTTCGACGTCATTGATGAGCGGCGTGCCGGTCAGCGCGAGCATCAGCGGCTCGCTGCCAGCGTTCTGCTCGCGAATGCGCGACGCGAGCGCGAGCACGTTCTGCGACCGCTGGCTCGAGAGGTTCTTGATGAAGTGCGCCTCGTCGACGACCATGCCCTTAAGACCGATCGAGCTGAGCCACGCGAGGTGGCGGTCGAGGATCTCATAGTTGACGATAAAGACGTCGGCAAAGGCATCTACCTGCCCGCCGTCGCCCTGAATGACCGTCGCGCGGCGATGCGGGGTCCACCGCTCGACCTCGCGCGCCCAGTTCATCTTCACAACGTTCGGCACAACGGCAAGCAGCGGGTATGCACCCGCGACGGACGCGGCGATCAGCGACTGCGCGGTCTTGCCAAGGCCCGGCTCGTCGGCCAGGAGGAAGCTGCGGTGCCCCTCACGCACGCTTTCGAGGAAGCGCGCCTGGTGGTCCATGATTTCGAGCCCCTTCGGCGAGAGGCGGTCGTACTCGGGAACCGGGGGGAGCTCCATCGACGCGGCGGTGCCACCGGCCCCCTGCTCGAAGGCCTTGTACAGGGGGCTCATGAGCTCCCAGTTGTCGAGGCGGTGACGCACGGGCTCGGCGTCGCGAGCGGGCGCGACACTCGGCGCCAAGAATGGGTTCGCCAGCTGGCGAGACTCGACAGATGCCGGGATCACCTGACGTTCGGCGAGCGCGGCTGGCACGACGGATGCCACAACCGGCTTGTCGACCGTGATGATCAGCTCGTCGGGCGCAAGCTCGGCGCCAGACTCGAGCAGCCAGTCGCGGCGCATACGGCGGGCGACGGGGCTCGTGGCCTGATCGACCTCGAGGAGCTGGATGAGTGAGGTGTCGCGGGCCGCGGTCTTCGCGAGGATCGTGGCGACGCCGTCGAGCCGCTTGAGCAGCTCGGCGCGGGCGCTGTCGGTGATCTCGGTGTCGGCCTTCACCCGGGCGCGCTCCTCGCGCACCAGGAAGGCGATGACCTGGAACTTGACCCGGTTGGTGGGGCCGAGTTTGCCCTTTTGCGCCTTCGCCTCAATCTCGCGCACCTTGCGGGCAAGAATCGGGATCAGCGGCGCTTCATCGTCGCGCCGCGGCGTTTGGGGCTTTCGCCGGCGGTTGCCGCTCGACGAAGACTTCGAATGCGAAGATTTGGACTGCCTTGCCGTGGACGGCATGCTCCTCCTGAGCGTGTGCGTCGGAATGAATACCGACGGTGGATCGACCCGGTGCTGAAACTACGCAAGCTGCTGACGAACAGAGCTGTCAACATCGCACCGTGCCGGTGAAGACTTCATTGGCAAAAACTGCAGGGGTGCGGTGACATCACATGGCGCAGCTGCTGCAGACGCCCGAAGTCACAAAAGTTCCCCTGCCGCCCAGTCTAGGGCATGCGGCGAGGGCCAAGGCAAGCGGTCGCTTGCTATGCGAACAGCTGCGCCACGATGTCGTCGGTGTAGCCGGTCGGGTTGAAGTTGATCCAGCGCGTCGACACCCAAACGTTTGCCCGGAACACGTGCGTCTCACCGGTCGTTACCTTCGGCTCTTCGAAGGCCTTCGTCATTTCGCACCGAAGCTCGGCACCCGTTTCGACACACGCGAAGCCGCCCTCACGAAGCGCCGCGGTCACGACCTCGGCCTGCTCAGGCGTGACAAGCGTGACGTTTGTGGCGAGGCCGTAGCCAGAAGGCCCGCCCCACGAACAACGGAGCGTGGGCACGCCCGAACCCAGGAGCTCAAGCCCTGCAACCACCTCGGTGGAGTCCATCGTGACACCCGGATGATTCAGCGGCGGGTTCGCCTCGGTCAGCGACTGCAGCATGGCGGGTGAATACAGCGCCTCGCAGTCGCCCGGGAGCGCTTCGAGATCCTCGCCAGCGGCGCTGGGGGGCGGCGCGGGGCTCGACGGCGCATTCGAAGGCGATTGGGATGCTCCGGGCACAGGCGAATTGGATGCCCCGGGCCCCGGCTCCGGTACGCATCCTGTGAGCGCGAGGGCAAGCGCAACGGTCCCGACCGCGACCGCAGTCCCCAGCGTGCGTGACGCTCGGGTGCGTCGGCGTGTCGCCGACGCGGTGACGGTCGCGGCGATCGTGGTGAGCTGAGTCATGCGGTCTCCTGTGGGTATTTGCGAGCGATTTCGACCCTAGCGGAGCAGGGCTACTCGGGTGGTGCGGTCGATTCTGCGAGCCACTGGCTCAGCACGGCCGGCTTGTCGGTGATGATGCCGTCGACGCCGATATCAAGCGCCCGCTGCCATTTCGTGTCGTCGTTGAGGGTGTAAACAGCGACACGCATGCCCGCTCGGTGCAGTTCTTCGATCACGTGCGGGGCCCGCGAGATCACCTTGCTCGAGGCGACGATGCCGCGCACCCCGAGTGCGCGCGCGGCCGCGACCGTGTCTTCTGGGAGTACGCGCAGGATCGCCATCCGAGGGACGCGCGGTGCCGCCTCCTCGATGAGCGCGAGGGTGCGCGCGTCGAAGCTGGCGACCGCGACGCGATCGTCGAGCCCGTAGACGTGGAGCGCGTCGGCGAACGCCGCGGTCGCGACCGGGGTCCAGACCCCCTTCATTTCGATCAGCGCGCGCTTCTGCGAGGTCGCGAGCATCGCCAAGAACTCGTCGAGCGTCGGGACCAGGGTGCCCGCAAAGGCCTCGTCGAACCACGCGCCCGCATCGAGCGCGCGCACCTGCTCGAAGGTGTGGTCGGCGAGCGGACCGCTGCCGGTGGTCGTGCGGTCAAGGGTCTCGTCGTGCAGGAGCACGGCAACCCCATCGGAGGTGAGCGCGATATCCACTTCGACGTAGTCGAATTCTCCATCGATCGCGGCCTGCACCGCGGGAAGCGTATTCTCGGGCGCGACCGAGCGATCGCCGCGGTGGGCGGCGACGAACGCCGCCTCACCGGGCCCACGGGCAGCACCCCAGAGCTCTTCGGTACTCACCGCCCGTGGCACGACCGCCCAGACGGCGAGCGCGACGCACACCACGGCGAGCACCCCGACAGTGACAGCGAGCGACACGCTGTTTCTCGCCAAACCACGCGTGCTGCTTCTTGCCGCGTTTCTTGCCACGCTGCGTGTGTGATTCGCGCCGCTCGGTTCGCGCCGCACACGCGGCACACGCGGCACGGGGTCAACGTCGCGTTCATCCATCTGGGCGCACCTCCTGCAACAGCGAGTGTTCAGTCGAGTGCCCACCACCCTACACGGGCCGTTATGCGTTCGTTATGAGATTTTCGCGACCCGCGGGCGGTCCGCCTAGATCATGCTCTTGGTGTGCCACACCGTCTTCAGCTCGGTGAACGCGGTAATGCGATCAAGGCTCTGGGCTGCGGCATCCGCCCCCATTTCGGGGGGAAGCACCCGCTTCAAGGTGTCGGCGGCGGCGATTTGGAGGTCAACCCAGTCGAGGCCTTCGGCCCCGGCCAGATCGAGAGCGTTGACATCGGCGTGCGAGGCGAGCCACGGTGCGATCTCGGCCGGCGAGCCGGTGAGCACGTTCACCACTCCCCCGGGCACGTCGCTCGTGGCGAGCACCTCGGCAAGGGTGATGGCAGACAGCGGCAGGCGCTCGCTCGCGATCGCGACGACGGTATTTCCCGTCACGAGCGGCGGGGCGACGACCGATACGAAACCGAGCAGCGAGCTGCCCTGCGGCACGACCACCGCAACGACGCCGGTGGGCTCGGGGACCGAAATGTTGAAGTACGGCCCCGAAACCGCGTTCGCGTTGCCGACAACCTGCGCGTGCTTGTCGGTCCACCCGGCGTACCAAATCCACAGATCAATCGCCGCATCGACCTGTGCGTTCGCGGCGACCGCCGAGACGCCTTCGAGCCGAGTGATCTCATCGACGAACTGGGCGCGACGGCCCTCAAGCAGTTCCGCGATGCGGTAGAGCACCTGTCCGCGGTTGTAGGCGGTCGCTCCAGACCACCCTTTCAGCGCGGCGCGGGCTGCGACAACGGCATCGCGGGCGTCCTTGCGAGAGCCCTTTGCCGCGTTCGCGACGAACGCACCCTTTGCATCGTTGACCGCGTACACGCGGCCAGACTCGCTGCGCGGGAATGCCCCGCCGATCGCGAGCTTGTAGGTCTTGGGCACGGCGAGGTGGGTCATTTCTTTGCTCCTGTGCTCTTGCGGCCTGCGGCCGGGGCGCTCTTGCGGGCTTCGGCGGGGGTGCTCTTGTCGCCTTCGGAACGGCCAAGCTCGCCCGATTCGGCAACCTCGGTGATGGCGGGTGCCGGTGCAGCGGCAGGAATTGCTCGCGGGGTGGAGCCCGGGGCATCCAGGTAGGCGGCCAGGCCCTGGCGGCCGCCCTCGCGGCCGTAGCCCGACTCTTTGTAACCACCGAAGGGCGACGCGGGATCGAACTTATTGAACGTGTTTGCCCACACCACACCGGCGCGGAGCTTGTCGGCCACGGCGAGAATGCGGCTGCCCTTGTCGCTCCAGATACCTGCCGAAAGGCCGTAGGGCGTGTTATTCGCCTTCGCGATCGCCTCGGCGGGGGTGCGGAAGGTGAGCACCGACAGGACCGGTCCGAAGATCTCTTCGCGGGCGATGCGATCGCTTGTTGAGACGTTCGTAAAGATCGTCGGGGCGTACCAGAAACCCGCGTCGGGGATGGCACAGTCAGCGGTCCAACGCTCGGCACCTTCGGCCTCGCCCGCGGCGGTGAGCGCGCGAATCCGGTCGAGCTGTGCGCGCGAGTTGATCGCACCAATGTCGGTGTTCTTGTCGAGCGGGTCGCCGAGCCGAAGCGTCGACAGGCGGGCCTTGAGCCGGTCAACAACCTCGTCGTGGATCGATTCCTGCACGAGGAGGCGGCTTCCCGCACAGCACACGTGGCCCTGGTTGAAGAAGATACCGTTGACGATGCCCTCGATCGCCTGGTCGATTGGCGCATCGTCGAACACGATGTTCGCGGCCTTGCCGCCGAGCTCAAGCGTCAGCTTCTTGCCCGTGCCGGCCGCCTGCTTGGCGATGGCTCGACCGACTGCCGTCGATCCCGTGAACGCGATCTTGTCGATGCCGGGGTGACCGACGAGCGCGGCCCCTGTGGCACCGGCGCCGGTCACGATGTTGACCACTCCGCGCGGAAGATCGGCCTGCTGCAAGATTTCGGCGAACAGCAGCGCCGTCAGCGAGGTCGTCTCGGCGGGCTTGAGCACGACGGTGTTGCCCGCGGCGAGCGCCGGGGCAATCTTCCACGCAAGCATGAGGAGCGGGAAGTTCCAGGGAATGACCTGGCCCGCGACACCGAGCGCACGCGGGTTCGCGCCGAGCCCCGCGTAGTCGAGCTTGTCGGCCCACCCCGCGTAGTAGAAAAACCAGGCTGCGACGAGCGGCACGTCGACGTCGCGGCTCTCCTTGATCGGCTTGCCGTTGTCGAGGCTTTCGGCCACGGCAAGTTCGCGTGCGCGCTCCTGCACGAGGCGAGCGATGCGGTAGAGGTACTTGCCGCGATCACGCCCGCTCATCTTTGACCACGGCCCGTCGAAGGCGCGGCGAGCGGCGGCAACGGCATCCGCAATATCTTCGTCGTTCGCCGTCGAGATGTTCGCGATGTGGCGCTCGGTCGCGGGCGAGATCGTGGCGAACGGGGTGCCCCGGCCCGCGACGAACTCGCCGTCGATGAAGAGGCCGTAGTCGTCGCGGAGGTTCAGGGGCGACGTGGATTCTGGTGCTGGTGCGTAGTCGAGAAAGCTCATGGGGTGTCCTCTATCAATCAATCGTCACGTAGTCGGCGCCCGAGTAGTGCCCGGTCTGCAACTTTTGACGTTGCAGCAGCACATCGTTGAGCAGGCTCGATGCCCCGAAGCGGAACAGGTGCGGCTGGAGCCACTCCTCGCCGACCGTTTCTGCCACGGTCACGAGGTACTTAATTGCATCTTTCGAACTGCGGATGCCGCCGGCCGGTTTCACGCCGATGCGTTCGCCGGTGAGGCGATACCAATCGCGGACCACTTCGAGCATCAAGAGCGTGACGGGAAGGGTCGCCGCGGGTGAGACCTTGCCGGTCGAGGTCTTGATGAAGTCTCCGCCGGCGAGAATCGCAAGCCACGATGCGCGACGCACGTTGTCGTAGGTGTTCAGCTCGCCCGTTTCGAGGATGACCTTGAGCGAGGCATATGTCCCATCGGCCCGGCGGCAGGCCTGCTTCACCTGGGCGATCTGGTTGAACACCTCGGCGTAGTTGCCCGCGAGGAACGCACCGCGGTCGATCACCATGTCGATCTCGTCGGCGCCCGCTGCAACCGCCTCAGCGGTGTCGGCGAGTTTGACGTCGACCGAGGAGCGACCGCTTGGGAACGCGGTCGCGACCGCTGCAACGCTGATGAGTCCTTGGTCGGGGTCGCCGTGCGCGCTGCCGAGCGCGGCGATGGCGTGTGGAACCATGTCGCCATAGACGCAGACTGCGGCGACGCGCGGGGTGGTCGGGTCTGCGGCATCCGGTCGCAACGCCTTGGCGACCAGCGAGCGCACCTTGCCCGGGGTATCGGCGCCCTCGAGGGTCGTGAGGTCGATGAGTTCGATGATCTTGTCGAGCGCCCACGCCTTAGACGTCGTCTTGATCGAGCGGGTGCCAAGGCTCGCGGCCCGCTGTTCGAGGCCAACGGCATCGACGCCCGGGATGCCATGCAGATAACGGCGCAGGGTTGCCTCGTCGGGCTCGCCTCCGAGCACGGCGACTGCCCGTTGCGAAAAGGCCACGGTCTGGCCTGGGGATGACGCGTTCATCGTGTCCTCTGTTCGTTGGGAATCAAGTGTTCTAGCTGTTCTGAATCGTCACGTGGCGAGCACATGGGCCGCGGTTTCTTCGTCGGTGATCAGTACCGAGCACAGCCCGCTCCCGACGATCGCAGACGCTGCCGCATGCTTCTCCGGCCCGCTGAGCACGGCGATGCCCATCGGCACACCGCGCAGCTCGTCAAGTGTGAGCCCAACCGTGCGGGCATCAAGTTCTGGGTCGACGATGTGGCCGTCGGCATCGATGTAGCGCCCGAGCACATCACCGACGGCCCCCTTTGCCAGGAGCTCTGCGATGTCGGCCGGGCTGAGGTATCCGCTCGCCACGTGCACCGAGTCAGCGTCAACCGCGCCCGCGCTGTAGAGGTGCGCTGCGCACTGGCGGGCACGCACAAGCACATCGGCGACGACCCGGTCGCTCTCGATCGCGCGCTTCGTTTCGACGCGCTCAAGGATCGCCGGGCTGGGCAGTAGGGTGGTCGTGCCGCGAGCCTTGTGGGCCATCTCTGCGGCGGTCGCTGCCGCCATGCCCGCGCGCTGGTTGAGGCTCACGCCGCCATTGATCTGCACGACGTCGGTGCCGCTCGACCAGCCTTCTTCGAGGCGAGCCGCCACACGGTGCAGCGTGCGGCCCCAGCTGATGCCGAGGCTGCGGGGCACGGGGCGCAGCGCGGTGAGGTAGTCGGCCGCCGCGCCGGCAACACGGTCGGCGAGTTCTTCGCGATTCGCGATGCCGGCCGATGAAACAACAATTGCCTCGCGAAGCCCGGTACGCTCGCGCAACTCGCGCTCAAGGTGAAGGCGGCGAGCACGAGGGTGGACGATTTCGATGCGGACGATGCCAGCCTCGCGAGCCTGGCTGATCAGGCGGCCCACCTTCCAGCGGGTGACGCCGAGAAGCGCGCCCACCTCGTCCTGCGTCTTGTGCTCTTGGTAGTACAACTCGGCCGCACGGATGGCGAGGAGCTCGTCAGTTGCTGTCACTGCGCACGTCTCCTTTGCCCACGTCTTGTCGCACCCACGGTTTGCCACCCACGGCAGCTGCCGGGCTTGGCTCAAGGCTACGCGGCGCACCACGCCGCATCAACACTCGCGCGCGGGTTTGCTCATATGAGCAGCCGGGCGCGCTGGGGGTGCGCAGATGCGCGGGCGGGCGGAAGTACGTGCCTAGTGGCTCAGCGAATTTGCGTTGCCGAGCATCTCGCGCGCACGCTCGACGTCATCGGCGATCTGGCGGATCAGCGGTTCGACACCCTCGTAGGCGACCATCCCGCGGATTCGGCCCACGAACTGCACGTCGACCAGGTGCCCATAGAGGTCGAGGCCGCTCTCGTCGAGGATGTGCGCCTCAACCTGGCGCACGGGCACATCGACAAACGTCGGGTTATTGCCGATCGAGATCGCGGCCGGGTAACGGCGCGGCGCCGGCCCCTCGGGAGCGGTATCGGGAGCGGTGTCAGGAGCGGCCTCGGAAGCGGTACCGATGTCGGCGCTGCCCTCGGCGACGCGGGGGCCATAGTCGACGAGCCATCCGGCGTAGACACCGTCGGCCGGGATCACACCGACGGGCACCGACTCGAGGTTTGCGGTCGGAAACCCGAGCTCGCGCCCACGCTTGAGCCCGTGTACGACCTCGCCACGAAGCGAGGTCGGCCGCCCGAGGAGTTCGCGGGCCGCCTCGACGTCGCCCTCGGCGAGCACCTCACGCACCCAGGTCGATGAGACCCTGCGCGCAACGGACAGATTCTGTACGTCATCGATGACCGTGACCTCGAAGCCAAACTCGGCACCAAGCGTGTGCAAGAGCGCGACATCGCCGGCGCCGCCGCGGCCGTACCGAAAGTCACGCCCGACCAGCACAACCTTCGCGTGCAGGTGCTCCACGAGCACCGACTCGACGAACGCGCGCGGTTCCTGGGCCGCCCGCTCGGCGTCGAAGCGCAGCACGAGCGCGGCGTCGATCCCCGTTTCGGCAAGCAGCTGCAGCTTTTGTGGCACATCGGTGAGAGCGGCCGGGCACTTCTCCGGTGCGAGCAGGCTCATCGGGTGCCGGTCAAACGTGACAACGACGCTGCGCGTGCCGGCGCCGAGCGCGGCCGACTTTTCACGCAGCATGCCGATGAGCGCCCGGTGGCCAGCGTGCACCCCGTCGAACTTGCCGATGGCGACCACCGCCGGCCCGAAGTCTGCGGGCACCTCCTCGGGAGCGTGAAAGACGATCATGACGAACCCTCTGGACGATGTTTCAGCAGCCACCACATGCCGACGATGGGAAGCGCGACGGGAATGAACAGGTATCCGACACCAAACATCGACCACACGGTCGGGTGCTGAAAGACGTCGGGCAGCGCGAGACTCAGCGTGCCGACCACGAGCACACCGAGCAGCTCGAAACCCAGTGCGACCCAGGCGACGCGGTACCACGCACTGGTGCCTGCGAAGAGCAGGGCGAGCGTCGCGAGGATATAGACCACCGCGGCAACGGCAGAAAGCGAGTATGCAAGGGGCGCCTCGCCGAAGCGCTGAGCGATCGAGACGAACGATCTGCCCGTGGCCGCCAGCGCCATCACGGCGTACACGGCAACGAGCACCAGGCCGATGCCCGACATGCGGCCGCGTGCAGAAACGCGGGGGGCGGATGCCACAGCCTCATCCACGAAGCTGCGCCGAGTTCGTTCAGCCAACCGGCACGCTCCAGATGATCTGCATGCGCGCGAGCATAACGGCAACCGCGAGCGCACCAACACCCAACACCACCGTGCTCCAGCGACTGCGCTCAAGCAGCGCGAACGCGGTGACGCCGATCGGCACCAGGATCGCCCCGACCAGGTAGGTGTAGAACTCGAGCGCGCTGCCCGCAATGTGGTTTCCGGCGAACGGCGCAATGATGGCGGCGACAAGCTGGACAATGAGCAAGAGCTCGACCAGCGCGACTGCGCCAACGCTGAAGTCGCTCGGCCGGCGCGAGGCGAACCCGAGGATCAGGCAAAAGAGCCCAGCCGCGACCGCAACCCCGATCTGCACCCAGGTGAACCAGTCGATCATTGTGCGTCTCCATGCGTTTGCGGGGCGGGCGGCGGCACATTCATGCGGCTCTTCACATCGGTGCCTCGACGCTCGACAATACCGACCAAACGACCGTCGGGATCAATCGCGGCTGCCGTCTCCCCCACGATGTCGGCGGATCTCCCGCCGATCCGCTTGCCGTTCCAGAGATCGCGGGCCTCATCGTGCGAGACGTCGAACCGGCCCTGAACGAGTGCGGCGACCATCGCGGGGTCGAGGAGCGCGGCGGGGGTGATGTCGTCGGCACCCACCGCATCGGCGACATCGAAGACGCCGATGTGGGTGCGGCGGAGCGAGGTCAGGTGACCACCGACCCCAAGGTCTGCGCCAAGGTCGCGGGCGAGGGCGCGAATGTAGGTGCCCGAGGTGCATTCAACAATCACGTCAAGATCCAGCACCCCGTGCGCGCGGCGCACATCCGTCACCGTGAAGCTCGAGACCGTGACGCTGCGCGCCTTCAGCTCGACCGTTTCGCCGGCCCGCGCAAGATCGTATGCGCGCCGGCCGCCGACCTTGATCGCTGACACGGTGCTCGGCACCTGCGAGATCGCACCGGTGAGCGGCGTGATGCCCGCCATGATCTGCGCATCGTCGATCGCGGCGAGGGCTGCGGCATCCGCTCGATGCGTTTCGGTGCCATCGGCATCATCGCTATCGGTCGTGACACCGAGGCGGATCGTGGCTTCGTACCGCTTGTCGAGGCCAACAATGAACGTCAAAAGGCGCGTCGCCCACTCGGCACCGAGCACAAGCAAGCCGGTCGCCATCGGGTCGAGTGTGCCGGCGTGGCCGACCTTGCGCGTGCCGAGCGCGCGGCGGGCACGCGCGACAACGTCGTGGCTTGTGATGCCCTGCGGCTTGTCGACAAGCAGAATTCCCGGCGTGATCTCGCCGGCCACCTCGCGCGCCATCAGCGGCCGCTTCGCACTCTGACGGGCCGCGCAGGGTCAAGATTATTGATGACGATGGATGCCGCAGCCGGCGCCGATTCTGCGTCGGCAGTCGTTGTGCCAGGCGTCGCCGCCTCAAGCCAGATCGAAAAGTCCCAGAACGAGTGCTGCGCGGCGCTTGCCAGCGGGAACCCGTCGATGAGCAGCACGGCGTCGGCGTGGGCTGTCACCCAGCGCGACTCGAGCGGCGCGTTGCGGGCGGCATCCCATGCGCCGAGCTGAAACCCGGTGGTGGCGGAGGTCTGCGCGCCGTCACGGAACGGATCGATCAGCACTCGACGCATCGTTTCGAAGTCGTAGAGGTGAGCAGCATTTACATCGGTGCTGTCGGCGCGCGGTGCAAGAAATGCCTGGGTCGATGCGCGGAACGTGTCGAGATCTTGCTCCTCGAACGCCTCGGCAAGCGCATCCGCGAACGCGGCGCCGCCTGAATCGTCACGCCCATCACGCCCATCACGCCCATCACGCCCGCCGATTGCGATGATGACACGACCGCCAGGGAAGCGTTGGCGCACCTCGTCGCGCACCTCGCGCAACAGCGTGGTGGCGGGTGTTGTGGGC
>Ga0209608_1001373_pt1 | contig 20201 bp, 15 predicted proteins | sample AD_UKC130_MetaG_FD_184428 | JGI IMG/M metagenome (GOLD analysis project Ga0209608, IMG submission 184428) | Active sludge microbial communities of municipal wastewater-treating anaerobic digesters from Canada - AD_UKC130_MetaG (SPAdes) (version 2) | ecosystem: Engineered > Bioreactor > Anaerobic... | reverse complement strand
TTGTGGCCTCGCGGAGCGAATTCTACACGTCTTATACCCCCTATCAACCGGAGGTCAGTCAAGGTAACCTTCAGGTCTTTTTCGAATACCAAACACTGATCACTCAACTGACGGGGATGGACGTTTCCAATGCCAGCCTCTATGACGGGGCCAGCGCCTTGGCCGAAGCCGTGCTCATGGCCCTTGGGAGCCAGCCGGGACGACGGCGGGTGATCGTCCCCGAAAATGTCCATCCCGAATACCGCACAGTCCTCGCGACGTACCTGCGTCACACGTCGGCCGAGATCGTCCTCGTGCCGACGCCAAAGGGAATCGTGGAACCGGAAGCCCTTTCCCAGGCGTTGGACGCGGGCTCGGTGGCATGCGTTATCCTGCAGCAGCCGAACTTCTTTGGCTGCGTGGAATCGGCAGGTCGCATTTCCGAGATCACGCATCAAGCGGGGGCCATCCTGATCGCTGTGGTTGATCCGATCAGCTTGGGCATGCTTCGCCGACCAGGCGACTACGGGGCCGACATTGTGGTGGCCGAAGGACAGCCACTCGGTTTGCCCATGGCATGGGGAGGACCCTATCTAGGAATTCTCGCATGTCGCGAAACATTTCTCCGCCGCCTGCCCGGACGGCTTGTCGGCCAAACGGTTGATCGCCGCGGCAATCGCTGTTGGGTCCTCACTCTACAAACTCGCGAACAGCATATCCGCCGAGAAAAGGCGACAAGTAACATCTGCACCAATCAAGGGCTGATGGCCCTGCGGGCAACCGTGTATTTGGCGGCCATGGGGCCTGGCGGTCTTCGGCGTGTGGCCGAGGCCTGTTTGCAAAAGGCCCATCGATTGTATCGCCAATTAATCGAGAAGACGGGGCTCAAGCCGTTGTTTTCGGCACCCTTTTTCAAGGAGTTCGCCCTGCAGGCCAATTCCGCCGACGAGGTTGTTGAACTTCTTGAGGGGGCGCAACATGAAGGATTCTTTGCCGGTCTGCCCCTGGGACGGTGGTATCCTCAATATGCAGACGCCTTGCTCATCGCCGTCACCGAAAAACGCACCGAACAGGGAATGGATCACCTGGTCGAAACTCTGAGTAATCTGCGGAGGAGAGGCTGACACCGAAAGCGAGGCGATGTTGTCATCCATTGTATAGTTGTGCAGGTCAATCATGCGAAACCGACAAGCGACGCAACTGATCTTCGAGCTTTCTCAGCCCGGAACGGGCGAAGAGTACATCCCCGCAGTTAATTTCACCGAGGATGATATCCGATCATTCCTCCCGGCCGAGGAGTTGGCTACCGAGTTGCCCCCCCTGCCCGAAGTCAGCGAACCTGTGCTCATTCGGCATTTCATCAATCTTTCCCAGCAGAACATGTCGGTCGATACGCATTGTTATCCGCTGGGCTCCTGTACTATGAAGTACAACCCCAAGCGCAACGACCGACTAGCCCAGTTGCCGGGTTTTCAGAATATTCATCCTTATCAGCCGGTCGAAACTATCCAGGGCCTCTTGAAGGTCCTGTACAGTCTTCAGGAAATGCTTGCCGAAATTGCCGGGATGGACGCGGTAACGCTTCAACCGGCAGCGGGGGCCCATGGGGAACTTACCGCCCTGTTGATCGCGGCGGCCTATTTCCGGCACCGTGGCGAACACCGCAATACAGTCCTGATCCCTGATGTGGCCCACGGTACCAATCCCGCCAGTGCGGCGATGGCCGGATTTCGCACCGTGGAGGTCAAAAGCAATGCCCATGGGTTGGTCGATCTGGACGATCTACAGAGCAAGCTCAACCATCAAACGGCCGTCTTTATGATCACCAATCCCAACACACTGGGGTTGTTTGAGACACAAATTCGAGGCATTGCCGAGATGGTCCACGGAGTGGGTGGCCTGGTATATATGGACGGGGCCAATATGAATGCAATGATGGGAATTGTCCGACCCGGCGATTGTGGCGCCGATATGATGCATTTCAACCCCCACAAGACATTCAGTGGACCACATGGGGGAGGCGGTCCCGGGGCAGGCCCGGTCGCCGTCAAGAAAGACCTGGCCGATTTTCTCCCTGTGCCGGTGATCGTGGAGAAGGCCCCCGGCCAATTCGCCCTTGATGAGGACCGTCCGCTTTCGATCGGCAAGGTGCGGAGTTTCTACGGCAACATCGGCGTTCTCCTCAGGACGTATGCCTACATTCGCACACAAGGAGCGGAAGGGCTTCACCGGGTCAGTCAGCGGGCTGTTCTCAACGCCAATTATTTGCTGAGCCAACTTCGCAATATCATCCCGGTGCCACATGGGTCCCGTTGCCTGCATGAGTTTGTGGCCTCGGCGCTGAAGATAAAGACTAGCCGCGGTGTCTCGGCCATGGACATTGCTAAGCGGCTGTTGGATTATGGTTTCCACGCCCCGACGGTTTATTTCCCCCTGATCGTCAAGGAGGCCCTGATGATTGAACCCACCGAGACGGAAAGCAAGGCCACGCTGGATGCCTTGGTCGAAGCCCTGCGATTAATCATGCAGGAACCGCCGGAGCTGGTTCGCGAGGCCCCGCATACCACGGCCATTTCCAGGCCCGACGAGGTCCAAGCCGCCCGCAAGCCCATCCTCAAGTGGACACCCTCCGCAGACGGATCGAATGGGTGATGTGCTCGGCACCCGCCAAGTGCTTTTCGAAAAATGTTATAAATTCTTTTCTTTGTGCCTTTTCCTATCTTCTACGATAAGTGGCAGGATTTTGCCAACAGTTTGACAGACGCGCTGGGCATCTCCCGCGCGGCGGTGTGCGCGGGGGATTTGCGCCAATCCACGCGGTGCCCACGGTACCCCCCGCTTCTTAGAAAGACGCAAAAAGAGCACGTTTAAGACGACCGATCGCGCAAACTATTGCAACTCCGATGAAGCACAACTTAATTCCTGCGGCACAAAAATATCAAAATACGTTAGAAACCAAGCCTACGCCAAATTGTTGACACGTCGCACGAATGAACTTATACTACTGCTGTCAATTGAGCGGTTGGTGGTTGACTATGCAGGGCTCTCGTCTTGGGTTAGGAGGTGTCAAATGAGGTCAATATTAGGCCGTCTCACTCGCGGGTTCACGTTGGTCGAACTCCTTGTCGTCATCGCCATCATTGGCATCCTGATCGCCCTACTTCTTCCTGCGGTGCAAGCAGCGAGAGAGGCAGCGCGGAGGAGTCAATGCACAAACAATCTCAAACAGATCATGCTAGCTTTTCATAACTATCATGACATTCATAAAAGGTTCGGGCCCGGGTTGGTGAAAATGGGCAATTGGTTCGCGGCTAACAATTGTCCAGAGGGACAATGTGGGACTTGGTCTTGGGGGGCTTTCATATTACCTTATCTTGAACAGACATCGCTTTATCAGCAACTGAATCCCACCATGATTCCGGCTGATGCGGCAATCCAACCGGACGCGGTTTACAACATTGTTCGGCGCCCTCTTCCCGTTTTTCGTGGTCCTTCAAACACGGCCGGAAACGAATACCGCCCGTAAGGTACCGCGAATTGGTTTCTATGGAAACGTTGACTGCACGACCGGGTGTGCTGACGTATTTCTTGCCAACTACGTCGGCTCCAATAACAGTTACGATCTCAACCGCGAGTACACCGGAACCGACCAGTTCAACGGGTTTATGGGCTACGGCCAGACGGGTGACCGCCCACCTCGTTGCACACCCTTGGGGGACATTTCGGACGGTTCCAGCAACACATTCGCTATTGGAGAACGAGCCTGGCGAATTGGCGTAAGAGAGTTGAGAGCAGCCGTGCCAATCATGGCCAATGGGGACACCGGAAATCACTCGCTTCAGGGGCAAGTCTATGCAATGGCATGTGGCCGATGGCCGCTAAACTGCACTTTCGACCAAGCTTGCGATCGGGGATTCAGCAGTATGCACGCGGGCGGGGCGAACTTTGCGATGGTCGACGGATCAGTGCGGTTTATCTCCGAGACAATCGACCATAACCCCGCCACAAACGCAGTAGATAGCACGTACGAGCGATTGATCGCCATTGCCGATGGCCAGGCAGTGCAATTGCCCTGATTTGCTGGCATCCAAAGCTTCTACGGTATCGATTGCAGTCCACGGAGTTTGCTAAGGAAGAGGGAAGAAGATGCTAGCAAGGCGTGCTTTATGGTTCGGGGTAACATTGACGTGCGTCCTCGTGGCGGGTTGTGGGTCGCGAGGACCAGCGTTGGGGCGGGTTGAAGGCACGGTAACCCTCGATGGCGTTCCTTTGGGTGGGGCGAGGATTATCTTCACGCCTGTGGATGGAGGACGCGCATCTATGGCGGTTACGGATGGGAGTGGACATTACGAACTTGAGTTTGCGGGAGGCGTGAAAGGTGCAGTGGTGGGTAAGCATAAGGTCAGTATTTCGACGTTTGAAGCCGGTGAGAAGGATGACACTGGCAAGCTCGTTGGTCACGTACCGGAGCGGGTTCCGCCCCGTTACAACAAAGATACCATCTTGGAACAGGAGGTGAAACGCGGACATCAGGTGATTGACTTCAAGCTAGAGTCTCGATGAGTTATCCCATGAAGCGATGGGTAAAGCGTGAGACGTAATAGTCGTGACAATCTAGTATTGGGAGGTGCGTTATGATGTTCCGAAAGGCGTTTACTCTGGTCGAGTTGCTAGTTGTGATTGCCATTATTGGGATTCTGATTGCTCTATTGCTGCCGGCTGTCCAGGCTGCACGGGAGGCCGCAAGGCGATCACAGTGCACGAACAACCTCAAACAATTGATGTTAGCAGTGCACACGTATGTCGATACCTATCAGCGTTTGCCCGCCCGACAATCAGGGAGAGGACATATCCAAGCATTAGAGCAAAGGTTGAGGATCAGCGGCTGGGTTCAATTGGCGCCATTTTATGAACAAAAGTCTGTTTATGACATGGCCATGCAAGCGAACAATGATCCGTGGACCAATGGGGCGTGGCAAACCCAGATCATCCCTGTGTTGAATTGTCCCAGCGACAGTGGCGACATACCTCCACGTGGCGGCAAGCGGGGATCAACCAGCTATGCATTCTGCTCGGGTGATAATTATGAAACTTCGGTACACTCGCCCACGGAACGTTCGGATGCAGCCCAATCAGTCGCCCTCATGAACACTCCCATAAAGAATCGAGGGATGTTTGGGCGTCAGGATTATAACTCGCTTGCCAATGTAGCCGACGGAACAAGCAATACCATTGCTCTGGCAGAGCGATCCCGACCCAGGCAGGATAATGATAAAGGTTCGGTGATTGATGATCAAAGCGGTGATCCGGCCAGTTATATTCCCCTGGCCTGCCGCGCCTGGTGGTCGGGGCAGCGATACATAAGCGGTGCACCGATTTTTACGGGTGACACATCTCCGGGTTACCGTTGGGGCGATGGGTTGGCCTTCTTTGCGGCTATTAGCACGATTTTGCCGCCAAACTCTGCCGTGTGCATGTTGCGGGGTGGCGGTTGGACGGCCGTATCCGGACACTATGCCCCCGGTATATGGACCGCTACGAGTGAACACCCAGGAGGCGTGAACGTCGCCATGGCAGATGGAAGTGTGCGGTTTATCAGTGACACAATTGATTGTGGCAATCTTGGTGTCGTTGCCCCAAGCCCAACGGCTGGCGGGATTAGCCCGTTTGGAGTGTGGGGAGCGCTGGGAACAAAGGCCGGTAGCGAAACGATCACCGGCTTCTAAGCCTTCGTGATCAAACGGGTCCAGATCCCTTTGGACGATCGGTCATTGAAAAGCTGTCGGTATGCTTTGGGGAGACAAAACACCATGAGTCAAAAGATCTGGCCAGCGGCAATTGTTGTCAGTGTCGTGGTCGTGCTGTCAATAACGGTAGGATGTCAAAAGCGATCCCGCGGCAATATTCCCAAAACCGTCCCGGTTTCAGGCATTGTACTTTTAGATGGGCAGCCCGTTGATGGTGCTATGGTTGTTTTTGTCCCAACGCAATCACCGGGCTATGGTGCCTACGCAATGACTGATAGTTCGGGTCGGTTTCAGTTGAAAAGCTCGGATGACGTGATGGGGGCGGTCCCAGGAGATTATCTCGTTCAAGTCACGAAACTGGTCGTGGATACGGGAAAGCCCCAGTTGGTAGTCCAAGAAGACGTGGAGCACGCGCAGGCGGCGGGAGGTGGCGGAGCCAGTCCAGAACCAGGGGCAAGCAAAAACGTGTTGCCCGAAAAGTACAGTAATCCCAAGACATCGGGAATTCAGATCACTGTCCCCGCAGCGGGACTCGATAATGTCGAAATCAAGCTGAGCAAAGGAGGCTGAGGTTCCCGCATAACCAGATCCGGTAAAGGCTTGGCATAGTCGTTTGTCGCTTCCTTCTTGCGGCAAGGAGGCAGGAAGCGGTTGAGCCGCTCGGAGTATTCAGGGTGCGCGCGCTCGAAAAGACGGCAGGGTCAAGGTTTCGATCGTCAAGTATCGGGCAGACTCTCGGCAATGTAGCTAAGGCTTGGTATCCATTCGCTTTTTGGTTGCCCGTTTATTTAGTGTTGAGCCTTCTCGCCTATGGGCCTGCGCTCAGGTATGCGGCGGCAAGCCTGCCCTGTGGTAAACCGACCCTCGGTGTGGTGGCCCTGTTTAATGCCTGGTCGATTTGGTGGAATGCCGACCGGCTTAAGGCGGGCTTGGTCGGTTACTGGGACGCCCCGATTTTTTGGCCGGAACATGGGACATTCGCTTTTTCCGAGCCCCAGCCACTCAGCTTAATCGTGGCACCCGTGGTTTGGGCGGCAGGCCCCATGATGGCCTACCATGCGTACTTTCTCCTTTCTTTGTGGCTGAACGGTTTATTGGCCGCTCGGCTGCTGCGGCGACTGGGATGTGGTTGGTGGGGAGCCGGTCTAGGCGGGGCGTTGGTAGTGTGGTTGCCCCTGGTTCATCGACAGCCCGAAATGCTTCAATTTGTTCCCTTATGGCCGGTACTTCTCATGTGGACAGGGGCTATCCGGCTCCTGAGTAGTGAGGCGAGGTGGCATACAATCGTGGAATTCGCGGCGGGGATCGTGCTCACGTTCATGGCCTGTGTCCATTATGGGGTGTTCTCACTGCTTCTTCTGGTTCCGGCATTCTTGGTGGTCCTGTTACCTACCACAGATCATGGGCTGAAGACCGCACTGCAGCGATCCGTCCGGGTGGTTTGGCGATGGGTCATCGGGCTAATGCTGGCGGGCGTGATAGTGAGTGCGGTGTATTGGCCGATGTACCGCATCCTTCGCCAACACGAGTTTACCCGCTCCCCAAAGGTGGTTCAGGCCCTTTCTGCCCGGCCGGAACAGTGGTTGGCGGTACCTCCGGAGGCCTACGGTGGGGTCGTTGACCTATCATTCGGCGTGGATCGTCCCTTGCACCCTGGGTGGCTGCGGCTGGTACTGGCGGTGGTGGGCGCGGTGGTGATTTTGACATATCACAGAAAGCAGAGGATCGCGCGGCGCGGGATCATGTTCTTGGTCGTGACGGCGTTCTTGGCCGTGGTTGCCTCTTTGGGGCGAAACCTGGCCCTCGGTGAGTTCCGACCGTGGGACGCACTGGCCATTTTCGTGCCGGGAATTGCTCAAGTACGAAGCCCCTATCGATTTGCCTATTTAGCACAGCTTGCCGTCTTGCTCCTGACAGGGGCCGGTTTCGATGTGGCGGCCGTCAAGTTACTGAATGCCCGCACACAAGGGTTGCGACCGATCATCTTGGCCGGCAGGCCAAGAGTGATCGCCGTAACACTGCTGAGCGGATTGATGATCGGAGAGGTTCCCCCTCCGCGAGTGATCTTAGCTATGGCGCCCGATCTGTCTCATCCCCCGGGTTGGGTGACGTTTTTAACCCAGAACCGGGAAACAAACGAACCGGTTCTTATTCTGGACTTTCCTTCGGGCGGCCAACTCGTCGAGTACCATCGGACAGTCTCTTCGATGTTGTGGCAGACCCAGTTTCGGTTGCCGCTCGTCAACGGCTACGCTGGGTTTTTTCCCCGAAGATGGTCAAATCTTGCAAGCGTGTGGAGGGTTTCACCCTATAGCCACGAGGCCTTCCGGTTACTCCAAAGTCTGGACGTGAGGATTCTGGTACGGCCTTCGGATTTCCCACCACCGCCCGAGGCAGATTTGGCCCCCTTCCATTTGGAACTGCTCATGAGGGATGCAACAGGTGTCGAAGTCTATCGACTCGCATGGGAAGATCAATCAGTGCCGATTCGCTGACGTACACATACCGCAAAGCCGTCGGAGTACCATTGGCAACCTGAGAGAATTGCCGTACCATGGCAATTCATCGATTTTGCCCGGATTGGGCAAGTTGGAGCAAATCTCTCCTGTAAGGTCTATTCCGCGCAGAGATGGGTGTGGGCGTGACGCATGTCCAGCGCTTAAGCGGGCACATACCTCGCCACAACCCCTTAAATCTCGAGGCCAAATATTCGCGGTCGTATATCGAAACGATCACTTTTCCGCGTCATGCGGGACAAGGGGATGCGAGGGACGAATATTTGGGGTCATCGAACGCGAAGCGGGGCCAGCGACTGCTGTGAGAGCTCGCACCGCCGTCGTTGGGGCAACCATCTGGCGAATCGACGCGCCAGCTGAATGGGCGTGCGCGATCCATCGTCCTGGCGTGACACCGATCACGACGGTAAGGATCAAACAGATCGCCATCGCGAAAAACCCGGCTGCCGAAGCGGGTCGGATTTCCGCTTGGGGCTTTTCTTCCTCTGGGGCAAAGAATAGCACGGCGACAACTCGCAGGTAATAGGCCGCCGCAATGGCCGCATTGATGGCCCCCACTATGGCGAGGATGATCAGCCGAGTCTTAGCCGGATTGTTGCCAAGAGAACCGCCAACATCGAGGGCACTAAAGAAGACAGCCAATTTCCCCCAAAAACCGGCCAAGGGCGGTACACCCGCCAAACTGAACATGAAGGCGGCAATCGCCCAGGCGATCAACCGGAGATCGAATGCTGGCGCCCGCGCCAGGCCGCGAAGGTCCTCAAGGGTTTCAACAGGCCGTCCCTGAACACCAAGAAGCCCAAGAGCGGCAAAGGCCCCCACTGTGGCCAATACATAGACGAGTAGGTACAACAACACGGCCGTTTTGCCATCCCAGGGATGAGGACCCGGCGGAACATCCGTCATGGCAACCGTCAAACCGATCAGCATGTATCCGGCATGGGCAACCGAGGAATAAGCCAGAAGGCGCCGAATATGGTTTTGCCAAAGGGCGAGAACATTTCCCACGGTCATTGTTAGTGCTGAAATCGCCAAAACGATTTGCCAACCCTGGGGCGCGGCTGTCAACGTCAGTCCCAAAATGATCCGCATCATCACGACGATGCCGGCGATCTTCGGCAACGCCGAAAGCACAGCCGCGTTGCGGTGGGATGTCGCCTGATAGACGTCGGGAGCATAAAAATGAAAGGGCACGGCGGCAATCTTGAACGCCAGTCCCGCCAAAATAAACACCAGGGCAATACTGGCCAGCGGTCCGGAAAATCCTTGCTCGGCCCCGGCAATCATCAGGGCCTTGTAACTAACGGATCTCCCTAGTCCATAGAGGTAACTGACACCGAACAAGAAAATCGCCGAGGCCAAAATACTCAAATAGAAATACTTGGTGGCACCTTCACGCCGGTGCGGTCCTTCACGATCCAGGTAAAGCAACACATAGGTTGCCAGTGAGAGCAATTCGAGACCCACAAAAAGCACAATGAGGTCTTGAGCGCGAACAGCGAACATGGCCCCCAGGACGGCCAAGATGAGCGTGCCGACTCGCTCCCCATCATAGCTCACGGGGGCACCACCACTTGAAAGGAGCAAGAGGAACCCTATGAACAGAATGAGTTCGCGGGCAAAAGCCTGGAACAGATCGGGCGTTCGCGCCAAATAGTCTGTGTGAAGGACGACGGCCATCAAGGCCGCCAGAATGCCCAGTCCAGCTAGGACATAAATCCAACCTCGGCGCAGTCCAAAAGGGGACAGGACCAGACAAAGGACACCAGCTAAGCCGAGAAAAACCTCGGGAAGCCAGTCAGTCGTGATTAACAGATGAAACACCGCATACATCTTTGTTTTCCGTTAAGGCCAATCGAGCTGTAGGATTATCTTGCTCGGCCAAGTGCAGCTTCGCGCGAGGTGACGAAGGTTGCGGCATCACGATGTGCCCCAGGACCTCCTGGCCGTCCCGGTCACTCGGTGAGACGGCGAGAGTGATGGACCGCTCGATCTGCCGCACGGCCGGCGTCATTCGCCGTAAAAAGTAATTGGGCTGAATGCCAATCCACACAATGAAGACGAACAAGGGGGCCAAGGCCATAATCTCACGAAGGTTTAGATCCTCGATTGCGTGCTGCCCCGTTGATACGTGATAGGTTTTCCAATCTTCATCGCCAACGTGAGGGGCGAAGGCCTGGCCATCCCGCTCCGCCACAGGCGATGCCAAAGGTTCGTTGAGAGGGCCAAAGAACAGCCGACCAACAAGAGTCAGCATATACCACGCTCCTAGGACAACTCCCGACGTGGCCAATATGGCAAGGGCCAACTCTCCACCGCCGTGGGACCACGCCCTTTGGAACATGGCGAGAAGCACGAGGAATTCTCCTACGAAACCGTTGAGGCCTGGTAGCCCAATACTGGAAAATGTCAAAACGAATGTCATGAAAGCGAGAATGGGTAGCTTTCGCGCCAGGCCACCAAAGGCCTCAATCGTCCGCGTGTGATACCGCTCGTAGAGCATCCCGACAACGGCAAACAGGCCACCGGTAGCCAGTCCATGGTTGATCATCTGGAGAAGACCACCGTGGAGCCCCACCGGACTAAGGCAAAAGACCCCCAGCATACAGAATCCAAGGTGACTGACGCTGGAATAGGCGATCAAGCGTTTGACATCCCTCTGGGCGAACGCCGTAAATGCCCCGTAAACGATGCCAACCACGCAGAGTGTCAATAACCAGGGCGCGAGGACACGAACGGCATCCGGCACAATGGGCAAAACCAGTCGCAGAAAGCCGTATCCTCCCACCTTCAAGAGAATCCCGGCGAGTAGCACACTCCCGGCCGTGGGGGCTTCCACGTGCGCCAGCGGAAGCCAGGTATGGAGCGGCACAAGCGGCACTTTCACGGCAAACCCGAGAAACAGTGCCCAGAAAATCCAGAGTTGAACCGAAAGCGGAAACCGTGCTTGCGATCGCAACTCGTAGAGGCGAGTCGTAAGTTCAGGAATGGAGAACGTCATCCTTCCCGTTCCGCTGTAAGAGGCGGTCCAAATCACAACGGCCAGGAGCCCCAGAAACGTAAGCACACTTCCTGCCAGGGTAAAAAGGAAGAACTTGATCGCCGCGTGACGTCGCTCCTCGTGTCCCCAAATTCCAATCAGAAAGAATAGCGGGATTAAGGTCGCTTCAAAGAACACGTAGAACAATAGGAGATCACGGGCGGTAAAAACCCCCAGCATACCGGTGTACAACACCAGCAAAAGGCGATAGAAGGTCGGGGCCTGGCGGTCAATGGCATTCCAACTGACCAGCACCGATGTCACCATGAGCAGCGAAGTGAGGGCGTACAGCCAAACGCTCAGGCCGTCTAAGCCCAGGGCAAAGCGAATACCGATGGTCTGGTCGGACCTCGACCACCAGGGGACCTCAAAGACCGCAAATTGCTGTGCCCCCACAGGAAACCGAAAGGCGATCCATCCGCTTAGGGCGGTCGTCAGAAGGACGACGATCAGCGTCACACGGCGTGCGACCTTTTGGCTATCGCCAACGATGAGGACGCCCGCCAGCGGTGCGAAGACGCTAATGGCTAACAGTGTTCCCATTGCCAAACCTTTCACTCCTCCGCACAAGCGGAGCTTCTAACGAACTGACCCCAAGGCCCGCAAAATTTCCCAGCGTTGAACACCACGATCACCACGTTCCCATTAAAAGAACATCGCAGCGAGCAAGACCAAAACCCCGAGGACGATCCCCAGCCCGTACCAGGGAATCCAACCATTGTGCGAACTTCGCAGGAGAGCCCCCACCAGCTTGGGCAGGTGGCCAATGATATCCACCAGCAAATCAATGAAGTATCGGTCGATCCATGCTGCCACTGCCGCGAGCCACGTGAGGGGTCGGACGATGATCCATGTATAAAGTTCATCAAAGAAGAACTTATGGAAAGATAGCGCATAAAGGCCAATCGCCTTTGTCAAGGCGATCACAGGTCGGGCTACGCCGCCCGGGGCGAGGACAACCAGCGCGGCCCATCCGATGCCACCGAGGGTTAGGGCCGTGCTCAGCCACGGAATCAAAGCGGCACCACCACCGTGGTGCGCCCCAACCTCGTGTGCGGCAAATGCGGCAAGGCTCGGTGTCGCCGCGAGAAAGTGCTCGATCACCTTACCAGGACCGAACGCGACCCCAACAACCGCCGAGGCAATTGCCAAAATGACGAGGGGGATCACCATGACAGGGGGCGACTCGTGGAGGTGGCCGGCGGCCTCTGCAGGGACCCGCTCTTCACCAAAAAACGTGCGAAAATATGCACGGAAGGTGTAGATGGCCGTCAACATAGCAGTAACGGCTGCCGCCACGAACAGGAAGAAGTAAAGCGATGAGGCACTTCCCTTTTCATAAACGAGATGGAGGATTTCATCCTTACTGAAGAATCCAGCGAACGGGCACAATCCTGCCAAGGCCAAACTGCCAACAAGGAACGTGGCGTGGGTCCAGGGCAATCGACGCCGCAATCCGCCAATTTCATTGATGTCGATCACGCCGCCTGTGGCATGCATGACACTGCCCGCCCCTAAGAACAAGAGGGCCTTGAAGAAGGCATGGGTAAATAAGTGAAACATCGCGGCAGCGACACCTACCAACCCACCGACGGACAGCCCCAAGAACATGTAGGCAAGCTGGCTGATCGTGGAATAGGCTAGAATGCGTTTGAGGTCTGTCTGGGTCAGCGCAATGATGGCCGCCATGGTGGCCGTGATGATGGCAATGATCCCCACAATTGGCTGGGCATAGGGTGCAGCCTCGAACAGTGGCATACATCGTGCGACCATATAAACACCGGCCGTCACCATGGTGGCGGCGTGAATCAGGGCACTCACGGGCGTTGGGCCTTCCATGGCATCAGGAAGCCACACATGTAAAGGAAATTGAGCGCTTTTTCCGCAGGCCCCTGCGAAGAGGAGCAAACAAATGGCCGTGGCCACAGCGCCGTGGACAAGCCCCTGCTCGGGATGAACGAGCCGGGCCATTCCCAGCACTCCCGCCGAATAGACTTCGCCGGTTTCGGGATCAATTGTGTCGTGAAAGTTCAGTGTTCCATACACCGACCAGATCAAAAAGATGCCGAGAGCAAATCCAAAATCACCGATCCGATTGACAAGAAACGCTTTCTTCCCCGCCGCGGCCGCAGCGGGCTTGCGATACCAGAAACCGATCAAGAGGTAGCTGCACAGGCCCACGGCCTCCCAAAAGATGTAAAGGAGCAAGAAATTACTGACCGAGACGAGCATGATCATGGAGAAGATGAAAAGAGAAACATAGGTGAAGAATCGCCAGTAGCCGGGATCATCATGCATGTATCCAATCGAGTAAATGACTACCAGCAAGGAGACGGCCGTAACCGTCACCAACATGAAGACTGTCAAGGGATCGACGCGAAGAACAACGGGAATCTGAAATCGCACAAAGTCCACCGTGCCATGGGCTACGGGAACTTGGGGAGACCCGCCGGTCGGACTGATGTCGGCCCAGCTCCAGAGTTGGACCACGCGCTCAAGAACACGCTGTTCGCCGTCAGCCGAATGCTGGGCAAGAGTCTGGCCTACCAAAAGAAGCAATGCCAATGACGCTATGAAGGAAATGGCTGTTGCCGTTACGGCCGGCACATGACTAAATTCTCGCAGAAGGCGCGGGCCGAGCACGGCTGTCAGGATCGCAGCCCCAAGGGGCATCGCGGCTATGAGAATAATGAGAAATGTCATGGGGGTTACACACTCGGTCGATATTCAAGAACTTCCTGGGGAATATCGGGACGCCGTCCCACCCGGGGGAGCCTCGGCCATGAAGGTGTCTCGGCTTCCCTGACCTCACCTTCATCGGGCACCGGCGGAAGGATGATATCCTCGCGGACCTTTTGCAAGCGTAGGACATCCAACCCCTCTCTTGCCCTCACGAGCGTCAAAATCAGTGCCAAAGCGACGGCCGCCTCCGCCGCGGTGACGCCCACAATAAAGAGAACAAATACCTGGCCCGTCGCTTGACCATGATAACGGTCCCAACCGGCAAAATTGACGATAACACCTTGAAGCATTAACTCAACGGAAAGGAACATGACGATTAGATTCCGCCGGGCCAGAAAACCGACGACCCCCAAGCCGAAAAGGCACGTCCCCACCAGCAAGTAATTCATGAGTAAGCCAGTGTTTTCCATGGTATTCCCGTATGGCTTTTGCTCCTCGGCTTAGGATTCATTCGCGGTCGGCGTTTCGTCCGGCACAGCGCGACTCTTGAAGTCCAGAAGCGGTTCCAATGGATGGGCGATGATCACGGCAGCGCCCAGCAAACCAAGTAAGAGCACAATCGCCAAAGCCTGCACGGCCACACCGTAGTGCAAAAACAATTGGTTGCCCAGATCGACGGTTCGCGTGATCACAACATCCGGGATCGCCTTACCCGTCTCTTTTGCCAAAGACCACCCGTTAGCCGTGGCGGCATGGCGCAGCCAGGTGACCGTCGTCAGGGCAATGAGGACCGCACCCACTACGGAGGCCGTGAGCGGTTCCCAACTTTGTCGATTGAAACCGGCTGTCCCTTTGGGATCGTCAAGCATGAGGACGAACAAGAACATGACCAAAATAGCGCCGATGTAAACAACAATCACGGCCATGGCCACAAATTGCGCACCATTGAATAACAGCATCCCGGCCGTGCCCAAAACCGCCATGCCAAACCAAAGGGCGGCATACAACGGACGACTGCTCGTGATCATGGCCACCGCCGAGCCGACGGCCACAATAGACATCAGTGTGAGAAGAGAGCGTGCTAACAGGCTGCCCACGGACGGAATCATAGCCGAAAGCATCGCCAGCCCGGCAGCCACAAGCACCCAGCCCACAGAACGTCTCCGTGCCTTTCCCCACGGCAGCGCCCACCACAGGCCTCCCGCCGTGAAAATGCTCGCCAAGATCAAAACGAAGAGTGGTGCGTCCATAACATTATCCACAAACACCGAAGAAACGATCACTCACTTGTCCTGTGTGAGGTCCTGATCGTCTTGCGGAAGCTCTATCAAATCCTCGATTTCCCGTTTTCCCCGCAACCAGCCGGGAGGCTCTTGATCCTTGGTCTGATCATAGATGCTCAATAACTTCTCCTTGTCAAAGATCATTTCCTCACGGCTCTTGCCAGAAAGATCGTAAAGGCTTGTCAGCTCAATGGCATCTACGGGACAGGCCTCCTCGCACATACCGCAAAAGATACACCGGAGCATGTCGATGTTGAAGACGACCGGATATTTCTCCCGATCTGGCCAAGGACTAGGAGCCGCGACGATATCAATACAGTGAGCGGGGCAAGCCGTGGCACAGAGAAAACATGCAACGCATTTCACGCGGCCCTGCTCATCCCGGTTCAAACGGTGAACACCACGATAAATCAACGGATCAGGGAATTGATGCCGTTCCTCCGGAAATTGAACCGTCAACTTCGGCCCAATGAGGTGCCGGAATGTTGTCGTCAGTCCATCCCAAAATAGGGGCAAATATGATCTTTCCCCCATATTGAGTGGTGACTCATCAACCCAGCGGATTTCCGAGCTGTCTGGTTTCATAGGTCGTTGATCTCATCCAAAGCAAAGATCTCTCTTTCGATAAAGCCTTCTTTGCTTTTTACGCATCGCACGGCCGGACCGTTGGGGATTCCAAATAGGGTGAACCCTCCCGCATATCTTGGGCAAGACGCACCAAGTCGCGCCGCGGGCTGTTATCGTAATGAGGCTGGGCAACCGCAGCCGTGATCACCCAAGTTAAGATAAAAGTCACCCAATTGATTAGCCCGAGGACCGGCAACGACGACCAGCCCTGCGACACAACCAAGGGCTCCCACCACGCGTACCATACCACCAAGATCGTCACCTGAACGATTCCCCAGGAAATCAAGGGCTTCCATGCAAGGGTCATCAATTGATCAAAACGAAATCTGGGCCAGCTCCAGCGCATCCACATGAAAAAGAACACCACCGCCAGGACCTTGGCCACAAACACAACGATTCTTATGATCGCTCCACCGATTCCTGCTACCGGTTCGGACCCGGTGAGGAACCAAAGGTGCCAACCTCCGAGGAAGAGCAGGACAATCACCACGGCCGCCGTGATCATGTGGAGGAATTCAGAGACCAGAAACGTCATAAGCCGCATGCCGCTGTATTCGGTATGGAATCCGCCCACAAGCTCTTGCTCTGTTTCTGGCAAGTCGAAAGGCAACCGCCCTGCCTCGGCGGTGGCAGCCACGAAAAAGACCACAAATGCCAACGGGTGAAGAACGATGTTCCATACTCCGGACTCAGCTTGTTGGAGGACGATTTCATCAATTCGAAGTGTCCCCGCATAACATGCCAACGCGATCAGAGCCAGACTCAAAGGAATCTCGTAAGCGATCAATTGCGCTGCCCCCCGCATCGCGCCAAAGAGGCTGTACTTGTTATTGCTGCTCCAACCGGCGAGGATGATCCCGTAAACCGCAGCTCCGTTGGCGGCAAACAGAAAGATCAATGCGGCATCAAACGCGGGAACGACCGTCAAATCGACGGGCGCCCATCCGGAGATCCCAAGGTCCACCGCCCCAAGCGGCACAACGGCATAGACGGCGACGGCTGCCACGAATGTCACAACCGGTGCGACATTGTAAAGAATACGATCGACGTGACCTGGAACAAACTCCTCCTTGAAAATGAGTTTCAAACCGTCCGCAATCGGCTGTCCTAGCCCAAAAATCCGAATATTCGTTAATGGGATGCCTACTCGGTTGGGACCAAGCCGGTCCTGAACCCAAGCGGCGATCCAGCGCTCGACAAGGACCAGATAAGCGGCGGCCGTCATCAAGGCAGCCAGCAACACGGCAATCTTGATGCATGTCACAACGGCAAAGCTGATCATCTTCAGTCCTGTTTGCTATCAGGGCTTCCTAGGTTTGCCATGTCACTTTTTCGCTACACGTCCAAATTGGTAACGATTCTCACTATTCTTACTGCCCAGTCGATACCGTTTGCTCGGCCAATTGATTCACTCGAAGGTCCACGCCGCATTCCGGGATTTCGCCCGATGCTGCTGAGAAATAAGGGATGGTCCGTGCGATTTCGGCCAAGACTTCACGCGGTTGATAAAGCCCGCTCATCCCGCCCAATTCCCAAAAAACTGAGCCCAGACAGCGGCTGCCAAATGGCGGTCGAATCGCCCGCGCCGACCACTGAAGCCGGTGTTGTCGGTTCACATAGGAACCTTCTCGCTCGGCAAAAAACGCCATACCAAAGATCAGATCGGCGCGGTCGCTGAGGGGCGTGGGAAATACGTCGGCGACAATCAACGCTGTTGCCCGCCGCAGCGCGTCCGCCTGTTCTGCGTCAATCCAGGGCTTGATATAGCCGCCAAGGACGACAATCACATCGAAATGACCCTCTGCTGTCCTTGCGAGGAGGTCATTAAATCTCAGGGGCGGCTGCTCGAACCAGTACGCCACGCCTTCAACGCCCAAGCGATTGGGACATTTTTCGCCAGAAATGACAAAGCCCCCGGGAAACCGTTCGTCCTCTCCCTGCCGAGGAATTGGCCCTAAGGCTGTGGTACTCTGGGGATGGAGTTGCTTGATCCAACGGCAGGCCAAATAGGCCTCTTCATTCGTCAAGAAAGGTGAAAGGCAAAGGGCTGGCTGCCGCGCTTGCTGAACCTTGTCCACCATTTGACCGATGGCACCCGCCCAGTTTATTGACGAGACGTTCCCATTTTGTCGCTGCCAGGCGCCGCGCAGCCGATTCGGGTGGTGGATCACAGGGTAACTGTATCGGCCGTCGTTACAGATCCACCATCGATTCACGAAGGGATTTTCCCGGGGCTTAATGCGATACACCCGATCCTGATTTTCCTCCACCCAAATGGCACAACCCGTGGCACATAGGACACACACACTTGGGTGGCGGCGAAGGTACCATACACGTTGTTTATAGAGAAAGTCCTTGTCGGCCAACGCCCCTACGGGGCAAAGATCAACGACATTGCCCGATAATTTGTTATTCAACGGCAACTCCGGGAGGACGTCGATTTCTTCATGCGCACCACGATTCACTACTAGTAACTCCGACGTGCCCGTGATCTCTCGGGTAAAGCGGACACACCGGGTACACATGATGCACCGATCGACAAAAAGGAACACATCCCCGATATCCCGTTTGCGACTAGTAAACGGCCGAATCTCGGCGCGGCGTTCCGACTGACCAAACTTGAAGTGATAATCCTGAAGACGACACTCGCCCGCTTTGTCGCAAATAGGACAATCGATGGGATGCCGAAGAAGAAGGTCTTCTTCCACCATGGCGCGGGCCCGCGCAACTTTTTCACTGTTGGTGACGAAGACGGTCCCGTCCTTCGCCTGGGTATTGCAGGCCGGCATCAGCTTGGGCAGCATGACAATCTGTCCGGTCTTTGGATCGCGCGTTCCCACCTCGACAAGGCACATCCGACAACTGGCGACCACAGATAACCCCGGATGCCAGCAGTAATGAGGGATTTCAATGCCCGCCCGCGCGGCCACTTGAATGCCGTTCAGCCGCTCGTGCGCGCCGATCTCCACCTCTTTGCCGTCAACGATCACAATGCCCATGGAATTCAGTCCCTCATCTTCCTCCCAATCAGGCAACGGGTGTTCGCATGGAATTTGCTTGGTCCGTCTTTTCGAGAGAAAAGGCCGGAACCGGGCGCGTGGAACGCCATCCCTTGGGGTTCGTCCGTTTGATGTAGTCCTCCAATTCACCGCGGAACTTGCGGATGGCCGTCTTGATTGGCCACGCCGCTCCATCGGCAAGACCACAAATTGTGGTGCCCGGAATAATGCCAATGTTGTCGGCAATTTCCAAAAGAAGGTCGAGGTCAACCAGCCGACCGCGTCCTGCCTTGATGCGTTCCACAATCTGTAAGGCCCAAGCCGTTCCCTCCCGGCAAGGCGTGCATTGTCCACAACTTTCGTGGGCAAAAAAGCGACAACTGTTATGCAAGAAGTCAATGATGAGATACGTTTCGTCCAGGACAATGACGCCGCCGGTGCCCAAGCCCAGACAGCCGGCTTTGATGGGGCCAGCAAAATCCATAGGCGTATCAAGCTCATCCGCCGACAGAAGGCCGGTGCTCAGTCCGCCCGGCACCACTGCCTTGGCCCGCCGTCCACCCCTCACACCCCCGGCATATTCTTCGATCAGCCGGCGACATGGAATCCCTAAAGGTGCTTCAAAACAACCTGGCCGATTGACATGGCCACTGACGCAAAACAACTTAGGGCCGAAACTTCCTGGGTCCCGCGGATCATTCGGGTCGGGCGGCACACCGATCGAGCGAAACCACTCTGCGCCTCTCTCCATGATGTGCCGAACACAGGCCAGGGTCTCGACATTATTTACCACGGTGGGTTTTCGGAATAATCCTTCCACCGCCGGGAAGGGAGGCTTTGTCCGCGGCCAGGCCCGTTTGCCCTCGATGCTTTCGATCAAACCGGTCTCTTCGCCGCAAATATAGGCACCGGCGCCGCGGTGGATATACATGTCCAAATCCAAGCCCGTCCCCAAGATGTTCTTCCCCAGATAACCCGCCTGATAGGCTTCCCGAATCGCCTCGCTTAAACGCCGGTAAGCTAGCGGATATTCATATCTCAAATACACGTACGCTGTTGTCGCCCGGGTTGCGTACGCGCTAATGATCGTCCCTTCCAGGACCTGGTGAGGATCCAATTCCAAAAGAATGCGATTGCAAAATGTTCCCGGTTCGCTCTCATCAGCGTTAACACAAAAATAGATTGGCCCCGGGTGATCGGCTGGAAGAAAAGACCATTTCAAACCTGTCGGGAAGCCCGCTCCACCACGACCGCGGAGACCACTAATCCGGACTTCCTCAACCACCTCCGCGGGTGACAATTCTTTGAGGACACGGCGGAGCGTCGCG
>Ga0209608_1001372_pt1 | contig 20210 bp, 19 predicted proteins | sample AD_UKC130_MetaG_FD_184428 | JGI IMG/M metagenome (GOLD analysis project Ga0209608, IMG submission 184428) | Active sludge microbial communities of municipal wastewater-treating anaerobic digesters from Canada - AD_UKC130_MetaG (SPAdes) (version 2) | ecosystem: Engineered > Bioreactor > Anaerobic... | reverse complement strand
AATACAAACAACCCTGGCATATTATATTCTTTTTTCAGAGTAGATATAGTCGCATCCTTAGCTCTAATAGTAGATAGTAAGTCATCCATATCTTTTTGAGTGGCGTTGTATGCAAATATAGGCGATATACGCGCCATATAATGGGTATTATATGGCGAGTTTGGCTTCTTTAAGTTTTCTAACTCCCTCTCAATCCTAATAGCCTCTAACAATATTTGCTGCTTCATCATAAAATATCACTATTCTATAAGTGATTTCATGCCCATAGGTAAGTAAGCCTCGCTTCTTAAAGCTACAGTTGATTTTTTATAGGGGTATCCCAATTCTGTTGGAGGTATGATATAATGTTTGACTAGCTTAAGAGATTCTAATATTTGTTCTATACCATCTGATCCAAAGTAATCTGAATACTGTCTTACTACATTTTCTACGTAGTCTATGTTACTCATTTTAGTCCAGTCTACTTTATCGTTTAAGTATTCTACCAATTTATCAAAACTCTTCGGTCCAAACCCCTTCTTGCCTTTTATTACATCAGATTTATCTCCACAAAGTATTTTGTAGAGCAGTAACCCATTATATGGAATGTTACACTTAAACTCTTCGGAACAGTATGCCGAGAAATTGTTAACGCCTACTGCAGTGTATCCTTTACCAGTCTTATATCTATTTATGCCGACTTTATTGTTAATATGAACGAGTAAATCAGTATCAGGTGTATATATTATATTAAAATCGAAATCATTTCCATAATTATGTATTAAATTAGCTATTATATCATCAGCCTCATACCCATAAGGAGTATCTATGATGTCTACTATAAAATTAGTTAAGTCTGGTTGTACTTCCCCTATTACAGCAATCTGGCCACTATTACCAATTGCCCACATATCTATTGGATTTATTATATGTTCTACTGTATTTATAGGTATTCCTTCGTACTTATTCAATAACCCTATCTTATTCAAATCTTCGTAAACTGATGACTGTATCACTATGGCCTGTATATTTGAAATTGGTACGTTACTGTATAAACCGTACTTTTTGGTTAGTTTATAGATGTTATGACCTGCCTTGTCTAACAATTCCATTATTTTTGGTATACGAGAAAAGTCTGTTTCGCCTAGCTTCTTTGTTCTATTAGATTTATACTCTACATTGTCTGCCTTTCTCATGGAAATGGCATCAAAGCAAATTGACATTGTCACATCGTGACCTTCTTTTTCAAATGTTTTCCTGAACCCCTCTATTTCCTTTAATGGATAATACAGATATGAGACGTCAGTTTTGACTAATTGAGTTGTACCATCAGGCTGTACACATGGTATATCTGCCGTTAGCCTTCTGATTCTATTACTATCTATTGTGAATTTGTATTTATAGTATAAGTACATGAAGTCCACTATAAGATGTATTTTCAAATTAACCACTCCTTAATAATTAAATATTTTGTATTTATAATACAAATAGCAGTATATGCTACTGCTATTTAGTAGTCATCACTATTTAATATCCTTAGATGTCTATTCTATTATAATCTACAAATCCATATGGTGCTATAAATCTCCTATGCTGCCATATATAATTTAAACTTTTCTTTATTTTCTTATAAGCAGCGGTCTTAGTTATTTCATTATAGATATCCTCACCTGTAAACCCTTTATTTTTCCAATATGCTATTGGATTAACAGAGCCCTTATCTGCCAGATACATGTAAGTACCATCTATTATTATTCCGTTGTCATTTTTATCTAGGACAGCTATTGGTTTTATGTACCCGTATCTTGTCATGCTTATTACTTGTCTATCTATATCAGAGTTATTAAGTGATCTTTCTACGTCTACTAGTCTTAATTTAATACCGTAGTCTGTTATGCTTATTTTCCCTCTTTTATTTGTTGTACCATCTATAACTTCAGTTATTATTGTACACTCCAGTGTATGTGTATTAGGGTTATTCCACCATCTAATAGCCTCTATAGTTGTCTTTTTAAAATTACCCTTTGATTTAGTATCTTTATCATTGTCAATATACACTTCGCAACTCATTTCTGGTCTTATAGGCATTATCAATAGCCTATTTGATTCTATTTTTCTGAATTTATCCCTTAATACATCAGCATCAGGTGGATTTACTACTTTGATATATTGATTTAACAAAGCTAGTGGGGTTTTATTAAATAATGTTTTGAACTTCTTTGTTACGTCTATAGGTGTAGATATATCTGTCAATATATTAGTCGGATTGTTAGTCTTATCTATTTGCATTCCCGACGTTATAAGCTTTGCACTTTTTCCTGAGGTATCTTCAAATTCCCCTATCCTTGATTCTATAGTCGTTATATCTCTGATAAACCTCACTAGCACATCTGCTGCATTTAATTCACAATGCTTATTACACTGTTCATTACAAATACCGTTCAGTCTGCACACCATACTAGCCGCTCCTCCATTTGTATATTTATATTTTATTATATTTTACTAACGCATTAAATACTTCATTTATTACTTCATGAGGTTGTAATATAGTATACATATTTAATGACTGCAAATCTTGTACTGTATTAAAATCAACAGCCAACATCCCATAAGCTGTATCTATGTAGTCTATAGAAAATATCGGCAACCCCACTAAGTAATTATAACTTGGTTGTATTTCGTCAATAGATAGAATTCTTCCTGTTTTTAAAGGGGATGAATTTTCTAAAACTATTCTGAATCTTCTGCATCCTATTTGTAAAAACTTATTTGTTATTCCGCTGTTCTCAAAATAAGGAGAAGCTAAACATGTAGGATATGATAGCATGGCTTCGTAGGATTCCATTATGACCTTGCCTTCTCCTTTATGCTTAGTTACATCTGTATAAACCACCAACTGTTTATGTAATGATTGTAGTTGTCTAACAGAACCTATTGGGATTGTACTAACTCCTAGCTTTCTTAACTCTGCTATTGCCTGATTTTTAGGTAATGAATTACTATATTTTCTTACATATTTAGCTATATACCCTTCATTTACCGATAAAAAATCATAATAATCAGAAAAGTCTGACTCTATTTTTAGTTTGATGTTAGTCATAGACTTCATCCCCACTAGATTCCATCAAATAGCTATATCTTTTTTCTAACTCTTTAGTATTATTTTTAAGTAATTCGATATCGTCCTTGTCTACTTCGAATACACTAACATATAATCCATGTCTATTACAAAATTTAGCAAATATATCCCTATTTTCTTGTAACTTCCTATAATCTCCTTCTTTAAGTATCATTATTATATCTGAATTATAAGCTATCAATATGCCTTTTTTATTTTCAGCTTGTATATTACTGTTGTTTATTACCGTCATCCTCTTTGAATACCCCTCTACCTAATGCTTCAGAAATCTCAGATATAGAATACATATGAACTATGGAATGTGCATCTGTTTTCCATATTGACCTTTTTCTACGTATTGATGTAATGTCATCTATAAAAACTTCATTCTCCTTATCTTCACCTATGTTGTCTAAATTGTATTCTTCATTATTGTTATAATCATTTTCATTATTAGTTTCGCTTTCGATAGCATCTTCCACAAATATTATATTTGCTTTTTCCTCTTTCTTTAGGCTGCTCATTAAAGCTTGATAAGCTTTATCTATAACAGCCTCCTGTTTTTCAGATACTTTTTTATATTTCATTATCGTATCTATTACTTTAAAAGCGAACTCATGATTCTTTAAAGCTGGGTGTTCACTATTATCTTGTAGTACTTTTATTTTTGAAAGAATTGGATGCTCAAATTTGTCAGTGCTACCAAAGTCATTAGATTTATTAGATTCAGTATTTGCTTTACCGAATTTTAGTTCTGCATAAACCTTTCTTAATATAGCTGCTTGCTTTACACTTACAGAGTAATTATTATACTGCATTGCTCTTCGTGCTATGTCTAAAGCTATATCATAATATGAATTTTTAGTATTATCTGGGCAATTATGATAAATAAATGGTATTATTTCTTCCATACTTACGTCTACGTCTATTTCATCTGGAGCACTATCGGGATACTCTCTTTCTTCCATGTTATCTCTTAAATTTTTCATTGCTTCTTTTAATTCTTCTTCGTTATTTAACCATGCTAAAGTCTCAGCCATAAGTTTTGCTGATTTTATTATTTTATCCATATCATTATCTGCATCTTCACAACCGCTTGCTTTATACATTTTTTCGTGCCCGAATATGCCCCATCCGAAGATGTTTAACATTTTTACCTGGTGTTCGGGTAAAAAGTATTGCTCTTTTACAACTAATTGTGGTATTCTATTTTTTATTTCGCCTTTTGTTGCTAACCTTTCGCCATTAGCAGTTTTAGTATAGTAAACTTCTTCTTTCACACTGTTAACAAATTTATAGAAATTTGAAACTCTTCTCTCACTAAGCATGTTATAGGTGCTTGTAAACTGCACAACTAATCTCGCTAAAGATTGCCTCTTCCTTAGTTCCTTTTCATCTGCTTTATTAAACTCTGTATTTAGATATGCTACTATTACCTTAACTATGAATAATTCTTTCCCTAGGCCATCTCTTACAATTGCTACTGCCTTAGGGTCATTGTTGCAGAGCTCTATTATTTTACCGTATCTTTTTCTTTCTTGAACTCTCTGCGTATAAACTCCGTTTCTAACATACTCTATCTTTCTTATCATCGACGGAGTCAATGGTAAATTTACTGTTAGAAAATTAGCTATTTGCTGATTCCACTGCTTTCCAAAGACCTCATTTATTTCTGGGCGAAGTACGTTAATTATATCCATTAAGTCTCCATAATACCTTTTAAAATACTCCCCGAATTTGCCAGTATTCATTATAAATGCTATTAACTTAATTTCTTCAAGTGTCTCTTCCTGTACAGAGTTTATTTTCTTTAACCTTTCTGGCTCTATACCGAAAAAGTCAGATGCGCAGTTAACGCCGAATACCAAGACCTTACCAGTTGATGGACTAAATGCATAGTGCTCATATCTAAGTGCATGCCCAAGATCACAATGACTTGCTCCGAATACACCTGTATCAACGCAACCATCGTAAACCCAGTCTGTTATTCCTTCCATTATTTGAGATAGTACTTCAGCTTTCTTAGGTTTTGCCGCTAATGAAGTATTAGCTACTAACTCTTTAAACCTTGACCTGGTTCTCCATCTGAAGTAATCTTTTATTGCTTCAAACTGCTCGTCCGTAAAATTATCGTATATTCCTTCATTTCCTCTGAATTCATTCTTTTTATAATCTTCGAATTCTAAATACCAATCATTGGGTAAATATATGTTCATAAGGATACCTCCCATCAAAATCCTACGAACTTGCTTAATGCTTCAAAGTCCGCACCAGCTCCGAAGTCTATAATTTCATCATCATCTTCTGAAATCCCTTCATTGTTATATAACACTTCAGAGCTTTTATTTTGGTCGGTACCCCTATTTACCTTCTGTTTAACTATTTTGTCAATTTGTTTAATTTTTATAGTGCTATCTGTTTCTCTACTATTGGTGAACTTATTTGTATTATCGTTAGAAATTTTATTTTGGTCGTCGCTACTTTCAAATTTTTTCTGCTCGCTAGAACTATATTTCATTGTATTATCTATTAAAATATTAGTCTTTATCTCTGAAATTATATTATCATAGGCATCTATTATGTACTCCATTACTTCATCTGCTTTTGTTTTTAAAGTATCTAGTTTATTAGATTCATAAATGAATCCTGTATTACTTATACCTAGTATACGACATAATTCATCTAATTGGTTTTGCAATACAAACTGAGCCTGTATCAGATTATCTGCTTTTTTCTCTATCCCTAATCTTTTTCCGAATAAGGCTAGCATATAAACTTTCATTGCCATGTCATATATGGTATCTATTTTATTTTTCATTTTATAAGCCTCTGATTCCAGCCCTTTAAAGAAAATTTCTCTTTCATCTGTTAATCCATACTCACTTGTTTTTGTTTCTACCATTCGTAGTATAGCTGGATTATCAAATACTACTCTAATCATATTTGATATGAACTCGCTTATTTTTCTTCTGCCTACTAAATTTTCAATTTTATCTATTATATCTTTTTCTCGTTCAGCATCAAATTGGAGTGTCACTCCAACTTTTATATCATATTTAGACATGCTTTTCCTCCATATTAAAATTGTTCTATATACCCTTTTATTTCAGGCATTATTAACCCAAATTGGAGTTTGTCAAGTCTCCTAAATCCATTGCTATAGCATTTTAGCCAATATCTACCCCACTAATAATTCAATGATTTCATTCAATCTATCTTTTGTAGCAGATACTCTATCAAAAGTATCTCCACTACCATACATGTGTATAACTTTAGGCATTATTACCGCCTTTGCTCTGCCCATGCTTCGAGCCATAAGTGTATCTATTTTAGAATTATTTGCTATATTAAGAATCCATATAGCATTATCTAGCGGTAACTTCATTGTAAACGCTTTTACTCCCATATTTCTTGTATCTATTGTATCATGTAAAGTAACTATTACAAATTTATAAGCTATTCTGATAAACATGTCTGCTATTGCGTCTGCTATTTCTGAGGAGCCTAATCTACCTAAATCTACTACGATATATTTATAAGTATTCCCAATATAGTTTATAAATTCAGTGAAATTAACAGATAATAACTTTGTTATATCTACTCTTGTATATAAACCACTAAAGTAGTCTAAGCAACCTGTCTTTGTTTCTACTACTCTTTGGAATAGAAGCTTTTCATTGTCTATTACGTAATCCATGCCTTTTTCTATAAGAGCTCCTAGACCTGTCCTCATTAGAGGCTCTGCTATTCCTGGCAATTCCTTGATAATTGGTTGCTTTTCAAACCACCGTTCTGCTTTTGGGTTTACCATGTCAAAGTCTAAATATAGTACGCTTGAAGCAGATAGCTTTCTTGCTATCGAAACAGCTGTTGTAGTTATTCCATAACTACCAGAACCGAATACTGGTATAATATAACCTCTGCCAGTGTATTCACAATTTATCTTAATCTTCTTATCTCCTATAATCGCACTTTTAGACATGTTAATTACACTACTCTTAAGTTGCCTATTTGCCTCCTCTAAGTTTCTAATAGAATCATTAGCATCGTTTAATTGTTTTCTTAGCCTTTCATTCTCTTCTTTAAGATATGTTGTATTGTTTATTAAAGTTTTATTAGTCTCTTCTAATATAGTATTTGCCTCTATAATTTTCTTATAGTTTTCGTTATTTCTATCAGACGAGCTTATTATATCTCTGAGCTTAATCTCCATTTCCTGGAGTTGAGTCTCTTTAGTTAAAAGTTCATTATTTAATCTTTCGTATTTAGATTTGATATTTTCCAATTCACTTGTCAATCTTTTTATTCCATCGTCTTTCGGCTCATTTTGATTTTCCTGAATTTCTATCAAATAATCATAATTACTTTGTAATTGTTGAAGGTTAATTTTTAAGCTAGCTATAGTGCTCTCTAAATTTTTTACACTAGCCTTATAATTTTCAATTTCAATATTTTTCTCCCCTAAGATTTTAGATGTATTGCTATTCTCGTCTATTGCATCTGATAGCATTTCAATTACTTTAAGTCTTACTCTGCACTCTAAGTCTACTGTCGATTTTAAATCGTTTATTTTAATATTTAAAGTGTTTATTTCATCTTCATATTGTGATATCTTACTTTTTGCCTCTTTTAACTCCTCATTTAGCTCCTGTATTTGAATAGTCAACCCGTCAATTTCTTCTTTATATCTGTCAGCCTGATTATTAACTTCGAATAATTCATTATTCAATTCATCACACTTATTTTTATACTGCTGTAATTCATTTTTTACTCGCTCAAATTCTTCTATATCTACTGGATCTTCTATTATATTAGTATCTCTATCTATGTTGTCAAGCATATCTTTGTACATGTCACGCTCATCTTCAAGCGCTTCCTTTATGTCAAGCAAGACTTTTACCCTATCCATTGTCTGTTCCAATTGAAGGGTAAGTCTTTCCTTCTCTTTAGTAAGAGTTGCTATCATATTAGTCATTTCAATTAAATTCTGCTCTTTATGTATATCTAAAGAATTTTCCTTGCTATCATCAAAATATAAATCGTCTATGTCTATCTCCTCTAACCCAATCAAATCTTCCTTAGTATCTATATTTGGATGCTCTATTTCAGTCTCAATGATATTTTCTAACTTAAGTTTATTGTCATCTATATTTAAAGCAGTACTAACTGTACCGCTATAGTTTTCCTTTTCAAGCGGTTTAACAATAATATTAGATGTTTCTCCTACATTTACACCTAAAGCATCTGTTAATTTCTTATGTAATTCTTGAATGTCAGTAACTTCATCTAAGCCATCTATAGCCTGAATAAACTTTGCCGTATTATCCTCTTTATTTGCATTGTATACAAATACATACTTTCCTTCTGATTTTGCTTGGTTAACTAAACTTATAGCAGTATCAAACTCATTATGTCTTACGTCCTCTATAACGATAGACATAATATCAGGATTTAACAGTAAAAGTTTCTCTGCTTCTCTAAACGTTACTGCCCTTAATGCTTCCACGTTATTAAATTTTGTATGAGAAGATTTTCCTACTTTAACTAGTACTTTTGGTACTGCATTACTCAAACCACTGTTGCCTCCCTTATCATTAAAATAAAAGACACCTGCGCCATCCATTAGCGCAGGCGCCTAAACTATGCCGATATTAACCGGCATTGGAAGCATTTGTCATGGCTGCCTTTCTTCTTGCTACATCGATACTTGCCCTAATAAACAATCCTGAGATATTTGCGTATCGAGGATTTTCGCTGTAAGGCTCTACCTCGATGCCGGGGCATACCTTATGCAATTCTTCAGTGATATAATGTGACATTGGCTGAGACGTAATGACAATGTTCATATTTTCATCAACATATTCACTACGCATGGAGCCGCCACCACTCACCACTATCGCCCTTATGGACTGAATAGGAATGTTTATCTTACGGAAGTATCCCTGTATCTGCTCGACTACCTGCTCAGCAAATTTCTTCTTGGCAGATTCCACATATTTGGAAATATCCTCGTAGGTGTTTCCGAGCTGTATTCTGCCCTCAGCGATTGCCATTTCAGCAATTTCTACGGGTACATCGAACCCGTACATTGCCCTCAGATCATCGGCAAGGAAATCACGGGCAATATTGCCGCCTGTCTTAAATGTCTGACCGGACTTCTCTATATATCTCATGTTGCTTGCCACAGCCAGATCTGTCGTCGAAGCTCCGATGTCAAGCCCGAGTACATTACCATACCCGTACTTCTGAGCTGCCGGCTTCGGTTTCCCGTTCATGTCGAAGAAGTACGCCAGCAGTGCCAGGAAAGATTCTTCATAGCATGTTACATTCTGCACAGTAAACTCGTAAGTTATTCCGAGTTTATTGAAGGTGACCTTATAAGTACCGCAGAGCTGTTCCTTTACATAATCTTTAGCACTATTAACCTCAACAGGTGGTAATGCCAAGTAGATATCAAAATTATCTCCCATGCCGTTCTTATGCTTGCATACCGCCGCGGCCAGAATAGCCGATACGTAGTTTATCTGCTGCGTATGCTTATTGGATATTCCAGAAGGCCTCTGGTTAGTAGGAGAATACCTCATTGCCAGGTCCCCTACAAGTACCCTTACAGGGAAATACTTCGATTCCTTATCAGTCTCGATTGTGACGTCAAGAGCACCTTCTATTTCAGAAGAGTAAGGCTCCAAATCGACTCTAGTATTCTGATCCAAGAATACCATATTGTTCGGGAGTACCCCTATCTTTCCTTTATGGGATACATACCGAGTACTCGAAGCACCCAAATCAATTCCTACAAATTCCATCTTCTCTTATGCCTCCATTTCTTAAATTTTTATAACCACAATACATTAAACTGTTAATTTTCTCAATTCTACTAATAAATATCTAACTGTATCTAATATAGTTACCCCATAATTGGCTTTGTTATTCTCATTTTCCTTTTATCAAAAATAATAAAATACCCTTTGGGTATTTTATTATTTATTTGATTTTATATAATTTACTGTATACTTATAAGCTTACATTATACACTTATTTTAAACCTAGGTAATTCTTCTGTCGGCTCACTTTCTCTGTACTGCTCTATCAGATCGAAGACTTGTTCATTTTTAATTGTTTGTATCATACTCTCATATCCTTTAAAACCTAATATCTCTTTTACGTTTGGTGGATTTTCGTCTATGTTACATACCAAGTAATCTTCGTTTAATTCTAGAATATCTTTTATCATGCTTATAGTACCTCTATATTTACTCCATTGTATACTAACACCCCTTTTCCCTAATTCCTTACTAATATCAGACTTTAATAATGAATTTGTATAGAATACAAATACTTTCTTATCTACTCCGTCGCAAACTCCAATCAAATCTACTATGTCTTTTCTCTTTCGAGTACTTAAAAATTTACCTAAACCTGTTTCTACTATAACTAATCTTGTAGGCCTAGTCTCTACTAACATATCTATTTTAGCTTCATCTATGTCAGTATATATTTTTTGTACGCATAAATTATATTTCGCCATAAATGACCCAAGATAAGGTATTTCTTTTTCGATTACCATATACAATGCCACTTGATTAGAATTATCATGAATATTATCTACTTTACCTTGATTATTTTTACCTTTTCTAAATAAACTCATAACACCCTCCTATTTCATTACATAAAATATTAGTCTGCCTGGCACAGGTAAATTGTTGTTTCCGTCTATACCTCCTGCAGTTAAATCAGATTCTACTATTGTATAAGTTCCCCCAGGCGTTGAAGCTGAGTTATTTAACCCCTCGACTCGAGTATTCCATATGAACTCCATTATCTGTTTTAATGGGGTTACCCCTTCATATGCTATTGGTACGCTATACTCAATACCTGCTATACATACGTTTGCTCTTTCATCCGTTGCAGAATCTATACCTAATTTCGATGTGTCTAAATTAGTTAATGATTCAAACTCATATTTATCATTTATTACATTTAATACTTTGTATTCTATGTTAGTTATTCTAGCATTATTCACATAAACTCTGAATCCTTTGTATTTTACATATACGTCTGGTCCATCATTGTTTATTATCATTGTATCTTGCCCATTTGCAAAGATAGATGCCAAATTCCACCTAGCTATTCTTTCAATTGTTTGTTTATCTAAATAAGTAATTCCTAAATTTAAAGGTGTCATTCTATTATTTGCATAAGATTCTCCTTGAATATAATTGTCGTATGTCAAGCTTAAACTGCTTGGTATTCCCAAGTAAACCTTTAAATATTCTAGGTTTTCCCATATTCCATGATGATTACTTGCCCACATTCTAAAATCAGTATTTGATAAATATAGGGAATTATATATATCTTCAGGTGTATCCTTATCGTAAAATTTACCTGATACAGCTAATGCTCCAGTTATGCCCATAATATCTGGCATGTTTATACTTTTAGCATCTTCACGTTTATATGTTTCTTGAGAAAAGAAAACGGCCGCCTGTTTGAACGCCATTTTCGATAACATGTTCATTTGATTTCCCACTAATGCTATGTTTAGTATCTCTATGAATAAAGCAGATATGACTATAGCTACAATAGTCCCTATTAAAACTTTAAATATAGTCTTGACAGCCAACTAGTACCCTCCTAATCTAAATCAGGATAGTACCTCAATCCAGGTACGTTATACTTAATTACTATATTAGTATCGCTATTATCTATTTTATCTTGTCTTGCTTGCTCTAACTCTGCATCTGTCCTATAACCACCAAAATTATTAGTGGAATTTAAACCTTCAAACTCTCCATGTATTTGTTCCGTAGGCATTAAAGGCCAGATGAAATTATATTTTGCCTCCACGCCTATTGTTATTTCTTTTCCGTACTGCTTTCTCTCAAAAGTGGTGTCATCAGTAAACTTTACGTTACTTAGAACTCCAGTTTCTAAGCTATTTGTCATGTAATATTGTAGAGTAGATTGCTCATTTGGAGGTATGTAATTATTTTCAACACCCGTTTGCAATGCTACATAGGATACCCCTAATAATTTCATATAAGACAATAGAAAAGCAAATACATTAAATACTGCATAGCTCGCTAATATAATAATTGGTACTTTAATGAGCGTTTTAAATATAGTCTTAACGCCATCTCCCATAATTACGCCTCCTAGTATAAAAGAAAAGCGCCAATATGGTTTAATTGGCGCTTATAAAACTCACTTTAGTGAAAACCTTCAACAGTAGTGAATTCATCTGCTGCGGCACCGCCAGGAGTATGTGCGCCAGGGTCTTTTCCAACGGAATTACCACTAACACTGTCTCCGTTGAAATTGAAGTTCAACCCTGTAGCCTTAAATATTGCTCCTTCTACCGCATTTATTACCTGATTTGATACGTTAGGTAACAATCTATTTAATACGATTGCCCCTGTTAACACTAATGCCACTATCGTTATTAGTATTACGAATATTTTCTTAACCATTTTTTAAACCTCCCTCTACTTTAATACTGCTATATGTAACTTTAAGTATTTATTTAAGACCTAATAATCCCTTTATCAATGATAAATCCGGCAGATATATTGCCATTGCGCTTAATATCACTTGCACTAATAAGATCATCAATACATTAGAAGCCGCCCTAGCCCTTCCAACTAGTTTATTTACTCTCTTTTCCATTGTCCTTCGTTTAGCTTGTATTAGTTCTTCTCTAAAACCGATGAGTTCTTGTCTAATATCTCCACCATCTGCCAACTGCCTTATTAACCTCATTAACTTACATACTTCTGGTATCTCCCTATAATCCCTTGCTATATACTTAGTCGCATTATACTCTCCATATGTTTCTATATGATTAACACAATTATCAACAAATCTTTTCATTTCGTCTGAAGAAGTTGTTTTCGCATATGACTTTAATATTTTATCAACAGGAGTATTCCCACCTAACAGTAACACATAGTGTAGCATTAAATACATGTCTGCGAAATTCTCTCTAATCTGTCTATCTTTATCAGCGACTACTGCCCTTAGTATTAGATTTGGAAGTATAGATGTTGTAACTATTATAGATATCATTAAAACTATTCCTAGCGTAGAATTTAAAAACACAAGAATGAATAAAGCTAACGCTAAGAGCACAAACGATGTAAACCTTACTATAGCATTAAATTCCTCTGCCGATAAATAACGAGAACTCCCAGGCGCCTTTAAACCTGCTCTATTTATATTGTATTGGTAATAATCTACCATTATTGATGTAATCCTAAAAGGAGTTCCCTGTACAAAATTTGTTAACTTACGTAAAAATTTATTCCACCTTAATATGCTCCTATCTCTTTGTTTTAATTCCTTAATATTAGTTATTTCTGTTCTTACTCCCTGCTCCCTAAAGAGTGACCTCTTCTTAAAAATACTCATTATTAGTATTACCATTATTATAACTAATAATAAGTATATTAAAATCTTTACATAAGGCAATACCTTAAAAGCATTTATTACATAATTATTCAAATCGCTCGATTGCCTTGTAAACATTTTGACCTCCTCAAATTTCGCTAGCCCTTATATAAGTTAAATAGACGAATATTCCAACTACAATCAATAAATCTATTGCTATTATTATTTGACCAATTGGATTATGTAAATAGAAGTTCCTTACCACTTCGAAAGCCGCCATTATACCACCTAAGAATGTAAATATCATTATCGCCACTACTATTATATTAGCTGTTTCTTGCTCCAGCTTTTGCTTCATATCTATGCGCATTTCAGTTTTAATATTATTGACCTCTACTACGTCTTTAAAGATACCTATTAAACCATGCTCTTCTTCCAGTTCGAATACGATGCACTTCTTAATAAAATCGTCTGCTGTTGAGCCTAAATTGTTACTTAACTCTAGCAAGGCTGTTCTTATATGGTAGTTTTTAATCGTTACATTGTCTAAAAAATCTTCGAACTCTGCCCTTACTAAATTTGGCATCATGTCAATTGTATCTCTTACAGCTACTACCACTCCATCTTTAATGTTATTTGATATAATATTTTCTGCTTCTATTATAGCTTCAATTCGGGCGTCATGTGTTATATTAGCCTTTGTATACAAACCACACATGATACCTGCAAATGCTATTGGAGTTATTATTATAGCCATTAAAGTATTGTTGAATATTAACTTACACCCTATTATCGAAGTTATTATAGAAATTACAACTACTATGAATAGAAATTCATAAGGTGTTGCGCCTTTCTTTTTTAACCCAAGATCTATTATAATGTCATTTAAAAACCTATATATTTTCACCTGCATTCGTTTTTCTGTTAATTTTCCTATTACTATATCCCTATGATATCTTTTTTCTCTTTTGTGGATTAGCTTACCTATTTTAGATATTAGCGTTTTTGTGATAGTTGTTAACAAAGCTAATGTATCAATGTTCAATATCTTTACAACTATTATAGCTAGCACTATTAAAACTAATACTGCTATGCCTATAATTGTACCTGACTTATTAGTAATATTAGCCACAGTATTATTCATGGCGTTATTCTTGCGCCCTCCTTATTTTCTTACCATAGTTAATTATATTTTCCCCAGTATATGTCTCTATTTCATCAAAAGTATCAGATGGTGGTTTTAATAAAAAGTCATATTGGGATTTGCTTATTGCTCTATACTTTAATTTCATTATTGTTCTTTCACTTAGTTGCCCTACTCTTTTGTGCCTGCCTCTAATATTTACTACTTTGCCGTATTCATCATACTCATGTTCATCTGCCATCTCATAAATAAATAAGTCATTTACTATTGCTTTATTAGGATTATTGCTATCAACTCCTATTATTTCTGATATTTGTACTATTTTTCTAGTACCATCTCTCATTAGCATTTGCACTATTACTATATTTATTTTGTCTGCTAACTCAGCCAATACTGATTCAGAAGGCTGATTACCACTCTCAGCTAGATAAGCGGTCATATACCTTTGAATTGCGCCTTCTGAATCATCAGCATGATATGTTGCATTTATAGGGTGACCTGCTTGCATTATAATAAGTCCATTTTTGAATTCTATGTTTGCCCTTAACTCTCCAAAACAGACTAATGTAGGAGATAATCTAAGTATATGGTTTTGTACATTTTCCATCGTATTATCAGTAGGAGATGGATTCTCTTTTTCTTTCGCTTCTATATGCAATACATCATTGTAAACTCTACCTGTTGCGTCCCTCTTTCTTAGGTCTATTTCAGAAGGATTCTGTACAACTATTGTACGTATATCAGGAGGAGTTGCCTGAAGTATAGCATTATTTGTTGTAGTTTTACCAGATGCTGTTGGTCCAACTGTCACAAAAGTAAGTCCGCCTTCAGGTAGTAATGCTAAGAACCTTCCCATGTTGTCTGATAATGTACCATGCTTTATTAAGTCAGGCAATTCCATCTTTAACTTTCTGAATTTTCTTAATACAAAAGCATGATAACCAGAATTGCTGAGATCTTCAGGGTCAGGTGATAATGCACTACTATGTATTGCTGCTACTCTATAGCCTTCCACTGTTCTTGCGTTTACTATTGCATCTTTAGGGGTTAATCTTACATCTCCTAGGAGTTTTCTTAAAATAATATCCTGTTGTTCTACTGAATCAAATGATAATATACGACCTTCCTTATCAGTTAAATCTATGCATCTTCCCTTTTTCTCTACTTTTATTTCCTTACCATTAGCACGTATTTCATAAATATCAGGGTCTAGCATGGCTGCTGTCAATATACTATAGTCTGTTATATCTTCTATTAACCTGTCTATTAATTTATTAGTATCAGGTCTATTATCTTCATCTACATACCCCTCTACTAAATGAGAATGACTCATAACATAACTAATTATTAACTCTTTTATAGCCTGCCTCTTTGCTTCAGGCTCTAAATCTCTATAGGTTTCAGACCTTTCCTGAATATATCGTCTGCACTCGGCTATAACGAATTCTATGCTTTTAAACGTATTCTCTGTTCCAATAGCCTTTGCACCACGTTCAGCTTGTATGCTTAATAATCTTCTTATATCCATGTTTATGCCTCCCTATAACTAGCATATACTAGATTATTTATTGTTTTTGAACCCTCCTATTTCTAGTATTCTTGTCGCTAGTCTGTTCATTTCATCCACATAAAATGCTGCGTTTCTAGACATAGATGCTCCTTTTTCACAGAATATTTCCCCTTTAAGAGCAGATTCTTTTATGGCTAACTCGAAGGGGAAATTTGCTATTACTTCTAAATTCAATTTTTCAAATGGATATTTTGAATAGTATATACTTGTTCTAGCATTGAATACCACTTTCACTTTATTATATGCTTCTATACCAGAGAGTGTCGCATTTCTTCTCATTCGTTCCATGTTTGAAATGCATGCTATATTTTCATCCCAAACTGTATAAATGTGGTCTGCTCTATATAAAGCGGTATTTACCACATCAGATTTTATATCATTCGGACAGTCCATTATTATCATATCAAATAGCGGCCTTATCTTTTCTATAGCCGCCTCAAAATTCTTTGAACATAGTTCTGTATCGCAGTTGATTTCATCCATTAACGTCCTATTATTTGCTACAAGAACTGATATATCCCCTTTTGATTCTATGCTTTCACCTATACTATTCTTCCCAAGTAAAAATGAAACTAAGTCAGGCTTTTCTACAGTTTGCTTTACTCTAAAGTAATTATGCTGAATAGGGTATGCTATGTTTAAATCTATTACAAGGATAGTTAATCCTTTCTTTTTTAAGGTGTATGCTAAATTAGCTACTATTGTAGATGTCCCTACTCCACCTGCAACACCTACAAATGCTATTAAGTTATCTATAACCTTTGGCTCGTGCCTTATTGGCCCACCTGATAATTCCTTTATAAGATTATCAGTGGTATCTGAAAGTATTTTGGATATATTACTATCACTACCATTCTGCCAATTAAACATTTCTGACCTCCTGTTTTACTCTATTCTTTGAGGCATTGATACCTTGAATTTCACATTGCCCTTACTCAAATAGAAGTAATATCTTTCTTTTTCTTCAGGCGTAAGCGCTAAAAGTAAAGTTGCTGGAGTAGTTCTCTCCTGAAATGATTGTGTAGCTTCTAACTTTGCCTGGTCCCAAATAGATAATCGTTCGTAGTTTGAATAAATATCTAAAATTGATTCACCCTTGCTGTTTAACAAATCAGCTATCATTATATCTCCAAAGACTGTCTCGCTCTGATAGATTTCAACTGTATTGTTTACAGTACCTCCAAAGCCATCACTCTCTGGTACAGTCACTTTTTCAGTGAAAATTGCCTGTATATTTAGCCTATCCCCTGGCTTTAAGAATGTTTTAAATGCATCAAGTTCTCCCCTTGCTATTTCTAATGGCACTAGCTCTTTACCAGGGAAACTATATAATACATTATCCGTATTATCTACCCTTCTTTTGATGAAACTCCTATATTCAGCATAAGTATCTTTCTGTAATGGATATGCTGCAAATGAATTTAATATTTGATTTCTCTCTTCCCAAAGTATTAGCCTTCTTTTCTTTTGTCCATTAGAATCCACTACCGCATATTTCTCAAATTCACCTTCTAATATATCATATGGTTTAAGTAAATCTTCTGTTATAACTTGGTTCTTATAAACTGGTTTTGCTATCATTACAATGGTGACTGTCCTTTCAGCCTTCTCCCCTATTTGTATTACCCACATTATTAGCCCAGCTGTTATACCTATAATTAGTAACAATAGCAATAGTTTTCTTGCTTGATTAGCCCTTGGTCTATTTATCCCTACACCTGTAGTGTTTGATTTCTTTTTAGCTATTTTCATAGTACATTGATGCCTCCTCAATCTTTAATATTTCTAACATATATGTTTACATCTCCGCTGTATTCCATATAAATCTCCACAAATTTAGTATTGATAGTTTCAAATGAAATACATGTTAAACCAAATATTCTATATTTGTATACTGAGCCTTTCTGCTCTATAAACTGCAAATTCCTCGATAAAGCTACAATGCTTATCGATTCTTCACTTGACAACTTAGAATTTGCTACTGCTAGTTGCCACAACAAACCTTGTCTTTTGAATTCGTCTATATCTGATATGTGGTACTTTCCTCTTTCATGTAAGGGGATATCATCCCCCATTGTGACATATGGCCTAGTGTCTACACTAGATTCTATAGTTGGTAATTGCTCTAGTATTTGTTTCAATTCATTTACTTTAACCTTAAACCCAAAAGCTGTTTTATGCCCTTGAGCATAAATACCTTCTCTATAATCCTCAAAGAATTTTCTATAGTCCACATCAGCTAGCCTACCCCTAAAACTGCCCTCAGCTATTCCATCTATGACTAAATAAACTGCTGCGTTTTTATTTGTCTCTTCACACAACCTTGTAGCTAGTACGCCACAATAACTTTTACTTATACCAGTATTTGTTATATCCTTAACTACATATGTATCGTACAATTCTGTATTGTCTAAATAACTATTCATTACCGCCTTTTGTGAATCCTTAAAAATCTCTAATTTCCGTATATCATGAGGTCTGTTTAATATTATATCAAGTACCATAGCGGATTCTCCAGCCCTTATGGCTCTGTTAAGCATAGGAGCTAATGTAAAGTTTATAAAGGATTTGCTCAAGTACTTAGCCCACGGATTTAGTTCGTTCATAATGATTTTTAAACTTGGCTCTATATCTAAGCTATGGACTGTTTTCTCCATATAATATTGATTTCTGCTATTTGATAATGGTACAACATCAGTTAATAATGTTATACCTACCCATTGATATAGCATAGCCGTTTCTAGTATATCAGATGTATTATAAGCTAATTGGTATAAACGTAATAATTCATAAAGAACTAAACCACCTGACATTCTCTCCTCAGCATAATATGGCTTTACATATTCCTTTGCTCCCCCTAAATTATTACTTATAAATTCATTTATCGCTCCTACATCTAAATTGTCTATCATGTTGTTAACTATTACATATTCGCCACCTACTGTTTTTCCACTTAGTTCATTATGTAATACTTCATGGTGGTCTACTACCAATACATCGCAATTCATTTGTTTAATATAATCTATATCATTAGTACCAGAGTCTAATATTATAAGTAAACCTGTATTAGACTTGGCAAAATAGTCCACATGCCTCTGAGATACTCCATGGTCTTTTTCTCTATTGATTAAAAAGCCCGCCCTGCTAAGAGCACCCTGAGACAGCAAGAACTTATATAATATATAAGTGGAGCCTATTCCATCAATATCAACGTCTCCATGACCAGCTATAGGCTTATCCCCAGTTATATGTTTATGTAACATTTTTAATGCTTTATCAGCATTGAAAAATGCTATATAGTCAGGTTTTTCAACCTTTTTATTACCTACTACAGCATCATAGTCATCTACTCTGTCAGCTATAAATGTATACATCAAACCTATCCTTCTGTTTTATATTTAATATACTATTATCTGTTATATAACAAGCCCATTAAATGTTATATTTTTTACATTTAATAATAGAAAAATTGCTTAATCTATCGTCGATTAAGCGATTTTCTATTGCATATCTACAAGTTGTATTTGATTTACTATATTTATATAGTGTTTATTGTTCCATATTTTTAAGCTCTTACTTAGAACTATCTGGTTTTATGTTTTTGATTGTCCCATAAACTGTTCTGTTTGGTAGCTTAACATAAGCTGCATAATAGTATTTCTTTCCTATGGTATCTCCTAACTCTATAGTCATTGTATAATTACGTCTTAGTTGCCCAATGTCCAGCTATGTCTTTAAATGGTTTAATCTCGTTATTTTTCGCTGCTAAAACGTTTATTGGTATTAGTTGTAATACCAACATAACAGTTAGCAGTATTAAAATTATTTTGGCTAATTGTCTACGCATTACTAACACTACCTCTATCCCAAAATTTTAATAACTAGATATACTGTGGTATAAATTTCCATTTATTTTTTCTTTTTTATGCTATTATTTAAGTTTAAAACATAAAAAGACTAAGCATTTTTATATGTATGCTTAGTCGTGAACTACCGCCACTTATAGAAGTGAC
>Ga0209608_1001367_pt1 | contig 20262 bp, 14 predicted proteins | sample AD_UKC130_MetaG_FD_184428 | JGI IMG/M metagenome (GOLD analysis project Ga0209608, IMG submission 184428) | Active sludge microbial communities of municipal wastewater-treating anaerobic digesters from Canada - AD_UKC130_MetaG (SPAdes) (version 2) | ecosystem: Engineered > Bioreactor > Anaerobic... | reverse complement strand
CACCGGATATGGAGCTGTATTTATAGATGCAAATGGCGAGTCTGCATTGATACCAAGTACATACGGGTGCGAATATTGCAAAATAGTACAGTCGGATCCTGAAGGAAGAAGACGCTGCATGGAATCTATGAACAAGGCAGGCAGACTGGCAGCCCAGATAGGAGAGCCGTATATCAGCAGATGCCATGCAGGTCTTATAGAATTCGCTGCACCAATTGTGTTTAAAGACATCTATCTGGGCAGCATATCCTGCGGCCCCGTGCTTTTATGGGAATGTGACGATACAGCTGCTGAGGAGTTTATAAGGCTGACCCAGGACCTTAATATAGACCACCAGGCTTTGCTGAAGGCCGGAAAGCAGTTGAGCATTTTATCGGGAAGAGCGGTACAGGCTGCAGCTGAGCTGCTTTTTATCACGACCAACCATATATGCCACACGGGGATCATAACGCTGCAGCAGCGCAAAGAGCTAAATGAGCAGCAATCAAAGCTGGCAGAGATCATTTTCGAGAAAAAGAAGGCTGAAGAAAGAATAAAATATCTTGAAGAAAGAGCAAAGGAATCCGAATATCCCATCGACAGGGAAAATGAACTCCTAAGCAGGGTCAGGATGGGTGACAGGACCGGCGCAAAAGAAATCCTCAATGAGCTGCTCGGCATCGTTTTTTTAAGGTCCGGAGGCAATATGGAGCTCATAAAAGCCCGGGTACTCGAGCTTGTTATAGTCATCTCCCGGGCTGCTGTCGAAGGAGGAGCCCAACTGGATAAGCTGCTGGGGCTTAATTATAGCTTTGTCAGCAGCCTGTCGGGCATAAGCCAGTTTGAAGAGATATGCTCATGGACAGTTAATGTGTTGAATACCTTCCTGGATACGGTGTATGAGTCAAGGAATATCAAGAACGCGAGGCTGCTTAGCGATGCCATGAGGTATATAAATGAGAACTACAACAGGAATCTGACCCTGGAAAGCGTAGCCCAGCATGTATATATCAGCCCCTTTTATCTAAGCCATATGTTCAAGGAGGAGTTGGGCTTTACTTTTCTTGAATATCTGACAAAGCTTCGGATCGAAGAAGCTAAAAAGCTGTTGATGGAGAAGGACATGACCATAATAGAGGTGGCTTCAGAAGTCGGCTATGAGGATGCGGGCTATTTCAGCAAGGTATTTAAGAAGTACACTGGGATCTCCCCGGCCCAGTACAGAAAGAATAACTACAGATAAGAAATCGCAAGATTTTACCTATATTCACAAGTATGATAAGGACATACGGGCAAATATTTGATAAAATATAAGCAACATGTAGACAGGGGGATAAGATAAAATGGTTGATTTAAGAGAAATTGCAGATGCATTGAAAGCCGGTAACGCAAAAAAGGTCAAAGAGCTTGTACAGGCAGCGCTGGACGATGGTATCGAAGCAGTTGACATTGTCAACAAAGCGCTGATCGTCGGCATGGGAGAAATAGGCGTGCTTTTCAAAAACAACGAGGTTTACGTGCCGGAAGTACTTATTGCTGCCAGGGCTATGCATGCCGGTCTTAACATATTGAAGCCTCTGCTTGCTGAAAAGGATGTAAAGCCGATAGGTAGGATCGTTATCGGTACAGTAAGAGGAGACCTGCATGATATCGGCAAGAATCTGGTAGCCATGATGCTTGAGGGTGCAGGATTTGAAGTTATAGATTTGGGCATTGATGTTGCACCTGAAAAATTCATCGAAGCTGTCAAGAATACCAATGCCGATATAGTCGCCATGTCTGCATTGCTCACGACTACCATGCCAGGCATGAAGGATACTATAGAAGCCTTCAAAGCTGCAGGCTTGAGGGATTCAGTCAAGATAATGGTCGGAGGAGCGCCTGTGACCCAGAGCTTTGCAGAGGAGATAGGCGCAGACGGTTACGCTCCTGATGCAGCTTCAGCTTCTGATCTTGCCAAGGAGCTTATAGCATAAGGTTGTGTTATTCATTGAAAGGCATCGGTTATGCACGATGCCTTTTTTAATTGTATTGGCTCGGCAGATGATGGGAATAATGTAATATTAGCAAATTTATGTTAGGAGTGCACGTCGTGAGCAAGGGTGCATATACTGCTGTTTGCTTTTGTATTATCCTTTCAGCATCATTCCTGTTGACGGCACCAGAATCAGCCTTGGCAGAGGAGCGGGGCAAAGCGGTTATAGTTTTTATAGACAGGGTCAGCCTGGATGATATTATTGAAGCAGAAATGCCCAACCTTGATCATCTGATTTCCTTTGGCGGTATTGGACTCATGACAACAAATACAGGAGGCAGTCGTTCGCAGCGGGATGCATATCTTACGATGGGTGCCAGTGCCAGGGCGATTGGTTCAGAAAAATCCATATTATCGTTGAATGCTACAGAAAAGTATCATGATACTCTTGCATCCGACCTGTACAGGTGTATAACAGGAGGGACCTGTCAGGATACAGCAGTTGTAAACCTTGGCATCCCACAGATAATCAGAAATAATGAGTCAAAACCACATACAGTCAAAATAGGAGCCCTGGGGACTGCCTTGAGGGATGCGGGCCTTATACCTGCAGTCATTGGAAACTGTGATACGCCCAGTGAGCTCAAACGTTATCTTCCCGGTTTTCTGATGGACGACAGGGGCATCGTTCCTTTGGGCTATGTTGACAGTGATTATCTGGAGCATGATCCACTCAGGCCTTTCGGCATAAAGACTAATTATGAGATTTTGATTGAACGGACAGAAGACCTCTGGGACAAATGTGACGTCTTGGCGATACAGCTTGGAGACACATCCAGGGCAGAGGATTTCAGATATGAGGCATCAGACAAGATGAACAAAGCTTATAAAAGGCTTGCCTTGGAGGAGGGCGATGCATTTCTGGGCAGGCTTCTGGACAAGCTGAACCTGGATACTGACATGATCATAGTCCTGTCTGCCTTGAATCCTGCCAGCGACCTTTCAGAAAACAACCGGCTAAGCCCTGTCATTATAGCCGGAAGGGGATTCTGCAAAGGATTGCTGTCGTCCGCATCGACCAAGCGCAAGGGTATAGTGACAAATATGGATATAGGTCCGACCGTGCTTGGCTTTTTTGGCATGGACAAGCTGGCAGTGCAAAACGGTTCACCAATAGCAGCCCTGCCTGACAGCGGGACTTTGGAAGACCTTTTTCGGTTCAACAAGCGCCTGGTCGAGATCTACAATCAGCGCGGTTTTCTTCTGAGGAGCTATGTTCTTGCTCAGATAGTAGTAATGATAGGCGCTTTGCTTATCATATTATATAATAGAAGATATATTGGCCTTGTATACGCAGGCGTATTCTTTTTACTGTGTATCCCCGTTTCCTATCTCCTGCTGCCCCTGTTCCACAGGCCTGAGCTTGCAGGCAGCTTCATTTTGTCCTGGCTTTTGTCTGCTGTGCTGACTGTTGTTTTGTATTTTTTCAGGACCAATACGATCAAAAAGATCATGGTCATAAGTATAGCTACAGCAGGGTCGATCATCCTGGACCAGCTTGCAGGCGGGCCTCTGATAAAGGGATCACCGCTCGGGTATGATGCGATCAGCGGTGCCCGGTTCTACGGCATAGGAAATGAGTATATGGGCATATTGCTCGGAGCAGTATGCGCCGGCTGCGGAGCCATGCTGGAATCAGGGGACAGGACCTTGCACAGGGCAGCCATTCTTTTGCCTTTGTTGACGCTGACAGTTATGGGCTATCCGAGCTATGGGGCCAATGTTGGGGGCACGGTCTCGGCGGGACTGGCCTTTGCCAGCTTATACGTGCTGGCCAGGAAAGGCAGGATATCATTGAGGCATGTCCTGCCTATAGGCCTTTTTGCCGGTGCAGCAGTCACCCTCATCTTTTTCATAGACAGTGTCAGGGCGGTTGACAGTCAGTCTCACCTGGGCCAGACCATAAGCCTGATACAGGCAAACGGCATATATGAGCTTTTCAACATCGTGTACAGAAAAGTCTCGATGAACATAAAGCTTTTCAAGTATACGATCTGGACGCGGGTATTCCTGTTATCCCTGATTTCGATGGTGATACTGTTGTTCAGACCTATTGGAATAGTAAAAAATACGGCGAAACAGTATCCCATGGCGATCAAAGGCCTGACTGCCGGTATCATAGGCAGCATAGCAGCCCTCCTGACCAATGATTCTGGAATTGTTGCAGCTGCGACCACCATGGTGTTTACCGCACCACCCTTTATCCTGCTGGTATGCGATTGCCTTCGGGCAGAACAGCAAGACAGGATTCTGGCAGCTTGATCTGTATGCTTATAGCTGAGATCATCGGCAGGGCCGAGGGTGGTATGAAGCAGCATTATATAGCCTTGATAAACGGACTGATAGAGTCAGGCCATGAGGTAGTAGCAATATGCAGCTTTGGGGAAGACGAAGCAAGAGAGCTGGAAAAGACAGGGGCAGCCGTATACGCCGTCGATATCTGCCTAGATCCGCCGACAGCCTTCATCCCTGGCCTTATTAAGCTCTGCCGCCTGATCAGAGGGCTTGGTCCGGACATTGTACACCTGCATGGGTTCAAGGCAGGTGCTGCAGGCAGGATGGCAGCATTTTTAGCGGGCTGTCCTGCCGTGTATACAGTCCATAATTTCGTACTGGATCATAAGCAGGGCCTGAGCCGTTTTCTGATCAGTACCTTAGAAAAGGGAATGAGGTTCAGGACCAACGCCTACATAACTGTTTCAAAAGCATTAAGAGACAGCATGATAGAAGATTTCCGCATCGAGGGTGATAAAGTATCAGTGATCTACAACTGCATATGGGGCATTAGCAGGGAAGGATCCTTTGATGCAAGGGAAAAACACAATGTGGGGCAGGACGAGGTCCTGCTTGGAACGGTTGCCCGCCTTATACCTTCCAAGGGGATAGATGTCCTGATAAGGGCCCTTCCGCTTATAAGCAATGAAAACATCAAGCTTATGATAGTGGGGACAGGCCCGGATGAGGACAGGCTTCGGGAGATCGCAGGGTCCCTGGGACTGACCGGCAGGGTCATTTTTACAGGCCAGGTTGGCTCAGTAAATGAATATTACAAGGCCTTTGACTTATTTATTCTGCCTTCCCTGTCAGAAGGGATGGGGATTTCCGTTCTCGAAGCCATGCATTTCGGCCTGCCTGTGATAGCGACCGAAACCGGTGGCATACCTGAGCTTGTCAGGCATGGCTCAAACGGATTGCTGATCAAGCCGGGTGACAGCAAAGCAGCAGCCAAGGCGGTCGATTATCTGCTGAAAAACCCCGAAATAGCTTCGGGGCTTGGAAGAAAGGCTGAAAAAGATGCAATGGAGAATTTCGCTTATGGTATGATGATAGCAAAAACTCTGGAAGTATTTGAAAAAGTAATTGGGGACTGCAGTGAATAGGATGGATCAATTTTAAACGACAGATCAAGGGGGGTCATTTTTTAGTGAAGGAGATTTTCATAAGCCATGACAAGCATCAGGAGGACAATCTCCTGGGTATTTTAAGGTCATATGGCATGGCACCTGCTGCACCATGCGGTGGCAAGGGCATTTGTGGCAAGTGCAGGGTCAGGATACTCAAAGGTGATACTACGCTATGCGCACCTTACGACGAAAACCAGGTCATTACCAGGGAAGAATGGGACAATGGCTATCGTTTGGCCTGCAGGACCAGGGTCGTTGAAGATCTTGTGATCGAAGTTCCTGACAGCCATAATGCAAATGCCAATATCATGACAGACTGCTTTTCTGATACTCATTTAAAGCCGGTCATATTTAAGAAATACATCGAGCTTTCAAAGCCAAGCCTGATCGATCAGGCATCAGATGTGGACAGGATTGAAAGGGAAGCCGGGGGAGCTGTAGTTAGGGATATCGATTTGGTAAGAAAGCTACCTGATATACTAAAGAACAATGATTATAAGGTGACCTGTGTTATTGCAGCAGATGAAATAATCGCAGTAGAAGGCGGCGACACAAGCGGTGCTTGCTATGGTGTGGCAGTTGACATCGGGACGACCACGATAGTGGGCATGCTCATCGATCTCAATACGGGAGCCGAAGTCGCTATATATTCATGCCTCAATCCACAGAAACAATATGGCGATGATGTGATTTCCCGGATCGATTATACCAGGTCGTATCCAGATGGCTTAAGCAAGCTCAACAGCTTGATAATCAACCAGCTTAATGACATGCTTGGGTTTTTCTGTAGCAAATACGATATACCACCCGCCTGCATATATCACATGAACCTTGTGGGCAATACGGTGATGATACATATTCTTTCAGCCGTATCAGTAGACTCGATCGCCATTTCTCCCTTTAATCCCGTATTTACCAGGTTTGTTGGAGCCAGGGGGAAGGACTTTGGCCTTGATATGTGCCCGGAGGGTCTTGTGACTGTGCTGCCGACACCGGCAGGATATATCGGCGCTGATACGATCGCCTGTTTATCCGCATGTGGAATGGCTGCTCAGCCAGGCCAGGCCCTGATGATCGACATAGGCACCAATGGCGAGATAGCCCTGGGCAACAGGGAAAATATTGTCGCCTGTGCTGCGGCAGCTGGCCCGGCATTTGAGGGCGGGCATATTGAATGTGGCGTCGGAGGGATAGCCGGCGCGATCAACAAAGTGAGGCTTGATAAAAGCCATGTGTCATATACGACGATAGATGATGCGCCTGCTATGGGGATTTGCGGGTCCGGCCTTGTTGATGCAATAGCGGGTATGCTTAAGCTGGGTCTGATAGACTCTACAGGCAAGATTATCACCAGGCAGGAGGCCCGGGAAAGGTTTTCAATTGATATAGTGAGCCGGCTTCGTGAATGCTCCGGCAAGCCCTGCTTTTTGATCGCTTCAAAGGAAACGGGAGCACAAAGGGATATTTATATAACCCAGAAGGACATAAGGGAGGTACAACTGGCAAAGGCAGCCATTATGGCTGGCATAAAGGTCCTTTTACATGAATGCAAGGCAGATTATGACGATATTGAAACCGTATATCTCGCCGGAGGCTTCGGCAATTACATAGACATGGACAGCGCCACAGCCATCGGCCTTATACCTGTTGAACTCAGAGACAAGATAGTGCCTATTGGGAACGGAGCCCTGACCGGAGCTAAGCTGTCACTAAAGTCCAGTGACCAAATGGCTGAAGCAGGCAGGATCTACAAACTGATCAGATATGTGGAGCTCTCCTCCAGACCTGATTTTCAGGACTTATTTGTAGATTGCATGGAGCTGGTATGAAAAGGAGGCTCAATAGCCTCATAAAACAAGTACTGACAGCCTGATATATGATATCCGCTGTCTTATGAGCAGAGCATAGAGTAGATCCCGATTCAAGCACCGATAGTCATGATCATCATACATTCAAAATGGCGGCCCTGGTGACAGCGTTGTCCGAAAATGTGGTATTGCATTAGTATTTCACATGTGTTAAGATACAGTTTGAAAGTAGGAGAGTTTTTCCGTTTTTATGCATTTAAAGTTAGAAATAACCTGAATCAGGTTACAATAATATATGCGGACAAACTCATTGCATTGTTAAGGAGGACGTAGCAATTGAAAGTTACAGCAGAAAAAACAGACACAAATAAAGTAAAGCTTGAAATCCATGTCGATCCAGAGACTTTTGAACGGGGGATGGAGAAGTCATACTTAAAGAACAGGAAGAACATATCGATACCCGGTTTCCGCAAGGGCAAGGTTCCAAGAAAGATAATAGAAAGATATTATGGCGAAGCCATATTCTATGAGGATGCAGTAAATGAAATATTTCCCGCAGCCTATGATGAGGCTGTACGCGAAGCCAATATAGAGCCGGTAGACAGGCCTGAAGTAGATATCGTCCAAATCGGTAGCGGCCAGGAGCTGATCCTCACCGCCCTGGTCACTGTGAAGCCCGAGGTAGAACTTGGACAATACAAAGGTATAGAAGTGTCCAGGACAGAGTATAATGTAACAGATGATGATGTAGACCATCAGCTTCATCATGTACTTGAACGTAATGCAAGATGGATATCGGTAGAACGTGCCGTGAAAGAGGGAGACAGGGTTACCCTGGACTATTCCGGCACCATAGACGGAGAGGCATTCCCCGGCGGCACAGCTGAGAAATATACTCTTGAGATAGGTTCAGGTCACTTCATACCCGGTTTTGAAGAACAGCTCACTGGAATGATGCCAGGAGAGGAAAAAGACATCAATGTCACTTTCCCGGAGAAATATCATGCGGAAGAGCTGCAGGGAAAGGCTGCAGTTTTCCATGTAAAAATACATGAAGTCAAGGAAAAGGAATTGCCCGCCCTGGATGACGAATTTGCAAAGGATGTCAGCGAATTTGATACCTTAGACGAGTATAAAGCTGACATCAGGAAAAGACTGGTCGATGCCACTGAAGCAAGATCCAAGAATGAAATGGAAAATGAGCTGATAAAGAAGGTAGTCGACAACGCCAAGGTAGATATCCCTGATGTAATGGTAGACAATGAGATAGATGATATGATCAGGGACATGGATTACCGCATGAGGTATAACGGGCTGACACTGGACCAGTATCTTAAAATGACCAATACATCATTGGATGATTTAAGGGCACAATTTAAAGAAGATGCATACAATAGAGTTAAGACACAACTGGTTCTTGACAGCATTGCAAAAGCAGAAAATATCCAGGCTACTGATGAAGACCTGGAAAAGGAGTACGCAAGACTGGCTGAACAGTACAAGCAAAGTGTGGAAGAAGTAAAGAAAAACTTTGCCAACAGCAGCGAATATATTAGCAACAGTATCAAAGTCAACAAGACCATCGACTTTTTAGCAGATAATGCAGTAGTTACAGTTAAACCGGCCCAGGACTTGCTTAGTGAGGAGAAAGAAAACTAAACAGATGGGAGGAGAATGGCTGTGAATCTTGTACCGATAGTTGTAGAGCAAACCAATCGTGGTGAAAGATCCTACGATATATACTCACGCCTTTTGCAGGAACGTATTGTATTCCTCGGCGGTGAAATAACAGATGTTACTGCCAGCCTGGTTGTGGCTCAGCTTCTGTATCTGGAAGCCGATGACCCGGACAAGGACATAAGGCTTTACATAAACAGCCCCGGCGGATCAGTTACCGCCGGTATGGCTATTTATGATACCATGCAGTATATCAAATGCGATGTGTCTACCATTTGCATTGGCCTTGCAGCATCGATGGGTGCATTTTTGCTGGCTGCAGGTGCAAAGGGCAAGCGCTTTGCCCTGCCCAACAGCGAGATAATGCTGCACCAGCCCCTAGGAGGTGCCAGGGGACAAGCGACCGATATAATGATACATGCCGAGCAGATATTGAAAATAAAGAGGACCCTGAACAGGATACTGTCTGAAAGGACAGGACAGCCGATAGAAAGGATCGAAAAGGATACTGACAGAGACTTCTTCATGTCTGCACAGGAGGCAAAAAATTACGGCCTCATAGACGAGGTAATAGTCTCCCGCTGATAGCGGATAAAGAGGTGAAATGATGGCAAGATATGAAGAGAAAAAGCAGCTGAAGTGTTCATTCTGCGGAAAAACCCAGGACCAGGTCAGAAGACTGGTTGCCGGTCCTGATGTATATATATGCGATGAATGTATAGAGCTTTGCCAGGAGATCATTGAAGAAGAGTTTGAAGATGCATCTGAGCTCGAGTTGAAGGATATACCCAAACCTGCTGAAATCAAGAAGATATTGGATCAATACGTGGTCAGCCAGGAGGAAGCAAAGAAAAAACTGGCTGTTGCAGTTTATAACCACTACAAACGAATAAACAGCGACAGCAAGAATGATGAAGTTGAGCTGCAAAAGAGCAATATCGTCATGCTGGGACCCACAGGATCAGGCAAGACCCTGCTGGCTCAATCCCTGGCCAAGATCCTGAATGTACCCTTCGCAGTAGCAGATGCGACATCCCTTACCGAAGCCGGATATGTAGGCGAAGATGTAGAAAACATACTACTTAAGCTGATCCAGGCAGCAGATTTTGATATCGAACGGGCGGAAAAAGGGATCATATATATTGATGAAATAGACAAGATAGCCAGAAAATCAGAGAATCCGTCCATTACAAGGGATGTATCCGGTGAAGGTGTGCAGCAGGCCCTGCTCAAAATACTGGAAGGTACAGTTGCGAGCGTACCGCCCCAGGGCGGCAGAAAGCACCCCCATCAGGAGTTTATCCAGATAGATACGACCAACATACTCTTCATTTGTGGCGGTGCCTTTGACGGTATCGAAAAGATCATCCAGAAGCGTATCGGCAAAAAGTCAATAGGCTTCGGTGCAGATGTACAAAGCAACGTACAGCGGGATGTCAGAGAGACCCTGAAGCATATCCTGCCTGAAGACCTGTTGAAGTATGGTTTGATCCCTGAATTTGTTGGAAGGCTTCCGGTCATAGCCACCTTGAACAGCCTGAACGAAGAAGCCTTGATAAGCATACTGACGGAGCCCAAAAACGCCTTGGTAAAGCAATACCAGAAGCTATTTGAAATGGATGGCGTTTCACTGGAGTTTGAGGAAGAGGCATTGAAGGTGATCGCCAAAAAGGCAATAGAACGCAAGACCGGTGCCAGAGGCTTAAGGGCAATACTTGAAGAGATCATGCTCAATGTCATGTATGAGATCCCGTCCAGGGGCGATGTTGAGAAGTGCATCATCACCAAGGATACGATACTGAACAATATGGAGCCGATCCTGATACTGGCTGACAGCCAGAAGCCCGGGAAAACGGCCAAAAAAGTCAAAGAGAAAAAAGAATCCGTTTCTTAACATAAGGAGCTTTAAAAGCTCCTTTTTAGTTTGATGCCTTCTTCCATTTTTTATCGAATACTTGGATAGAATGCAATAATATACAGCATACTAATATCAAATATGTTAAAGCTGTATATGAAAGGAAGATGGCGTTGTTGAGCGATGCGTTGGTGATCATACAATTCTTTTTTGCAGTTGTGATAGGGCTGTATTTCCTTAACCTTCTAAGAAGCCAGCAAAGCAACAAGATAGCGATCGACAAGGAATCAAAAAAGGAAATGGAAAATCTTCAAAGGCTGAGAGAGATCTCACTTACCGAGCCCTTATCTGAAAAGACAAGGCCTAAAACCTTTGAAGATATCATTGGCCAGGAGGACGGCATCAGAGCCTTGAAAGCCGCCCTGTGCGGCCCGAACCCCCAGCATGTCATCATATACGGGCCTCCGGGCATAGGGAAGACCTGTGCAGCCAGGCTTGTGCTGGAGGAAGCTAAGAAAAATCCCAACTCCCCATTCAAGCGCAATGCAAAGTTTGTGGAGATCGATGCAACGTCTTTGCGCTTTGACGAGCGGAGCATTGCCGACCCTCTCATTGGTTCTGTACATGACCCGATATATCAGGGGGCAGGCCCGCTTGGTATAGCCGGTATCCCGCAGCCCAAGCCCGGTGCTGTAACAAAGGCTCATGGAGGGATACTATTCCTGGATGAGATAGGCGAGCTGCATCCTATCCAGATGAACAAGCTGCTCAAGGTGCTGGAGGACAGGAAGGTGTTTTTGGAAAGTGCCTACTACAACTCGCAGGACACCAATATACCGCGCCATATCCATGAGATATTCCAGAAAGGTCTGCCGGCGGACTTCAGGCTGGTGGGGGCAACCACGAGAAGCAGCAGTGAGATACCGCCAGCTATCCGTTCGCGCTGCCTTGAGATATATTTCAGAGCCCTGACTCAGGACGAAATATGCATCATCGCAAAAAATGCCGCGAAAAAAGGGAACTTTAGCATTGAGGAGAGTGCTGTCCGGATAGTAGGGAAATATGCGGCCAATGGCCGTGATGCCGTCAATATAATCCAACTGGCAGGTGGCATTGCACTTACCGAGGGCCGCAGCACGATCACCGTCCAGGATGTGGAATGGGTGGTCCAAAACGGCAACTATACACCCCGACCGGATAAAAAGGTATGGGATACTCCGCGGGTGGGCTGTGTAAACGGCCTGGCCATATATGGCCCCAATATGGGTGCTGTCATGGAGATCGAAGCTACTGCTGTACCTGCAGCTAAGGGCAAGGGCGAAATCATTGTAACGGGCATCATAGACGAAGAGGAAATGAACAGCGAAAGCAAAAAAGTACGGAGGAAGAGTACAGCCAAGGGTTCAGTAGACAACATGATGACCATCATGCGAAATTGCTTTAATATAAACACCCGTAACTACGATATCCACATAAACTTTCCCGGCGGGACACCTGTGGACGGACCTTCTGCGGGGATAGCCATACTGACAGCAGTATATTCGGCAATAACCGGGATGCCGGTTGACAATAAGCTGGCCATGACAGGAGAGTTGTCCATACAGGGATATGTCAAGCCTGTGGGCGAGGTGCAGGCAAAGGTCAACGCCGCAATCCATGCAGGTGCAAGCAGAGTCATAATACCGTCGGAGAACTGGCAGGACAATTTCAACAATGAGAAAATTGAGGTCATACCGGTAACGAGGGTTGAAGAGGTGATAGAGCTTGCTGTCCGGGAGTCCTGGGACAACTGCGCTAAAATCGGAGCAAGCAAGGACACGGCTATGCTGACGGCATCATCTGCCCCGGACAACACTAAAAAGCTGGTCAAGAAGGCCTTGCGCTGACCGGAGCCGACACACCCGACTGATAAAGGATTGGAAAATAGTTTACCGGAAGGACAAAATTGCATGATGGCGGACATTCGGGTATAATATACCGGGTCAGTATTAGTTGGACAAGGAGATGAAACCGGATGAGCAATGATGATATTAAAAGATTGCCCCTTTTGCCCTTAAGGGGGCTTACTATATTTCCATACATGGTATTGCATTTTGATGTGGGTAGGGCCAAGTCGATCGCTGCTTTGGAAGCTGCCATGATCGAAAACCAGGAAATATTCCTTGTTACACAAAAGGATTCGAAGATCGAAGATCCCACGATCGATGACATATACGAGGTAGGCACCATATCCAAGATAAAACAGCTGCTCAAGCTTCCGGGAGATACGATAAGGGTGCTCGTAGAGGGATTGGAGAGAGGCAGGATATTGGAATACACCAAGGAAGACCCCTACTTTGAAGTCGAACTCATGACTCCGGCAGCGTATGACAAAAAGGAAATCGAGCTGCAGCTTGAAGCGACTTCCAGAAGCGTACTGTCCGCCTTTGAAAAATATGTAAAGCTCAGCAACAAGATATCACCAGAAATACTACTCACAGTAACGACCCTGGAAGACAATGAAAGACTGGCGGATATTATAGCTGCTAATACCCTGGTGAAAATCGAGGATAAGCAGTGCATACTTGAGTCCTTTGACCCGATCGTAAGGCTCGAGAGCCTGTATGAGATCCTGATCAGAGAAACAGAGATACTTGAGATAGAAAACAAAATAAGCATGAGGGTCAAAAAGCAGATAGACAAGGTCCAGCGGGAGTACTACCTGAGGGAGCAGCTTAAAGCGATCCAGAAGGAGCTGGGTGAATCGGACGGTATTTCGAGCGAGATCGAGGAGTATAGAAAAAGGATAGAAGAGGCAAACCTGCCCGAGGAAGCATATGAGAAAGCCAACAAAGAGCTTGACAGGCTGTCGAGCATGGCCCCTGGCTCTGCTGAAGGGTCGGTGATCAGGACATACCTGGACTGGATCCTTGATCTGCCATGGAACAATGAAACAGTTGACAACCTGGACCTGGCCAATGCGGAAAGGATACTCAACGAAGACCATTACGGGATGGAAATGGTCAAGGAACGCGTGATCGAGTATCTGGCCGTAAGGCAGCTCACGAAGAATATGAAGGGCCCGATACTATGCTTTGTGGGAGCGCCAGGAGTGGGGAAGACCTCTATCGCCAAGTCCATCGCGCGGGCGCTGAACCGGAAATTTGTACGCATGTCGGTTGGAGGCGTCCGGGATGAAGCGGAGATCCGCGGCCACAGGCGTACATATGTAGGGGCGATACCCGGTCGGATCATTGCTTCCATCAAGCAAGCAGGCACTAAAAACCCTGTGTTCCTGCTTGACGAGATAGACAAGATGAGCAGCGATTTCAGGGGCGATCCGGCTTCTGCCCTGCTGGAGGTGCTCGATGCGGAGCAGAACTATGCCTTCAGGGACCATTACCTTGAGCTTGCCTTTGACTTATCAAAGGTCATGTTCCTGACCACGGCCAATACTCTTGACACGATACCGAGGCCCTTGCTTGACCGTATGGAGGTCATACATATATCAGGGTATACGGAGGAGGAAAAGCTCAATATAGCATCGAAATACCTTATCCCGAAGCAAATGAAGGAGCATGGCATGGCCGATAACAGCCTTTCCATTTCAGATAAGACCATCCGGAGCATAATCAACCATTATACACGGGAATCCGGGGTCAGAAACCTGGAAAGGCAGATAGCAGCCATATGCAGAAAGTCTGCAAGGATTTTGATCGACAAAAAAACCGATACCGTTAGGATAACTGAGTCCAATCTGGAAAAATACCTGGGTATTCCTCGCTATAGATATAACAAAGCTGAGCAAAACGATGAAATAGGGATCGCAACCGGATTGGCCTGGACATCTGTCGGTGGGGAGACCTTATCAATCGAGGTCGTATCCATGCCGGGCACCGGTAAGCTTGTACTGACAGGCCAGCTCGGTGATGTCATGAAGGAGTCGGCCAGGGCAGGTTTCAGCTATATAAGGTCCAGATCGAAGGAGTTCGGACTGCCGGATGACTTTCATGAGAAGACCGATATCCATATACACATCCCCGAAGGCGCTATCCCAAAAGACGGACCTTCGGCAGGTATAACTATGACCCTGGCTGTAACATCAGCCCTGCTTGATATACCTGTAAAAAGCAATGTGGCCATGACTGGTGAGATCACTCTAAGGGGACGTGTTCTGCCGATCGGGGGACTGAAGGAGAAAATCCTTGCTGCACATAGAGCCGGTATAACCAAAGTCATAATACCCAAGAGCAATGAAAAGGATCTGGCAGACATACCTTCAAATATCAAGAAGAAGCTGGATATCGTCATGGTCGAGACTATGGATGAGGTCCTCAGGCATGCATTATCCAGACTGCCGGTAGGTATAGCGGATGAAGATAAAAAGCGCTAGATTTATTATCAGTGCAGCAAACAGGAGTCAGTATCCGACTGACAGCCTGATGCATATCGCCCTGGCGGGCAAGTCGAATGTCGGCAAATCATCCTTGATCAATGCCATCACAGGCCGTTCAAAGCTTGCTCTTGTAAGCAGCGAGCCCGGGAAAACCAGGCTGATAAACTTCTACCTGATCAATGAAAGCTTTTACCTGGTAGATCTCCCGGGATACGGGTATGCAAGGGTTTCAAAAGCTGAAAAGCAGAGATGGGGCAGCCTGATCGATGAGTATCTTGCCAATAACAGGCAGCTTGGGCTTATAATAATGCTGGCTGATATCAGACATGATCCCACAACTGAAGATATGCAGATGGCCGAATGGGTAAGGTACTACAACATACCGGTCATCATAGCCGCTACAAAGTCAGATAAGCTTGGAAAGAGCAGGGTCAAACCACGAGCACTGCAGATCAGGAAGGATCTTGGTTTTTCGGATGATGTCATGATCATTCCCTGCTCATCTGTGAGCAAGCAGGGGATAGAAGAACTTAATGATGCCATAGGTAGTTTCGTAGAAGAAAGCAGCTCTTCATAAGGGCTGCTTTTCCTCATTCCTTGTCATCTTCGGCTTCATCCTCTGGGTTAACTATGATACTTACACTTCCAAGTACGATTTCTTCTTGTCCTTCCTGTATTTCTGTACCGTCTGTACTCTTATCTTCGGTATCGTTAATGCTGACATGCGCTTCGGTCGTACCGGGTGAATGGATGACGGTTACGGGTCTTGACCTGCGTAATGTCCTTGACTTGTATTGTATGTTTTTGCTACGCATCTGCTCGATATCAAATGTAAGCTTTTTTACCTGTGTACTCAGTTGGTACAGGCTCATATCCTTCTGCCTGATATATTCCTTTATCTGAAAAAGCGCCGAGTACAGATCGTCCAGCTTTGACTCAAGCTCTGCCAGTTTTTTTTCTTCATGCTGCTCCTGTGCTGACGAGCTGACCGGCTCGCTGATTGCTGCTTCACCTTCATCCTCTGTTTTTGCAAGATCTGGATTTTCAATGCCTTGATTCATATCAGGAAGGCTTAGGACATTCCAGTCAAAGCCGGGGTATCCGTCTCCGTATATGATATTAGGCTCATTTTTATACCCGTCATATATGATATAGGTATAGGGACAGACCTTTTCACGGTCAACGCTTTTCACCTCATATACGCCGCTGCTGTTCCTTTGCAATACACAGTACAAGGCTTTTGTACCTTCCATCCAGAAGCATACCGGCTTGCTGGCTGGCACCAGCGCTGGATTCCTGATCTCCTTCGTGCTGTAGTAGATCGGGACATCTTCGGTAATGCGCCCGTCAAGATCATTTTTCTCGATTTTCTTATAGTAAAGTATCTGCTTTCTCAATGATTCCTCATTCCATACGAAGTGGATATAGCCTGTTCTGTCCGGTAGGCATGAAAAGGACCTGCACTTGCCCGGCCTTTCAAAGAGCAGGTGCTTTTCTGACCATCCCATTGTGCTCTCGTCGAAGATGCTCATGAAAAATGCCGTCGTGCCGTGCAGTTCTCTTTTGACAAACAAGTGCAAGCCTGCGGGATCGCCGGATCGTATATCCAATGGTGAAAACGAAGCACCAGATACAAAATGCAGGGGTTCGAGCCTTTTCCATGTATCACCATCGAGCATATAATGCATAAGCTTGTCTTTGGCGGTTGGCAGGGAGCTTTCTATATAGTAGAACATATGAAGCCTTCCCTGGCTCAATACTAGCTTGAGAAAGGTGATATTTTCAAATCCGGTGCTTATTTTGTAAAGGCTTCGCTTATGCCATTTCCCGCCGGCAAGTTCATAAAGCCAGAGCTCCTTTGAGCTGAGATAAGCCAGGATCATGATCCGGTCATCATTCAAGAGGATGGCGCTGTAATATTTGATCACATGCATGTCCAGGGAAACAGGGGAGGCCCATCCTGCATCAAGCTTTTTGGTATAAAAAAGCCTCTGGTCATCCAGGAAAAAGTACCAAAGCGTGCCGGAGGCCTGTTTGATCAAGCAGCCTGCTCCTTTTTCACTGACCATACCATCAACTCCTATCAATATCTATTTAGTAATGAATATGAAAAAGCAAACAGAATTATCTCAAAAGTGCGTACACAAGAAAATAGTGATCTACATATTATGCTATTGAAGATTTGCATCTTCGTAATTCAAAAGGAAAAGGAGGTTTGCTGATGTCTTTCTATTCCTACAAAAATGAAGGGAATCCTCGTTGCCCGGGCAGGATCGGCTTTGAGGGATTGAAGAAGATAACCGAAAAGGTATGCATCCAGGTAAACAAGGTATATGACTCGTGCTTGCAACAGGAAACTCTTGAAGACGTCAGGATATGTCTGAGGGATATCAAAGGGAGCAAGAACTTTGACCCGCCGCTTAACTTCATAAGCTGCAGAAGTACTACGGTCAAGGGCAAACTGGTAGGAACCCGCATAGATAGATTGCCTGACCGCCCGAACTTCGCCAGAGTAAGAACAAAGGTCGAGATCCCGATCGAGGTGATCTTCGAGGATGAACATGGCAAGCAGGGTATAGGCGATGCAATACTCGCTATCCCCAAGGATGTTATCATGTACGTACCGGACGAATCTGTAATACCGTTCCAACTGGAAAGCGTAGTAAACGCTGTTTGTGTAGCTGGTGAATTTGTTCCCGGTGATACCTTCAGGTTTGATGTTGATGTATGCGTAACCATTATCCTGAAGATAGTAGCAAAAGTCGAGCTTTTGGTTCCTTCCTTCGGCTTCTGCGAGATCCCGCCTTGCGAGGAATTTGCCGAGCAGATTTGCGATGAAATATTCGACCTGCCGCTGTTCCCGCCGCAGCTTGAGGATGTGCTTGAACGTAGAAACAGGCACAAGGGCAGAGTGTTTGAACAAGAGGAAGAACAAGACGAGGACGATTAATGCCAAATCAGAGGAGCAGCCAAGTGGCTGCTCCTCTGACATTATCGGGATAGGCTGTATAAACAACGTAAAGCATGTAAAAGCGGCACCAAGCCAAAAGAGGCGTCACATTGAATGGAAAAAGGCTTCCGCATATTCGGAAGCCTTGTATATATGGTGCCGAAGGTGGGACTCGAACCCACACGGTATTGCTACCACTGGATTTTGAGTCCTATAATCTTTATTTAATCTAGTTTAGCCTAATTTATAAAAGCCCGATTTTACGGGCTTTTCTAGCTTTTTTGTTGGTATAATTTCCCTGCTGGTTTAGTCTTTTCTAATGTAATTCAATCGTTACTGCATTACAAATTGCATTACTGCAGTAAGCTTAGAGGTAACCTGTTGGATGTTATTTTTATTCCTTATCGAGCAAGATGCTACAATCAAGACCCTTCTTCTTAGTAGCGTCAATGACGGCCCTACGGAAGCCCTTTGCAGTTTTGTATTGATTTCTTTTTGGAGCTTGTTTATTCCATAGGCTAACCAACACTTCCCAGGGTGCGCTTCCTCCATAAGTAGTGGCGAATTTGGCTAACTCTTCTACTCTCTCTTCTTTCCTGCGCTGGTTTTGCATTTCCCTTGCAGGGTCCCCGATTGTTCGACAATTACCACAATATATTTGCTTGCCGGAGTCAGGGATAAACAATTCTTTACATTTTTCACAGCGTTTCAGTTTAGCGTCGGTGGTTACCAGCCAATAAAAACGCAAGTACATCATTGTTATTAGATCTTCACACCAAAAACAAGGAGCAACCCGCCAAGGAATACAGTTTTCAGAGGTTGACTCTACCTGGTAAAAGCTGAAATGCACACTTTGTAGTTTATCAACTATCTTTTGTCCTATGTAATACATAACGTAGTGAAATAACTGTTCCGGATCTCTGATTCGCCAATCACTATACCGTTCCGGCTGCACAACCCCGTCAACTTCAACAAGGTAAAGCGGCCTGGGATAACGTTGTTCTAGTGAATAATCAATAACATAACTCTCTTCATATTGCGGATTCTTTACAATTCTGAACCTATTGATTAACTCCTTCCTTTTTTCTGCTGTACCACGTATTCCATATACTACAACAGCGTTAAACAACTCCCACAACTGCCTAGCCTGCGCTACTTCCTCCATAAAGTAAGTATAATCTTCTAGACCCTTTTCGTTGTCCTTACGGCGAAGAAAGCCATTCTTGGCTACCCAGGCGCAAGCATCTTTCTCAGACCTAATCCTAGCAAAAGAAGCAAACAACCCGGCGTTCTCAAAAGGATCATAATCAAACTTCTGCCTTCCTGAACATTCTCTTGTTATATAGAGTGTGGTTGCATCTCCCTTGGATGTCCAATCAACCGTTTTTACGACCCGAACCTTGCATTCTTCCCAAAACGAAGGAACAGGATAACTTACCTTGCATTGTAGAGCTGGAAACTCTGTCAGTTTGAAATCTTCTGGCGTAACCCATTGTTCTGTCATAATACAACCCTCCTCTTTTTTCTTGCTTCTTTTGACTTGCCTACCTATAACCTACTTTCAGATGTAGGCATCTTGATTATAACACATTAAACTAAACTTAGCAAGAATAAAGGAGGTTGGCGAAAATGTCACGCAAGCCAAGGATAGATAAAGCTGTATATAACATTCCTGAAATAGCAGCGCAAATGGATATAAACATTCCTAAAGCGTATGAGTTGGCGCGACAGCCTGGCTTCCCCAGTATTCGCATAGGAAGGCGCATTGTTGTGCCGAAAGAGGCTTTCCACAGATGGCTGGAGCAAGTGGCACTTGACAAGCAATCATATGATATAGCAGGAAATTAGTAACGTCGGACATTATGGAGGAAGAAATGTAATTTTACTGCAGTTTTATGAACAAAATGAAAACCCCCGGCAGCTTGGCGGCGGACCTGGGAGAGTGAGATGGACGGAGGGATACTCCTATGAGTATTTTAGCAAAAAAACAGCTAATTCGCAATGCTAGCTATTTTCTACCGGATATTATTAGCAGTTATGAAGAACTGCAAAGGTTTAATAACTTGGACCTACAGGAATTTGACGTTTTCTCCCTATGGCAGGAACTTTACAAAGTAAAAGCGGCCCTGGCGCAATTGGACCTGCGGCAGCAGCCCTGGCTGTTCACTGGACCGGGGCA
>Ga0209608_1001363_pt1 | contig 20282 bp, 22 predicted proteins | sample AD_UKC130_MetaG_FD_184428 | JGI IMG/M metagenome (GOLD analysis project Ga0209608, IMG submission 184428) | Active sludge microbial communities of municipal wastewater-treating anaerobic digesters from Canada - AD_UKC130_MetaG (SPAdes) (version 2) | ecosystem: Engineered > Bioreactor > Anaerobic... | reverse complement strand
TTTCACATATCCAGTGATCGAGCACTGAATGTTTTGGAAAGGCTTAAATCTCTTGGTGTAGATGATTCTAAAATGGCTTTAGTGGGTTACGGTGATAATGTCCCTGTGGGGAATGTAAACACCCCTCAAGGCCAAGCTAAGAATAGAAGAGTGGAGATTACCATAAGGAGGGACTAATGAAAAAGATATTGCTTTATTTGGTTGTAGTTGTACTCCTGCTCGGTATAGGTATGGCACTTGGTGTTTATGTGCTAGCTCCAGTGGTCAAAGATATGGGCAGTAACACAAAGTCTCAAAGCAAACCTGAACCCGTGCTTCAGCCTCTTGGGAAGTTCACCACAAACTTGAGTAATCCGAAGTACATTATTCAGGTGACAGTTAACCTTGAGTTTTATGATAAAAAAGCGCTAAGCGAAGTCCAGAAAATGGACCCGAGTTTTTTGGTCATACAGGACGAGCTCTTAAAGTACTTTAAAACATTGAAACCTGATGATTTTTCATCTGACAAGGGAATTACGCAGATACAGCAGAACTTTGTAAAGAGGATAAACAATCTATATGGGAAGACCATTTTGAGTGGTGTGCTCTTTGGGGCTGATACTGTTATAACGGTGATGCCATAATGGCTGAAACGCTTTCTCAAGAAGAAATAGATACCCTATTAAGTGCTATTAAGGCTGGTCAGACCGAACTTGTTCAGTCCAAAGAGCAGGTAGTTCGCAAGTATGATTTCAGACGGCCTGATAAGCTCTCTAAGGAACAGTTGAGAACCATTCAAATGCTGCACGAGAACTTCGCCCGCGGTGCAAGTACGGAGCTTGCAGGGTATCTAAGATCGGCTATGTCTATTTCCATTGTTTCAGTAGATCAAGTAACGTACCAGGAGTACATAAGGTCGTTGTCAGACCCAACATTCATGTATTTGGTTCCCATTGTTGATGTGACAAGTGTGATTTTTGAAATGTCCCTGGATTTTGTATTCGCCATTATTGACAAGCTTTTGGGCGGTCCTGGTAAGCCTTTGAGGGAAGTCAGGGAACTTACGTCAGTCGAAGCAACCTTGGTGAATAGAGTCATGGAGGTCTACTTAAGACATTGGTTGGAAGCGTGGAAACCCATTGTCCAGTGGAACTTGGGCAAGCCAAATGTAGAATACTCTCCCGGGTTTGTTCAGATAATGCCTGGCAGCGATGTAGTCATAGTCATCACCTACGAAGAAAAGCTTGGTGAAAAATCAGCCATAGGTACCATATGTGTGCCTTACATGGCTATGGAAGGTTTTGTTCAAAACCTGACTGCCCACCGCTGGTTTGGAGTTAGCAAGCCCACGCCTGATGACTGGAGAAGTACGCTTATGGAAGTTGTTGAGAGTGTGATGGTCGAAGTTTCTGTTGTGCTTGGGGAGGCGTCTGTAGGCATAGGCGAAATTCTTAAGTGGGATGTGGGCGATGTCATTGAACTTAACAGGAGAAGCGATGAGGAAGTGGATCTGTTGGTAGAAGGAAATTCCTTTGCTAAAGGCATACCGGGGATCTATCAACGTAGAAAAGCTTTTCTCGTTACTGGTAGAAGCAACGAAAACGGAAAAGAGGAGGTGGGTTAAGTCCACATGTCTGATTTCATTGGTAGTCTAAAACGCTTGTTGAGTGAGATTACGAACGGTGCTGTAAAGCTAGGCAATTTCTACAAGGCAGATAGTTTACCTTCTGAGCAAGGGGAGTTTGTGATTGTTGATTTTTTGTTGGATGATTTTGGAGATGGGTTTATCATTCTCAGCGAGGAGTTATCTAAGGCATTAGGAAATGAAATGCTCAAAATATTCCAGCTTACCGTGGATAATCTTAACGACGATTTAGTACTTAGCACAATTGGAGAGGCCATTAACCAGAGCATTAATGGCGCTGTGCAGGAGAATGCTGAGCAGTTCGGAACGATCCCTTCTGTTAGCGTGGGTGCGGCCCAAGTAGTGTCAATTGAATCGTTAGAAGAAAAAGTAAGCGGATTGTCCTTCATAGAAGTGGAAGGCGGTTTATGGCTCTGTGTTTCAAAAAAGCTCTTCTCCATACTCATGATGGGTCACGTTGACCGCAGTGAGGTTGGTGAGCCCTCAGATACCAGCGTGAAAGAACACTCGGGTGCGACATCGGAGGGGGATAACATTGAAGAAGTTACTTTTCCTCAACTCAAACCCGAGACCAACACGCAGCCTTTGCCGAGAAACTTAGAGCTTCTTCTTGACGTGAAGGTAAGTGTTTCTGTGGAACTTGGACGAAGTCGAGTAAGCATCAAAGATCTTTTATCCTTAGGGTCTGGTTCCATAATCACATTGGATAAACTAGCGGGAGAACCAGTTGACATTCTAGTGAATGGCAAACCCATAGCAAAAGGTGAGGTAGTGGTGATTGACGAGTCCTTCGGTGTTAGAATTCTTGATATAATAGCTCCCAAGGAGAGGCTAAAGGCAGAAATCTAAATGGCAGGAGGTTAAAATGAGTAAACGGGTTTTGATTGTGGACGATGCAGCTTTTATGCGAATGATGATAAAGAACGTTTTAACTCAGAACGGTTACGAAGTTGCAGGAGAGGCTTCCAATGGACAGGAGGCTTTGGTTCTGTATGAGAAGGTTAAGCCGGATCTGGTTACCTTGGATATAACGATGCCTGAAATGGATGGGATACAGACGCTTAAGGAATTGCTGAAAATAGATCCGTCTGCAAACATAATTATGGTAACTGCAATGGGTCAGCAACAGTTGGTTATTGAGGCTATTCAAGTGGGAGCAAAGGATTTTGTGGTAAAACCATTCCAACCTGACCGGCTCTTGGAGGCGGTAAGGAAGGCTTTGGGGGATGGGTAGTTTCTGGCAATGGTTTTTCCTCCTGTTGTTCTTTGTTCTCCTTATTGGAGCTCTTTGGTTTTTAGGTAGGTACGGGAGGCGTTGGTTAAGCAACTTTCGTGTCCCGGCTCAGGGAAAGCAGCTAAAAGTATTAGACGCGGTCTCCCTGGATTTTCGGACCAGACTTTTTTTGGTTTCAGTAGCTGATAGACAGAAGGTCTTGGTAGCTGACAACGGAAATCATGTAGGAGTTTTATTCATACCTAATGATGAAAGAAAAGCTGACATTGACCAGCAAAACTCAGCGTTTGAAAAAATACTGAAAGATGCCGACAGCAACACCACTGATTAGTATTAATTTGGGTTCTGGTGGACTATCCATGGTCCAGCTCATCGTTCTTCTTACCGTATTCACATTAGCCCCATCTTTCATAATGTTTTTTACAAGTTTTCTTAGGATCTTGGTTGTCTTTGCATTTATGCGTAGCGCTTTGGGCTTACAACAATTTCCTCCTGCTCAGGTTTTCACTGCTCTTGCTTTGATCCTCACATTTTTGATCATGGGTCCAGTGTTTTCTCAAGTTTACCAGCAGGCTTGGGTTCCATACAGTCAGGGGCAATTGGACTTTGAGCAGTTTTTGTCCGCTGCTGAAAAACCTATTAGCGAATGGATGCTAAAACAGGTTAAGGCGGAAGAATTAAACACTATGGCATCTATTTCTGGAACAGATCCAAAGAATCCAAGTTTTACTACTTTGGCCAGTGCTTTCATGCTTAGCGAATTAAAGACTGCATTTACTATGGGGCTTCTGCTCTATTTACCTTTTATTGCGCTGGATGTGATCATAGCATCGGTTCTCATGTCACTGGGTATGTTCATGATCCCTCCTGCTATGATCAGTCTACCTTTGAAAATACTGCTTTTCGTTGCAGCAAATGGATGGGATACGGTAATCATGGGGCTGGTGAGGAGCTTTAAATGACTGATTTCATTTTTAGTTGGTTTCGAAGCTCGGTTCTCCAAATCTTGATCATTGTTGGGCCTGTTCTGCTTGTGGCTTTGGTTTTAGGCATCATCATAAGCATATTGCAAGTTCTTACGCAAATACATGACCCCTCTGTGGCTTTCGTACCGAAGTTCTTGGTCATAATGCTTCTGGTTTTGTTCTTTGGCGGCATTGTCGTCAACGTCATGGTTAGGTTTTTTAACGGCGTCGTTTCGGCATGGCAGACGTTACCTTAGGTTTCTGGCCCGTCTTCTTCAGGCTTTTGGGTTTTGTTCTTGCTACCCCCATACTCCCTACAAGGTTTTTCAACTTAAGGACGAAAGCAGTGTTATCTTTTGTAATATCGCTCATATCAGTTCCTGATTTCGTGGCAGTTTTTTCCTTGCAAACGTCAGTTTCTTGGGTCCAGATCTATGTTACTGAATTTGCGTTGGGTGCACTTTTAGGAATTTTTAGTGGCATAGTCTATTGGGCTCTTGTCTTTGCAGGTGACCTTTGGGACGTCATGTCAGGTTTTCAAATGATGACAGCCATTGATCCATTCACCTCTGTGCCGCAACCAGTGATGACTCAGTTCTTTTCACTCATGGCTGCTGGTGTCTTTGTAGTGGGTGGTGGTTTGGATAATTTCATAGCTTTGGTACTGATGAGTTACAAGGTCATTCCAGCTGGTAGTTTCCTTCACTTAGCTTTTTCGGAGCCTGCTCTGTTCTTAACCAGAGTTTTCTCATTGGGACTTGCCGTGGCTATTCCTATCGTGGTGCTAATCATTTTACTTGAGTTTATAATGGGTGTTGTTTCAAAGGGTGCTTCAGGTTTCCCGGTTTTTGTGGTCTGGGTCCCCTTGCAGACGACGGTGGCTTTAGTTTTGTTATTCGCCATGCTGCCTCTTATGAGGGTTTTCACCCAAAACTGGACACGGTGGGCGGTTCAGTATCTTACTTCACTTCTTTCAGCGGGGTAGAATAGGGTGCCAGAGGGAGAACGCACAGAACCACCTAGTCCGCGACGTCTTGAAAGAGCCATCCAAGAGGGCAACGTACCTCAAAGTCCTGAACTAACGGGTGCCATTGGACTCTTTGTCTTTGTACTCATACTTCGCATGTATTATCCGCGTTTTGTTGCCAGTTGGCAACGCATGTGGTTTAGCGTGCCAAGAAGTGTTTCTCCTGAAACTGCGCTGCATGATCTTGCTGTGGTAATGCTTTCCACATTACCCGTTCTCCTTGTCCCTCTCATTGTTGTTGTGCTCTGCACTTTTGTGTTATCTGGTGTGAGGCTTTACCCCAAGAGAATGGTTCCGAAGTTAGATGGGTTGAATCCAGCTCAAAACATTAAGCGTATTTTTTCTTTGCAGTCGCTTGAACAAATGGGTATAGGTCTTTTAAAGGTTGCGTTGCTTTCTGTGGTAGCATATTTTCTTGCCAAGGACAAGCTGGTTGGTATAATGAGTGGTACACAAGACCCTATTCAGTTCCTGAGTTTGTCTGCATCTATTCTGACTGACATTTTGCTCTACTTGGTTGCGGTTTACGTGCTTATTGGCTTAGCTGATTATGCTTTTCAGAGACGTCGTTGGTGGAATTCCCTAAAAATGACCAAAGAGGAAGTCAAAGAAGAGATGAAGAGTATGGAAGGCGATCCCACTGTAAAGGCACGATTACGTTCCCGCATGCGACAATATGCTATGAGGCGTTCACTGGCTGATGTTAAGAAAGCTACTGTGGTGATCACTAACCCCACTGAATACGCTGTTGCTTTGCGTTATGAAAAAGGCATGGTTGCTCCAGAGCTTGTCGCAAAGGGCGCAGGGTGGTTGGCTCAGCGTATCAAAGACGAGGCGCACAGGTATAATGTACCCGTGGTGGTAAGACCAGAGCTTGCTAGAACCATTTTCCGGAAGGTAGAAGTGGGCGACTACATAACACCTGATCTTTATCAAGCTGTTGCAGCTGTGCTTGTGGAAGTTATGAAGAAAAAGAGGCAGGGTAGTAGAACATGAGCGGTTTGTATACAACCTTGTTTGTCATTGTTGGTATTTTCATGCTCATGATTCCAGTTCCTTCAGTGGTACTGGATGTTTTATTTGCTTTTAACCTTGTTTTTTCGCTTCTCGTGCTCATGATTTCACTTTATACGCGTTCTGCGACGGAGTTTTCTTCTTTTCCTAGCTTGATGTTGTTTGCTGTGTTTTTCCATTTGGTGCTAATAGTTAGCAGTGCTCGAGCCATATTGGTTACGGGGAACCCAGGTGCCTTGGCCACGGCTTTCGGGAAGCTTATCATGGGCCAAGGTAATTGGGTAGTGGGTTTGGTCATCTTTGTGGTGTTGCTCATTGTTCAGTACATGGTCATTACCAGTGGTCAACAGCGTATTTCCGAGGTTGCAGCGCGATTCACCTTAGACGCCATGCCAGGACGCCAGATGGCCATCGACGCAGACCTTTCAGCTGGTTTCATCACACCTGAGGAAGCGCGACGACAGAGAGATTTGCTAAGGAAGGAATCCGACTTTTTCGGTGCCATGGATGGCGCTTCCCGCTTTGTTCGTGGGGAAACTATGGCTTCTGCATTGGCCGCTGTGGTCAACGCACTGGGTGGTATGATCGTTGGCATGCTCAAAGGAGAAGCCGCCGTAGACGCCCTGCTTCACTATCTTGGCGTTGCCATTGGCGTTGCCTTGCAGATTGCTATTTCCTCACTGGCTTTGTCTCTTTCTGCTGCTCTGTTGGTGGCTCGAGTTTCTTCGGAGCAGAGTTTGGGTGAAGAAATAACTTCTGAGCTCATGTCTTTCCCTGGTTTAGTTAGGATACTTGGCATTGTTCTTCTGTTCACTTCTCTGTTGCCCGGAGTGCCGAAGCTGCTTCTAATTCCACTGGGGGCGCTACTCATTTGGTTTGGCCGGACACCCAAACCTGCCCTAGAAACAGTGCCACCTGAACAGGTAGAGGCAAAAAGATTGTATGAACAGCTTTCGGAGCCTGAAGCCATGTTGGGCTTTGTTGGTGTGGATCCTGTTGAGCTGGAGTTTGGTTACGAGCTTCTCCCACTTTTTGATACCAGCAGCGGGCAAGACATTCTTGACAGTATTGCACTACTGCGTAAGAACTTATCCGAGGAGTTTGGTTTTCCCATACCGGGTATTCGCATACATGACAATTTGGGACTCAAGCCTAATCAGTATCGTATAAAACTGCGGGGTGTAACCGCTGGTGAAGGCATCTTGGAGATGGGACTTCTGCTGGCCATGGGAGAAGAGGCTGACCTGGACAAGATTTCCGGAGTCCCAACCAAAGAACCTGTTTTCAACTTGGATGCAAAGTGGATACCGCCCAGTGATAAACTGAAAGCCGAGGCAGCGGGTTTAACAGTGGTGGATTGTGGGACCATTGTCATTACCCATCTTGGCGAGGTTCTAAAGAGTAATCTTGCTGATTTGATCACCAGGCAAAACATAAAAGATATTGTGGATTACGTGGGGCGTTCCCATCCTGCTGTGGTAGAAGAACTTCAGCAGATAGCCTCCCTCGGGGATGTGGAGTTTGTGTTTAGGTATCTCTTACAGGAGCGGCTTCCCGTAAGAGATGTGGTACGCATTTTTGAACTCATTACTGACGCTCTTCGCGCTAGTCATGACTTGCGTGAAGCTGGTGAGTTTGCCAGGAAAGCCTGCGTTCCGTATTTGTTGGAAACCTTGGCAGAAGAAGATGGTGCTATTAGGGTAATTACTTTGAAACCCGACATGGAACGCGCATTAATAGAGAGTTATCAGCCCGGATCCGAGATCGGGTTTGCACTCTCTGGTGAGAACCTAAGAAGAATCATTGATGAAATAAGAAAGGCATGGGAAATGTCCCACAGCTACGCAGAGAACTCTGTTTTTGTGGTGCACCCACGCATAAGAAGGGCACTGTGGGAGCTTCTTAGTAAACAAGGTCTTAAGGAGTTAATAGTTTTGTCTTATAATGAGATCATGGACATAAAGTACGTAGTTGTGGGAAGTGTGGGCGCTTAATGGAAGTTATTAAGGTTAAGGATACAGACATCCAAAGCGCGTTGGATACGGTTAAACGTCAGTATGGCAGCGAAGCCATGATTCTTGAAATTAGAAAGAAGCGTAGATACGTTTTTGGACCCAGCTACTACGAACTGCTCATAGGCATTGAACAGAGTGCACCAAAATCTGGCGTTGACAACTTAGAAGCTCTGGAGAAAGCCATAAGACGCTTGGACGCTGCAGTAAGCGCATTGGCTGTGAAAGAGGATGAGCTGGATGTCCTTTCCAAGCAGACTGGGTTTTCTAAGGAACTTTTAATAAAAGCAAGAGCTGTACCTGATGAAGACTGGAAGCGTGCTCTACGCCAGTACCTGAGTGGCAAACTTGAGTTTGTTCGCTTGGAGAATATAAAGTTCCAGAGTTTTCCAAAAGTTTTTGTTCTGCTTGGGCCTACTGGTGTCGGGAAAACTACTACTGCGGCGAAACTGGCAGGATACCTTTTGCTTACAAAGAACGCTCCTTCTGGGTTTGTTACCATTGATACCTTTAGGGCCGGTGCTGTGGAACAAATAAAACTTTTTGGTAAAGCAATGAACTTGCCTGTGGAAGTTGTGCGCAGGCCTCATCAAATGCAAAAAGTCCTAGCGAAGTTACCAGATGCTCACTACGTTTTTGTGGATACCATAGGAAGGAACCCAAGGGAAATTGGGAAACTTACTGAGATAAAGATGTATCTTGACGAGCTTGAAGAGTGTGTTCCCGTGTTGTGTTTGAATGCAGGTTTAAAAAAGGAAGAAATGCAAAAGGCTTTTGACCATTTTAATAAGATCTTTCATGTTGAATACTTCATACTCACCAAGGTAGATGAAGCGGAAAGCATTAGCAGCGCTTTGGAGTTTATGGCTGAAAACGGGCTAAAGACGTTGGCATTTGCCAATGGACAGAATGTCCCCGATGATCTTTTATTCCCGGACGCCGAGAACGTTCTAGACATGGTTGGTTTGTCTTTATGAAGAGTGAACAAGCAGATAGAGCTGAAAGACGACTACGGAAGACCAGGGTTATTACGGTTTCTTCGGGTAAGGGCGGCGTTGGCAAAACGTTAGTCGCCTTGGGTTTAGGTATGGTCTTAGCGAATATGAAGAAAGACGTGCTACTAGTTGATGCGGATTTAGGTACAGCAAACGTGAATGTGGTACTGGGAATACCTGTGGAATACAATCTGTGGGATGTGGTGAAGGGTCGAACTGACGTTGACAATGCCATCATGGCCGTTGAAGATCATCTTGATCTTCTTCCCGGCGTTAGTGGTGTGTACGAGGCTACGTTCTGGCGCATGCGAGATACTGAAAAGCTGTGGCGTGAACTGGATGCGGTTCTATCTAGGTATGATTATGCCATAATTGATACAGGGTCGGGCATTGGCAACACGGTTGTACAATTCTGCATGGCTGCTGACGAGGTAATTGTAGTATTTACCCCAGAAGCTACATCTATAACTGACGCGTACGCACTCATCAAAACACTCCACAAGGAAGGTTATGAAGGCAATATCTATGCTCTTGAGAACATGGTTAGGAAAGCGCAATCAGATCTGGTACTTGCTGTGTCGCTGAAGTCCATGGTTCAGCGTTTTTTCAACCGTGAGATAGAGATCTTGGGAGCGATTCCTTTTGATCCGCAAATATCTAAACAGGTTAGGTACCAAGAGCTTGGTAAATATTTGCATGGATCTGACGAATTCATGTTCAATATGAGGACTGCGGTTAAAAACCTGTTAAAAAGTGGGGAAAATCTTGGCTCATATGAGCCTTCCTTTTGGAGTAAACTACGGAACCTTTTGGGTAGAGCGATGAGGGGTTGAGGGTTCTTATTATGGAACGTAGTATACGTGTTCTCGTTATTGAAGATTCAGCGTTTGTTACAAAGGTGGTTTGCGACATTTTGCAAAAGAACATGAGAGCTATTTGTGATAGTGCTTCCAGCGTAAAAGAGGCGCTGGTGAAAACAAGGCTTTACCCTTACGATATCATTCTTCTTGATTATGTGCTTCCTGACGGCACAGGCATTGATGTTCTAAGAAAAGGTAAGGATAGTCTAAAGGGCTATGTAATCTTGTTTTCTTCATTAGCTCAGGAAGGTGCTGATATTACTGTTCAAGCTCTTTCGGAAGGAGCAGTGGATTTCATATTAAAGCCTGGCTGGGGTGGAATGCTTGCAGAAGACTTTAGTCGTGAATTAGTTACCAAGATTGAAGTTCTGCTCTCGAAGAAGCCTGTTGAACCTGAACCTAATGGAAAGGTTCTTAAGCGAGCTAACATGCTAGAATCAAGGAGAGAGGTAAGACTCGTTGACTGTCCAGGTACGGCAAAAGGCATTGTCGTCGTTGGATCTTCCACGGGAGGTCCACAGGCACTCCGGAAGTTCCTCAGCCGTTTTCAGCGAGTTAACGTTCCCGTTGTGATAGCCCAGCACATGCCTCCGGTTTTCACGAAAAGTTTGGCTGAACAATTGGCTAGGGTTACGTCGTTAAATGTAGTAGAGGCTGATTCAACAATGGCACTAAAGTCCAATATGGTTTTTGTTATTACTGGTGGGAAGCATGGAGTTATTGATGATGAGAAGCTAGAAATAATCGATGGTCCGCCTGTCAATGGAGTGAAACCTGCTGCTGATTTGCTATTCGCTTCTGCTGCTGAAAGTTACAGATCGCAAACGTTAGGCGTGGTACTTACTGGTATGGGTAAGGATGGACTTGAAGGGAGTCGGCTCATAAAGCAGATGGGAGGTAAAGTTGTCGCTGAAGCTCAAGAAAGCGCTGTGGTTTGGGGAATGCCTGGTGAAGTGGTAAAAAACGGGCTGGCAGATGCTGTTGAACACTTGGAATCTTTGCCGTACCGTGTTGAGGAGATTATTAGAACGTGGAAATAGATCTTGAGCCACTTGTTATTCTGTTAAGTAAGCACCGCGATTTGGATCTATCTGGTTACAGCAAGAACACCCTTAGTAGAAGGATCACTTATTTCATGGGCTTAAACAGAATAAATTCTATTGAGGAACTTGGACAGCGCTTAGTTGAGGATGATATGTTGTTTCAAGAATTTTTGGACAAGCTTACCATAAACGTGACCGAGTTTTTCAGAGATCCCCCTTTTTGGGATAAATTGACAGAGCTATTAAAAACTTTCTTTCCTAGGCGAATCAGAAGCTGGTCTGCTGGCTGCAGCATTGGTTGTGAACCTTACTCACTGGCTATGGTTTTTTCAGAGCACAGAGTACTTCACGAACCCATTTGGGCCACAGATTTTGACAAAGGAGCCTTGGATAGAGCAAGAGTCGGTGTTTACACGCAAAACGAAATAAAGAACGTACCGGAATGCTACCGCAAGTATTTCGTTGAAGAGGATGGAAATTACCATGTACATCCTCGCTTAAAAGGGGTAGTTCGATTTGAGCAGCATAACCTGCTTCAGGACGATTTCCCCGAGGGGGAAATGGATCTGATTTTGTGCCGAAACGTGGTTATTTATTTTGGGCACGAGGTACATGAATACCTTTGGCAGCGCTTCGCTAACGCTCTTAGACCTGGAGGCATTCTGTTTGTGGGAGCATCAGAGATCATTTTTGACCCTGGAAAATACGGTCTGTCTTTGATCAGCCACGGATTCTATCGTAGACGATGACAATTTGCATAAACTGAGCTACTGGTTCGGAATATCCTATTTCTCGGCGGCCATCACTTATAAACAAAGACCTGGACTCTAAAAAGCCTTTATCCAGAAGAAAGGCCAACAAGTCTGCCACAGTCTCTTTTTCATCGACTGGTACCTGCAGGCTTGTCCCACCGTCGATAGTTACAGTCACAAAGGTGTATTCTATCTTTTTATATAAGCTACCCGGCTGCACTGAGGATGGCCCTCTTAGACGTACCAATCTGTGTTCTTTGCGTGAGAGTAGATCTTCAAGTTCTTGTTTGGTGCCTGGAAACAGTCTGTAAACCCTTTTCCCTTCAGGCACAGTTACAATACGTCCTTCTTCATCCACAAGTGATAGAGGTAGCTTTTGTCTTGTGTCAGCCTCAATAATCACATACAGATCCAGCTTTAGCTTTCTATCGCCCAGCTGGAAGCGTACTACATCTCCGTCGCTTAGGAGCGTTTCCCAGGAAGCCGGTGCTCCGTTAACATATGGTTGTATCTCGTTCTCCTCATACACAACAAATTCTTGCAATTGAGAACCCACATTTATGCTGATCGTAGTAGAACCGCGTTGTGCCAATGTGTTTAGGTCTGTACCTGAACGTGTTAAAGCGCTGGCAACTGTTGGATGTTCGTTGGCAAGAAAACAAGCTAAGCGATCTTCCACCAATACGTGGAGTACATTTCTTCTGGGGTACAAACTAGCTAACCCCAGGGCCACCGCCCACGCAGGCTTGCTTAACTCCCCTTTGGCTTGCAGTTTAGCCACGTGCACCATTTCATTCGGTATTTCCAAGGCCTGTGCTAAGAACTCATCAAGCTTTGGAGTTAAAGCTCCTCCGCCCACCAATGCCACTGCTGAAGGAACTTTACCATTGTTAGCTTCAACTATTTTTGCAGCCAAGGTGGAAGCAAGCACCGATGCTGCGTCCTGTATGCACGTCATAAGAACATCTTCATCAACTTGCACTTTCTTACCCACAATATTTTCGACTTTTTTTCTTGAACCAGGTTTTATTTTCATTTTTTCAGCAGTCTCCAAGGGGACCATGAACTGCTGTGCCACGTGTTCGGTGATGTATTGGCCTGCCATGGGGACGGAGGCAAAATTGTAAACTCTGCCTTCCCTAAATATGGTGATGTCTGATGTTCCTGCTCCCACATCTACCAAAACAATGTTGAAGTAACGCAGCTCTTTTCTTACTGCAGCTTCTTTGCTAGCTACTGCCTCACTAAAAATACTAGTCACTGTTAGACCCGCTTCCTGCAGCGTCTTGATCAGAGAAAGGACAGTGTCTTTTCTAAAGAATTGCATTACCAAGGTTGTTTTCAGATTGTGACCATGGCGACCAACAGGATTCTCCACAATCATATCATCCAATGTCCATTGAACCACATCAAAATCTGAAAGAAGATACCCTTCTAGAGAAGCCTTCTGCGTGATCTCTGCAAGCAAATCATCCACATCTTCTTGCTTTACGAAATCGGATGTTATTCTCTTACGGCCTTCAACGGTTTTGACTATCATACTTTTGCCAGCTACAGCAGTGACAACAGGCAGAGTCATATCAAAGCCGTTTTTCGTCAAGAAATCGCGAAGCTCTTTTGCAGCCATGGGAACATTTTCAACCTGACCATCTTTAAGCAGCGAGAACCTGTGTTTGTCCATGGCGTATTTGACAATGTCGCCGTTGTCATCTACTTCTATGGCGGCAAATTTATGTGTTCCCATATCCAAGCAAAGTCTTTTCATCTTGATATGATCACCCTCGGTATGGGCGGCGGACTGCTAAATGGGTAGAACTTTACCTGCCCATCTTCAAATACAAAAGTAACAAAGGACAGTTCATTCCTTACTAAGTAAACACTGGACCCAAATCTTACCTCCACATTTGGATACACTGTTTCTCTTACAAATATACGTGCTTTCTTGAGAGATTCTTGCATGGCCAAGAGGAGTTCACGTATGCGACCATCCAAGGTTTCAATTTCTTCAGCTAACATGACCATTTTCTCTTCGTACAACTTTAGCATTGTAGGAGATTTTTTGGCTAATTCTGTGAGTTCATTATACTCTTTTCTTTTCTCTGCTAGGATCCTTGCCTTCTGCTCGTATTCTTCAGTAATGTCTTGGGGACCAGTTATTTGGAGTACAACACGTTCAGCCAAATCGTTTCCCACATTTGGAGCTACAATATACCTTTCTGCTAAAATGGTAGAACCTGCTATGCGTGCTTTAGAGTGAGTAAGATACAGATCTGTGCACTGTATGTGGCTAAACAACACGCCGCTTTCAGCAATAACGATGGAAGCGGTTACCTTGGCTTTTGTAATTTGGCGTGCCATCACTGCATTACCTGCTACCAGGATTGCTTTGTCATTCCCGGCCACTACACCGTCTATCTTAATGTTTTGCCCGGCTTCTAAGTACGCGCCTTCCACTACTCCGTGAACTTGTATACTGGTTTTTGCTTTTACTTTAAAGCCTTCCCTGACAGTACCCATGATTTGAACGGCGTCTACGAAATCTTCAATATTGCCCGTATGATAGTCCACATCACCAGATATTACCAGCTGAGAGACCACACTCACACGTGTGCCTTCTTTTACGACAACGCCATCTATTTTAGCTACAATCTTCAGCCCATCTTCAGTGACCGATGTATTCTTTCCTGCCATCTTTCTTAAATCGATGTCTCTACCATCTTTGCCAGGGATTATACGACCCTTCACGGTTTTGCCTGGTGATCCTTTCTGAGCAGGTTTTTTTTCCACTAAGACTGTGCCAGCGGTCACATAATCCCATTTTGAAATGATATCCTTGAAGTCAACATACTGAGCATCCTCGGCAATAGGGTCAACGGGCTTTTGGTAGACCCATTCTAAGGAGGCATCCTCACCATCCACCGGCGGCGTACCCTTTGCCACAAGGATTCTTTCCAGCGGAGCCCGTAGTAGCATTTTCGCCACATCATCACTCATAAGTTCTAAGCCCTTCTCTTTTAGCAGCTTAAGGATTTCTTCTTCGCTCAATTGAAAGGAGCAAAAACCTGGTAAATAAGTGGCATAAGCTTCCATTTCGTCGTCACTTATTTCGATCATCACGTCTGGTACTGTGGGCTGCTTGCTTATCTCCACCCACGTTCCCGGATTCTTTACGGCATCGACTATGACTTCTGGTTTTTCCACATTAACACGCATTTCCAAAAGGGTATTGAAGATGCGTGTTGGTGTTATCCCTTGTTCTTCAACACATAGTTCTATTCCCTGTTCACTACACCGTACAGCAATTCCATCCCTTATGACCGTATTCCATTGCTCATTACTCACTCCGATTTCCCTCCCTGAATGGTAATTTCCGTTACCCCCAAGGGCTTGCAGCCCAATTCAGCCAATAAGTCGATGATGCGGTCTTGAGTTTGGCGGCTCATGGGTACTAACTGAGTGGTTTCGACGATTACTCGAATGGTTATCTTGATGCCTCTTTCCGTTAACTCTCCGAATACGATGGGCTCTTCCATTACACGTTCATCAGATTCAAGTATGTCGACTATGCGAGCCTTGATCACGGGATATTTTTCCCAGCAGTCCACATAAAAGGAGAAATTCCACATTCTTGTAGGACTTTTCGTATTGTTCACAATGGGACCATCTACCAGCATTTTGTTAGGCATGGTAATTTCCAATCGTTCCAGTGTTTCAATGGTAGTGGTTAACACGTTGATTGCTTTTACTGTTCCTGTGTAGCTTCCAATGGTTACGGAATCCCCTATGTCGAAGGGTTTCTGAGCTAAAATCATCATTCCTGCAAACAAGTTGGACAGAATATTTTGCGTAGCCAGTCCGACGATGAGCCCTGTTATACTAACGCCTGCTAGTATGGAGGTGTAAGAAATACCTGCTATTCTTAGGGCTCCCAAGAAAGCTACGATGACTATCACATAATAGAGAAATGAAAGCCAAAAGCTCACACTTATGCCTGATATTCCTGGTCGCCCCTGTAGTTGTTGTTTTGAACTGTTTATCAATGACGCGGTAACACGCTGGACAACAATGAAGAACAACACAGCCATGAGGATGTATGCTCCTCTCATGGCTATTTGGTTTAGAAGTTTGAGCACTTCCTCAGAAAGACCTAATTCCCCAAGCATGTTATTGTTAATGTTACCATTAAGATTATGGTGATGAGCAATTCACACCGTGAAAAGAGCTTTTACTTGGTGGCGTACGTTCTCATCGGCTTACTCCTGGTATCATGTACGAGCAAAGAACCGGTTTCACAAGTCGCAGTACTGGGGAGTCCTGCTTATGCCGTGGTAAGCGAGGTAGCTGGTCACGGTGAAATCGTAAATGCTACTCCATCTGCAAGTGATCCACACTACATGGAGTTCACTCCCTCAGTAGCCAAAGTTCTAGAACGGTCAAAGGCTGTGATTGCACTGGGCGCCTCAGCTGATAGGAAAATAGCCAGGGAGCTTAGTAAGCCGAAGCTTTTCTTACTACCCGAGGAGCTGGAGGATCCCCATGTCTGGCTTTCACCGAAAAGGGTCATGGAGTGGGTTCCGCGAATACAGTCTTTTCTGGATGAGCAGTTTCCTGGTAGTAAAGATTTACATGCCAAGAACGCTAAAACGCTCATGAGCGTTCTTCAGGAGCTTGATGCCCGGTTTGAAGGGCTCAGGGGATACTGCTTTGTTACACAGCATCCGGCTTTTGCCTATGTGGAAAAGGATTATGGTTGGCGCATCCTTGGTACGTTAGAAGTAGGAGAGGCAGAGATTTCACCAAAGCAGCTTATCGCTCTCATGGAAACGTTGAAAAGCGAGAAGAACTGCTTGCTTCTGCTTAATCCTTACGAACCATCAAAAACGGCTGAAGTGTTAAAGGAGCAGCTAAATGTTCCTTGGGTCTACTTTGACATCCTGGAAGTAGCCACGAGGAGTTATTCCTCTATCATGACCGAGAATATTGATGGCGTGCTTAGCGCACTTGGGCAGTGAGTGCCATGGTTGATGAATCCATCGTACTTTCTGTGGAGAACTTATCAGTGGGCTACGGAAAGCCACTGGTTAATAATCTAAGGTTCTTCATTAAGCCAGGTGACTGTCTGGGTATTGTGGGGCCAAATGGTGCTGGAAAAAGTACGCTGGTACGGACCATTCTCGGTCTCATACCTCCCTTATCTGGTTCTGTAAGTTTCCTTGGAGAAAAGGTCGAGGAACTTGGGCCTAAGAAGAAAGTAAAATTGGGCTATGTGCCACAGCGGACGACGGTGGATCTTTCTTTTCCGGTGAGTCTGCGAGACGTAATCTACATGTCCTTGGTGAATAAACTTCGGCTCGGAATGCTCATGTCAAGTTCTGTGGATGACCTTATTCAAGCTGTCCTTAGCAGGTTCGGGTTCAATGACCCCTCCACGCCTTTGAGAAAACTATCAGGTGGTCAACTACAAAGACTGCTCATTGCTCGTGCTTTTGTTAATGAGCCATTATTGACTATCATGGATGAACCCACATCTAACTTGGATCCTGCTTTCACGGACGAGTTCTATGAAATTCTTGCTGAGGAAAAGGGAAAAGCCTTCATTTTGGTTTCCCATGACGTAGAAGGAATCAGTCGCATCATGAACAAGTGCCTGACCATAAATTTTGAAGGGTGGGAGCTAAGAGATCATGCTTAGTTATACTTTTGTGCAGCATGCCCTTTTAGAAATTGTGCTTCTGTCAATTGGTTTGGGATTGCTTACCATATTGGTGAACTTACGTGATTTGGGTGTGCTTGGGACAGGCATTGGCCATGCAGCTTTTACGGGAGGAGTTCTAGGGGTACTCTTGGGAGCACCTTGGCTTTGGACCATCGCAACTGGTTTGCTTGTGGCTTTGCTGTCTTCAAAAATTGAAGGCAAACGGGTATCTAGCGCTAACTCGGTTATTGTAGCTTTTACGTTTATCTTGGCTTTGGGTTTAGTACTTTCGTATTTTGTTCCTGGTCAAATTAGCACAGTTATGGGCTTGCTCTTTGGTTCCATGCTTGGTGTGGACATTTTTGACATTGTTCTCACATCTGTTGCCACGTTGCTGCTGGTGATCTTCTTCGTGAGGTATTATTGGGAAATACTAGGTACAAGCTTTGACGAAGAGTATTCTGCAGTGGTAGGTATGCCCGTAAAAACACTTAGACTAGTTATCTCTGTGCTTTTGGCATTTTACATCACAGTAACCATTAGAGCCGTAGGCACGCTCATGATGGAGGCTCTACTGGTCATTCCTGGCGCTGTGGCGTTGCAGTTAACGGACTCGTATCACAAATCTTGGAAGATATCCATGGCTTTAATAGCCGGTTCCGGTGTGATTAGTTTGATAATGGCATTCTATTGGAACTTGCCAGTGTCTCCTTTAATGGTGGTCATTTTGTCCCTCTCTTTTCTTATTGCTCGTTTCCTTTTTAAGCAAAAGTAGCTGTCCAAGGTAAATCATCTTAAAATAATAAACGCGTTGGGTTTAGTGATGAGCGATATAATTGTCACAACGCACTACTGTGGATGTCGTTGCAGAACGTTATATCGTTATGCTGCTTAAAGGAGGCGTCAAGGTGATTGAAGTTCAAGGATTGCAGAAGAGCTTCGGCCAGGTTCAAGCACTCAGGGGCATTTCTTTCCACTGTGAGCCTGGGAAAGTAACAGGGCTATTAGGACCTAACGGAGCTGGAAAAACCACAACCATAAGGATACTAAGCACCATTCTCAAGCCTCAAAGTGGAAATGCAAATGTGAACGGTTACGACGTTATCAAGGAACCGGATAAAGTTAGAGCTTCAGTGGGCGTTGTTCTTGAGAATTCAGGACTTTACCGTCGTTTAACTGGCGATGAGAACGTGCTGTATTTTGCAGATCTGGCTAATGTGCCCAGGGCTGAAGCCATGCAAAGAATGGAGTTTCTTTACAAGCTTCTGGAGATCGATTACGGCAAACGCCAAGCGGGCACCTATTCAAAAGGCATGGCACAAAAGGTCAACTTGGTACGTTCTGTCATTCATAACCCGCCTGTTTTGATTCTTGACGAGCCAACGGCAGGACTGGATGTACCTAGCACAGTGGCCGTTAGGACTTTCGTGGAGCAGCAGAAAGGCGCTGGCAAGACCGTGCTTCTAAGTACTCACCTCATGAATGAAGTGGAACTGCTGTGCGACTACGTTTACATAATCAACCTGGGCCTCATAGTGGCGGAAGGTACGCCCGATGAGCTTAAAGAACGAACACAGAGCAGCAATCTGGAGGAGGCCTTTATGAAGGTGGTGAAAGAATGAAATCCATATATGCTGTCATGAAAAAAGAAATCAAAGAAGCTTTCAGGGATAGGCGTACATTAATTATGAGCGTTCTGCTGCCTGCTATTTTGGTTCCTGCCATTGTACTCGGCATATTCTATTTTGAAGGGCGGACGGTGGAAAAGCAAAATGCAGAGGGTTTTACAGTAGCTTTTCAAGGAAGCCAACAGCTCCGTTCTTTTCTAAGTCAGGCTAATCTAAAGGTCATGGATGTGCCCGATGTGGAAAAAGCTGTATTGGAAAAACAAGCCGATGTGGGGATCATTGAACAGCAAACGTCATCTCAGTCTAAAGTGATTGTGGTCACATCATACGCATCTGGTACCAGCGGCGATAGTGCGGCTAATTATCTTAACGGTATTCTTCCCCTCTACAGAGAGGAACGCATTAGGCAGTATCTAAGTCAAAAAGGGATTAATGACGATGTCTTTTCTTTGGTGGTGGTTCAAAGCAAACAAGTAGGTGAACCCATGGCTTTTGCTAAGTTCTTCCTGGCTTATCTTGTTTCCTTGGTCATGCTCACCAGCGGTTTTGTGGGTAATGTTTATCTTGGAACGGACATAGGCGCAGGCGAGAAAGAAAGGGGAACGTTGGAGAGTTTGCTGACCACGCCAGTGTCCAGGTTCTCCATTGCCATGGGCAAATGGTTGGCTCTATCGGCACTAAACTGCATGGGGACTCTCATATCGCTGCTTTCTTTTACGTTTTCCTACTCTTACGCCATGACCCATTTCGATATGGGTTTGGGTTTTACTCCTGGTGGATCGGCCTTAGCCATCTGGGGTGCTGGCATATGGGCAATGATCATTGGAGCGGTCTTGCTTTCTCTCACAGGAGGTGCTCTTCAGTTTATTATCTCCATGTACAGCCGAAATATGAGGGAGGCTCAGCTCTATCTTGGTCAGATGGGAATGGTGATTTTGCCATTTATATTCATACTCATGCCAGCGTTTACTAATGCTACAGCCATGCCTACGTGGGTTTTCTTCGTGCCCATTGTTAACGCTTCCGCAGTCACATACAATGTCATCATTGGAAACGTTGTATGGCCATTGGTTGGCATTGCTCTTCTCATGGATGTGGCAGTAGCGGTGTTGCTCTCGTTTGTCATAAGCAAGTTTATGAACAGAGAAAGCGTAATATTGAGAATTTAGGTTTAATGGTATAATGTAATTACCTGCCGTGTGCGTAAACAGGGGCAGAAGTGCATCCAACAAATGCGTCTTGGGAGCTCGAATCCTGCCACCGTTGGTGGCAGGAGGGAAGCACCCACCTGTGTGACAGGGACGCAGCTTTCTGGCCCTTTACGGCACGGCGGGTCACTTTAAAGAGGGGAGGCATGGCATTGACGAATTGGCAAGTGTTTTTTATCGCTTTTCCACTTTGGGTGTTTGCTGTCACCTTAATTGTGTTTCTGT
>Ga0209608_1001362_pt1 | contig 20294 bp, 17 predicted proteins | sample AD_UKC130_MetaG_FD_184428 | JGI IMG/M metagenome (GOLD analysis project Ga0209608, IMG submission 184428) | Active sludge microbial communities of municipal wastewater-treating anaerobic digesters from Canada - AD_UKC130_MetaG (SPAdes) (version 2) | ecosystem: Engineered > Bioreactor > Anaerobic... | reverse complement strand
GATGTCGACAGTCGCTAATACACTGGTCAACGTTTTCCGGAACTTCACACTCATCCGATAATATTTCGACGAACTGAATGATTTTCACCCCATTGCCGCCGCAGTCTGCCTGATACTTGCAGATTGCGGCGGCTGTTCTGCTTTTGTCCTTATTTAATTGAAAAATGCTGAACAATTTTATATACTTTATCTGAAAGAAATATGTAGAAACAGGCAGTCACTGCAGAAGCATGGTTGACGGCGTGTTTGCAAAACCATCTATGGAGGGTGTCATGACAACAGATGAAATTCGGGATCAGCAATACGCTAAGACACTGCAGCGGCTTATCCGGATGGAGACAGTCTCTGTAGAAGGAGACAGAAACACAGAAAAATTTGAGCGGTTTCATTCACTTCTGCAAGAATTATTTCCAAATCTGTTTGAGAAGTCGGATGTTGAAAATTTTTCAGGAAGCCTTTTGATGCGTTGGCCTGGAGAATGTTCCGAAAAGCCGATCCTGCTGATGAGCCATCACGATGTGGTAGAAGCGGTTGGAAGCTGGAGCCATGGACCTTTTTCCGGTGATATAGAGGACGGGAAACTATGGGGCCGTGGTTCTTTAGATACCAAGTGCAGCCTCTGGGCTATGCTGCAGGCTGCCGAAGAACTGGCTGCTGAGGGCTTTCGCCCGAAACAGGATATATGGTTTGTATCTACCTGTACAGAAGAGACGGACGGTTCCGGTGCGGATACCATTTCACAGGAGCTGCAAAAACGCGGTGTGGAGTTTTCTATGGTGCTGGATGAAGGCGGATTTATCCTGCATGACCCCATCGGAGGCGCCGATCACGATTTTGCCATTGTGGGAGTAGGAGAAAAAGGCTGTGCGGATTTGAGATTCGTTGCCCGTTCCAAAGGCGGACATGCTTCCATGCCGGGAAAGAATACACCTCTGGTGCGGCTGGGCAAGTTTATGGCTGAGGCAGAGCGTTCGGCACTTTTCCCGCCTCGTATGGATGCAGTTACGGAGGAAATGCTGCGCCGCTTTGGACGATATATGACCGGTATTCCGGGTGTATTGTTCCGAAACATTCGCTTCTTCAAGCCTCTGCTGACCAGAGTCATGCCCAGGGTGTCCAATGCAGCCGGTGCCATGCTGAAAACAACCATCGCCTTTACCATGGCCGGCGGTTCCCAGGGCAGGAATGTGCTGCCCCAGGAAGCCTGGGTCGTTGGCAATATGCGCTTTTCTATCCACCAGGGGCAGCAAAGTTCCTTTGAGGCCATCCGAAAGGTGGCTGCAAAATATGATATTGAAATGGAGATCCTGGACCCCGGATTTGAGTCGCCGGTTTCCGATTTCCGAACGCCGGAGTTCCGCAAGATCGAGCAGGCAGTATCGGCGATTTTCGGTGATGTTGTCACAGTGCCTTACATCATGACCGGTGCCAGTGATTGCCGCTATTTCAGCCGTGTCAGCCGCAACTGTTTCCGGTTTGCACCCTTTGCCATATCGAATGAGCAGCTGGCCTCCATCCATGGCGTCGACGAGAATATCACGATTTCCGGGATCCATCGGGCAGTGGATTTTTATAAGTACATAATAAAGGAGATTTGATCCATGAAGGAACAGACGAAAGAGGGCAGCCTGAATTTCAGCGTTAAGTCCTATATCACAGCCCTGACCGTTATTTTTGCACTGATGGTTCTGACCTATGTACTGACGTTGGTGATTCCCGGCGGGAAATTTGAACGGGACGCTGCGACAGGAGAACTTTTTAGCTTGCTCCTGAAATAGAGACCTCGAAAGCAATACGAGTTTTCGAGAGCATTAAGATTTATTATGCGAGGGCAAAATGTTTCGAACAAAATCATGTTATAATTTGGGGCAGTATTATGCAACAGCGAAAGGAAAATATCCGGATTTGCCTGTATTATTGTGAAGCAAATATGCATGTGAAATCATTACAGGTTTCCTGTGCGAAATCCCCGGAAGCAGGAAGTAAGATCCGGCACTGTTTTATAAAGCTGGGAACCTCCGGCTATTGACAATGCGCGGAACTGTTATGTATAATCCATATAAAATTCTTTGATTTATCAGATTAAAGCGCAAACACGTTGTACTAAATTCATACAATTGAATAAAATGAACCATAAGTGCATAAAAGCGATGACCGGGAAGTAGTAGCGGTTGCGGAATATCCTTCAGAGAGCTTTCGGTTGGTGTGAAGAAAGCAGGGTATTGACCGTGAATTCATCCCGAGAGCTGCAGGCTCAAAGACGAGCTCACGAAAGTCAGCTTGTCCTGTAGGCTGCGCCGGATCCATCCGTTATAATGGAGAGCAATGATGGTTGCTCACTGAGGCTGTGGGAACACAGCGAAGCAAGGTGGTACCGCGGATGGAAATCTCGCCCCTGTTTACAGGACAGGAGGCGTTTTTTATTATACGGCATACGGCCGGCCTGTTGTGATCGGCGTATTTGCACGCTGTAAATATCCGTGGCAAAATACAGGCAGTTTTGAATTATTAAAGAATATAGACATATTATCATGGAGGGATGAAAATGATGGTGAAAAAATCGATAAGGACGGCAGCGGCTCTCTTGTCCTGCGCACTTGTCATAATGGCGGCCGGCTGCGCAAAAACTGGCAAGACGGCAGAAGGCGACGCTGCGTCGAAAAGCGATCCTTCAAAAAAGTACAGCATAGGGATAATACAGTATGTGGACCATGTTGCGCTGAATGCGGCGCGGGAGGGATTTATTGACGCATTGAAAGACAACGGCTACGTGGACGGCGAGAATATCACGATCGACTATCAGAATTCCCAGGGGGACCAGTCCAATCTCTCTACCATCAGCGACCGTTTCATAGCCAATAAGGTCGACCTGGTGCTGGCTATCGCCACTCCGGCTGCACAGGCTATTGCCGGCAAGACCACCGAGATCCCGATCCTCGGGACTGCAATTACGGATTATGAGGCGGCGAAGCTGGTGAATTCCAATGAAGAACCCGGCGGAAACGTAACCGGCACTACTGACATGAATCCGGTCAGGGAACAGATCGACCTCCTTGTCAAACTCGTACCGGATGCTAAAACTGTAGGCGTGCTTTATACGTCAAACGAGGATAACTCCATTGTCCAGGCGAAACTCGCAAAAGAAGCTGTAGAAAACCTGGGGCTGAATTACGTCGAAGTAACGGTGTCCAACTCGAATGAAGTACAGCAGGCAACCCAGGACATCGTTGAAAAATGCGACGCAATATACATTCCCACCGATAATATTTTTGCATCTTCGATGCCACTTGTGCACGGAGTTACGTCTGTGTCGAAAACCCCGGTCATATGTGGAGAGTCCGGGATGGTTTCCAACGGCGGATTGGCAACATTGGGCATTAACTACTATGACCTGGGATACCAGACCGGCCTTATGGCTATAAAGATCCTTAAAGGCGAGGCTAAACCGGCCACTATGCCCATCGAATCGGCCACCAAGTTTGATTATGCGATAAACGGCGCGGTAGCCGATGAAATCGGGATAGAAATCCCTGAAGACCTCAAACAGTATGTAATTGAAGGGAATGCCAATTAAGTTACGGAAAAATTCCGGTGCATCCCATATAACCAGTTAAGCGGCGATATTTACTGCAACTGGAATATAGCAGTTGAACAGAATTTTCAGGAATCGGGTGGATGAAATGCTGCAAATTATCCTGGGCGCCCTGTCCCTTGGGCTGTTGTGGTCGATAATGACCATTGGAGTGTATATAACTTACAGGATCCTTGACATTGCGGACCTGACGGTTGAGGGAAGCATTGCGATGGGCGCTGCTATTGCTGCGCAGGCTATTACCGCGGGAATCGATCCTTACCTTTCAACATTTCTGGCTATGTTGGGAGGTATGGCCGCAGGGCTTGTGACAGGAATATTCCATACCAGGCTTAAAATACCGGCGCTGCTGTCAGGCATCCTGACGATGATCGCCCTGTATTCGATCAACCTGAGGATCATGGGGAAAGCGAATATTTCGCTGCTGCGCGTCGATACGGTTTACACGGTCTTCCAGAGACTCGGCCTTGACCGCAACGGGTCTGCGATCGTCCTGGGGCTGATATGTGTAACCGCAATAGTGGTTATCCTGTATTGGTTCTTCGGCACAGAAATCGGGTGCGCGATCAGGGCGACCGGCAATAATCCCAAAATGGTGCGGGCGCAGGGGATCAACACGAACAATACCATATTGATCGGGCTGATGATCAGCAACGGTCTCGTGGCGGTGAGTGGCGCACTGATCGCTCAGTACCAGAGCTACGCTGATATCCAGATGGGTGTCGGTTCCATTGTCATCGGCCTTGCTTCCGTAATTATCGGAGAGGTCCTGTTCGGCAGGAAGCATTTTATGAGGCGATTGATTTCGCTGGTACTGGGTTCGATAACTTATCGTTTCATCATTGCGTTCGTGCTGAAACTGGGCATGCCCGCCAACGACCTCAAGCTCTTTACGGCGATCACAGTTGCTGTTGCGCTGGCGCTGCCAACGATCAGAAAATACGTTCACCCCGTGAAAATAACCATCGTGGAGGAGGGTGAATAACTATCATGCTGAAGATAACCGGGTTATACAAAGTTTTCAATTACGGTACCGTAAATGAAAAGATAGCGCTGCGCAACGTAAACCTCGAACTTGAAGAAGGGGATTTCGTTACATTGATCGGCGGGAACGGCGCCGGCAAGTCGACTCTGCTTAACTGCATAGCCGGGGTGTACATGGCCGAAAAGGGTTCGATCATCATTGACGGCATCGACGTGACAAAACTGCCTGAATACAGGCGCGCTTCGATGCTCGGACGGGTATTCCAGGACCCGATGATGGGCACTGCGGCCGATATGAATATTGAAGAAAACCTGGCACTTGCCTACCGCCGGGGCCAGCGGCGCACTTTAAAATGGGGCATCGGAAACAAGGAGCGCGCAATATACAGAGAATTGCTCAAACAGCTTGAACTTGGGCTGGAAAACAGGCTCGGCGACAAAGTGGGGCTCCTGTCGGGAGGTCAGCGGCAGGCGCTGACTTTGCTGATGGCGACGCTGAAAAAACCGAGGCTTTTACTCCTTGATGAGCATACGGCAGCCCTTGACCCGAAGACTGCCGATAAGGTGCTCCGGCTTACAGACCAGCTTGTTGAAGAAAACAAACTGACTACGCTGATGGTCACTCACAACATGAAGGATGCCATCAGGCACGGGAACCGGTTGATCATGATGCATGACGGGCGAATAATACTGGACATAAAAGGCGAAGAGAAGAAGAAACTGACGGTGGAAGACCTGCTGAAGCGCTTTGGGCAGGCAAGCGGCTCTGAGTTCCTTGAAGACCGTGCGCTGCTCTCATAAGATGGCAGAATACTGTTTTTCAGCTTCAGACGCTGAATCAGGTAATGAGGGAGCAATTCCATACATATCCTATGCAATACGCAGTCAAGCCCTGTCGGGATGCTGCTTGCACAAATTAAAGACAGATGCTACCATATTGGTGATATTTCTGGAAGCGAGGCAATCCAATGCCGTCGATTGCTTGACTTGACTAACTGAATATTAGCTGGATAAAGCAGTTTTCTGCCCTTTTTGGGGTTATGCTGTATAGGTAAATACCGCTTCAATCGAATTGGTAATTGATGTTTATGTATTATCAGATCAGGAGATAGGTTGAGGTTATATGGGGTTTTTCTCAATAAATGCAACTGATCTTAAATGGATCAACGGCAGTAAAGATGATCCGAAGGATCTTTGCCTTCACGGGCATGCAATAGCTGTTATTGGGAATCGAAAACTTGAATATGATGCAACAATCAGTGCGACAGCTTTATACTTATTGAAGTCACTGACGGAAGACCATATCATTTACAAGGATAACCAGATGCTTCCGTGTTGTGGATTTTCCTATATTCCTGATGAGAAACTGGACAATGTTACGATACTTGGTTGTCCAAACGGGATAGACTGGTCGATTATTCATGATGGGGAAACAGTTGTATTGGAATTGGAAGATGGGACGAAAGAAACTGTAACTATAGAGGAATATACGGCAGAAGTCTTCAGATTTGCTGATATGGTAGAAGATTTCTATTGTTCATGTTCTCCAAAGATATTACCTGAGGATAAATTTGAGAGGGATGGATATATCGCTTTTTGGAATGAATGGCATAGAAGAAGACGTCAGCGTATGGCCTAAAGCTTAATGGGCCGGCTTCTGTTGCTATACTTACAGGAAAATTGCAATCCGGAGTCAACATCATCGGACACCGGAAATGTCTATTGTATTCCGACACATCCAACGGAAGGGGTTGTTCGCGGAAAGTTTCCCTGCGGTTGATTTTGTCACCTTATATTAACCACAAATCCATTGAGGCATGATTTGATGGGTAAGTATAATAAAAGCGGGTGATGTGGATGAAAGAAATCAATATTGCCAGAAACATCGCCAGGTTGCGGCGTGAGAAAGGACTTACGCAGGAGGACCTTGCAAATTACATTGGCGTATCGAAGGCTTCTGTTTCCAAATGGGAGACCGGCCAGAGTTATCCTGACATCACGTTTCTGCCGCAGCTTGCGACTCTTTTCAATATCAGTATTGATGAGCTCATGGGTTATGAACCGCAAATGAGCATGGAAGATATCCGCAAACTGTATGTGAAATTATCTGCCGATTTTGCTTCGGAACCATTTGATGAAGTACTGGACTCCTGCCGCGAAATCGTAAAGAAGTATTTTTCCTGCTTTCCCCTGCTGTTCCACATCGGAGCCATGCTTGTAAACAACTGCATGGAAGCGGGAGACAGGGAAAAAACCCTTTCTGTCCTTTCGGAAGCCAAAAAGCTGTTTGTCCGGGTGAAAACAGAAAGTGAAGATGCGGAGCTTGTGCAAATGGCATTAAACATGGAGGCATGCTGCGCCCTGATGATGGGGGATCCGAACGAAGTGATCGGGTTGCTTGAGGGAACGAGCCATAAGATCCTTTCTTCCGAATCATTGCTTGCATCAGCCTATCGAATGCTTGGCAAATCGAAAGAAGCCAAAATGATACTGCAGGTCGCCATGTACCAGCATATGGTTATACTTTTCGGAGCGTTAACGGATTATCTTATGCTGTGTACAGATGACCCGGAACATTATGATGAGACATTCAAGCGTGCAAGTGACATTGCCGAAGCTTTTGACTTAAAGAAACTTCATCCGTCGCTGCTCATGAAGTTCTATATCGTTGTCGCCCAGGGGTATGTCATGCTTGGAAATACAGAAAAAGCCATGGAGATCCTTGAAAAATATGCGGAGCTTGTAACCAGTGATATTTACCCGTTGCAGTTAAAGGGAGACGAGTATTTTTACCTGATAGACCAGTGGATCGGGGAAATCGATTTAGGAAATACACTTCCCAGGAATGAGAAAATAATCCGTAAGAGCATGGCCGACGGAGTCATAAATAACCCTGCGTTTGCGATGCTGGCAGACGAGATCCGGTTTAAGAGGGTCGTGGAAAAACTGAAAAATAACTGTTGGGAACAGGGCACTCTACGAAAGAAATGAAACCGGGATATCATTAAAGGGGAAGTGAATCATGGATCTGACCACGTTGAAAGAATATCTGCCGTTTCTTATTCCGTTGGTGATCGCTCAGTTTGTGCTTGCCATTACTGCGCTTATCCATGTGCTGCGTCATCCCCGTTACCGTTTCGGGAATAAAGTGATGTGGATACTTATCGTCATGTTCATACAGTTCATCGGTCCTGCTTTATATTTTGCTTTCGGCAGAGGTGAGGAATAGATGGGCATCCTGGAAATCAGGCAGCTTTATAAGCGCTTCGGACACCATGAAGTGCTGAAAGGATTGGATATGGATGTACCCGAACATTCCATTTTCGGCTTTGTCGGGCAGAACGGCGCAGGCAAAACAACGACAATGAAAATAATCCTTGGGTTATTGAAGCCGGATAGCGGCTCTGTGACCGTATGCGGTGAAAAAGTTGAGTATGGCGGATCCGGGACCAACCGACATATAGGCTATCTCCCTGATGTTCCGGAGTTTTATGGGTACATGGATCCAATGGAATATCTGAAGCTGTGCGGTGAGATAGCCGGTCTCACGAAGAGCCAAATCAAGTCGAGGAGCGAGGAATTGCTGGAACTTGTGGGACTGAAAGAGCATCGAAAAAAGAAAATCGGCGGGTTTTCCAGGGGGATGAAGCAGCGCCTTGGCATCGCACAGGCCCTGCTGAATGAGCCAAAGCTCCTGATCTGTGATGAACCTACATCAGCGCTTGACCCGATCGGCAGGAAGGAAATACTTGATATCCTGCTTGCGGCAAAGGGGAAGACGACCATTGTATTTTCGACCCATATACTGGCCGATGTTGAAAAGATATGCGACCGTATCGCGGTATTGCATGGCGGGAAGCTTGCGCTCTGCGGCACGCTTTCCGAAATAAGGGAGCGTCACAGGCTCCATGGTTTCATCCTTGAATTCGGGAGTGAAAAAGAAGCCTCCTGTTTCGAGAATGCGGAAGAACTGAAGCAGCCGTCGATCAGCCTGTCACGCAATGGCAGCACCGTAAAGGTGTTTCTGGCCGATGGCGATATGGACGGGCATTTCCTGTTGGATGTGTTATCGCAAAAACACATCGTTCCGTTGAAATTTGCGGTAATGGAACCGACATTGGAAAGCCTGTTTGTGGAGGTGATTCGATGACAGGCTATCTGGCATTTTTGAAGAAAGAGTTCTTTGAATACACAAAAACCTTCAAATTATTCATTATGCTGATGGTCTTTGCAGTTTTCGGGATCACGAATCCCCTTACAGCAAAATTACTGCCTGAAATTCTTGGAAGCCTTATACCCGACAGTGTCGTCATAACATTGCCGGAGCCGACGGCTTATGATGCCTGGACGCAGTTTTTCAAAAACGCGACTCAAATCGGGCTGCTCGTGATGGTGATCCTGTTCAGCAGCGTTTTATCTTCCGAACTGTCAAAGGGAACCCTTATCAATTTGCTGACAAAAGGATTGTCCAGGACAGCGGTCATTCTTTCAAAATACACCTGCATGGTCCTGTTATGGACGACGAGTATTGCCCTGTGCTTCGGGCTGACCTATGGTTACACGGTGTATCTTTTCCCGAAGGATGAAACATCGAATCTGCTGTTTTCTGTGTTTTGCCTGTGGCTTTTTGGCCTGTTTTTGATGGCGGCTCTATTGTTTTCAGCCACATTGACAAGAAGCAGTTACGGATGCCTGCTCGTAACAGGCATCGTTGTGGTTATCTGTATGATTTTGAACATCATACCCGCGGTGCATAGATACAATCCCATTTCTTTATCGACGGATAATATGGGATTGATCATGAACTCCATAAAGGCGTCTGCTCTTTACAGCACTATCGTGATCACCTGTTTGCTTTCACTGATTTTTGTGTCCCTTTCGATAGTGGTATTTCGAAAAAAGCAAATATAACCGCAGTATGCCTGGAGGTCGATAGTGATGCTATTCTTCGCAGCAGCAGGAAGTATGATCCCAGGAAGTGTTTCAGTGAATACTCAATAAGTGATAAACGAAACCTCATATCTTGTGTTATGCTGTCCATGCGGGATATGTTTAGTGGTGGTAACATAAGCATACACTATTGGTTAACTTCCCGCACTATTTTTTTAATGGTGTAACATATCTATTGTAATCCTACAAAACAGATGATCAGTTATTTCCTCAATATAGTTATTTTATCTCTGTAATTGTGATATTCTATTATTTAAAGACAAAGATAACGGTGATATTTTATAAATTGGGATGAAAAAGAACGTATGGCGGCAGAAAAACCTGTAGAAGAAATTATGTATAATCAACTGAAAGAAGAAACGCAGAATATGTGCGGGAAATTCGTCCTGCTTGAAGAATTGCTTTCGTGTGCGGAAGCAATAAGTATTGACATGCCAACCTTTCTTCAAAGTCAGCAGGGGCAGAAAATTTTCTGCTCGGTTATCAACAGGCTTGTAAATGAAAAGCTTTTGAAGCCTTCAGGCCCTAAACCAGCTACAAGAAACGGGCTTTATAAAAAATACAGAAAAATATATGCTGAAAAAAAAGATCATGCCTTTACTTCCGAAATAATCAGAAGCATTGAGCCCCCTGCATCAGTTGATTATTATATTAGAAATCACGATGATTTCGTAACCGACAAATCTGTGATAAAAGTTATATCTGATTTTCTGAAACAGAAAGATGCTGATTTTGTTACCGTCAACGAAAGGGCATATGAACTTTTCGGTGACGAGAAGTTTTTTAGGAGTACCGACAAAAATAGGAGCCGGGGAGAGACCGTATTAAAAAGACTGGGATTAAAATATGACGATCTGAGGTGTTATGAAACGCCGGAACCATTTTTCAATTTTCAGAGAAGCGATTTTTCTGAACTAAAATCAAGGAATGTTTATATTATTGAAAACAAAGATACGTTCTGGTCTTTCAAATCAATTATAATGGATCTGCCGTCAAAACTGCATCCTGACATGCTTATTTACGGCGAGGGCAAAAAGATATTGAGCAGTTTCAAATTCGTGGAAGAATATAAGATAAACCCTGAAAATGATTTGTTCATTTATTTTGGTGACCTCGATCCGGAAGGTATAAATATTTTTTGCGCATTGAAAGACAAATATCCTCAATACAGGATAGAGCCTTTCATTGATGGTTACATGACGATATTGGAAATAGGCCTTAAGAAACATCCTTGCAGGACGCAGGGTAAACAGGTAATAAATGAAAATAACATCAGGCGTTTTACCGAAGCCTTTGATAAGACTACGGCAGAACAGATTAAAGGTCTGCTGGCGTCTGGTTGTTATATTCCACAGGAAGCTTTATCGGCAAGTTTAATGAAAGAAAGGTTTGGCACCGTATGACTGGGAAAAGACTGGTATTAAACAATGACCAGGATGATTTGCTCGCCAGGGAAATCATTCAGGAATATACTGGCGGCAAAGATCCGGAAATATCGCTTGCAGAGGATTTCATGGAAGAAATCGATCCAAGGCTTGAACAGGTCAAAGTATTCTACCCGATAATCGAGATCCTGAAAAGAAGAAAAACCAACAATGAAATATCCGGGTACACTCCCGAACTTTGCTTCCTTGTTCTTTCATTTTTAATATACGAGGGGAAGCTTAAGTATCAGGGCCTCACATTTCAAAATATCCAGGCTTTCATCGGCAAAGCTTTGGAACGGATATTCGGAAGAGACTTTGACGATCAGACAGTCCGAAACCTTACTTCCGAGCTTTTGGATGCCCTGCAGAACGGCGGCCGCAACTTCGTTCTGAATACCTACAGTTTTAAAACGGAAAGTTTTCGTGATAAATTTGTTAAGTTTATCGAGATAAAGCAATCTGAAGAAGGCATACTTGAGTACTTTATCACAGAACAGGGAGTGGAGTTCTACCTCAAGACAAAAGAGTTCCCGGATGAGACAAAGATCACGATCAACCTTCTTCTGTTTCAGAAACAGATGGAGAAGGGGGCCTTTGGATTTGCCTATGAGACCGTCAGAAGACTTAATATGGAAGTACAAAAGAAAAAGGATAGAAAATTCACAATTCTTGAGTCGCTGATGTATGGCAGACTGGATCGCGGAGAGGCATACAACAATTATCACAAGAGCATAATCTTGCAGTTTGAAGAAGAAGCAGAATTATTTAATGTGGCGGTTAAAAGCGTCCGTGAGGTTTTCGACGAGTTTGTCGTGAAATTGAACAGCGGGCATCTGACTGCCAGGGAAGAACGGGCATTTAAACTTATTAGGATCATAGAGAAAGAGATAAGCAGGGCGCAGACACTGCATACAGAGCTTCTGAAAGAAGCGGCAAAGTTTACTGAAGAATATGACAGTACTCTCGCAATCAGGAGAAAAACTATTTTCACGGAAAGATTCAATTTCCAGGGTGAATTTGAAAAGCTGATAACCAGGAATGAAAACCCCGGTACTATAAAATATCTGTTTGAACCGCTGTTAAATCCGAAAATCGCTAAGGCTTTTAACCCGCTTCGCATATTTATGCCCCAGCGCATAGCGAGAAGCAGGGAAGAAGATAAGGAAAGCATTGAGAATACTTTGGCTGCAAACAGGGATACGTTGGATAAACGAGTGAGCCGCCGTGTACGAAGCAATTTCGTTTTTTATGCCGTAAGTCTTCTCAAAACTTTGCAGCCGGGTGGGGGACTTTACCTGAAGGATTTTTGCGATTCCCTTAAAGCAAGGTACACCGAAGAAATTTTGTATAACGGCGATTTTATTAGTTTTCTCATCGAGATCAACAGGGACAAGAAACCAGGCGAATGTTCCAGGACAATAAGGTTCAGGGACGGTGATATCACTGCTGACGGAGATGTGGAACTAAAATCCATTGAGGAAGTTTTCTTGAAAGCTTATTATACTATTGGAACCAAATGCCGGATCAGTCAGATAACGGTTGTCAGTTTCCCTGACGAGGAAATGGAACTGCTGCCAGGATTAAAAATAACAAATATGATGTTTTCAGGAGAAGAGTGATATGCTGACAGGAACAGAAATACTGGACGATGCTTTGGATATATTGAAAGCACTGCTGCAGGGAGAAGAAGTGAGCAGAAACAAGAATTCGCTCCTGTATGAAAAGTTCAGATACAGTACGGATGTTGAAGAAATGCTTAACCATATAGCCCATAAACTCGAGCTGAGAGTTTATTCGGGAAATGACAGGCTGTTCATATGTCCGGAGGCCGGCAGCAGACTTTTTGGCTGGTCCAATGAGGAGCTGAAGTCAAGAATCCCATACATAACTACAAACAGTGAACTTTTTACAGGATATTTCATAATCATGACCCTGATCACAATGTTCTATAAAGAAGCCTATCCTGATACGCCGATCGCTTATATCAAACTAAGTGATTTGATACAAGCTGTATCTGTCCGTTTTGAAAACCTGATGAAGACGGAAGATCTGGAGAAAGTAATTCAGGACTATCAATTTGATTTTGCCGAAATCTGCAGAGTATGGCAGCGTCTGCCGGATGCAAGGGAGGACGTTTCAGGAGGCAAAAATGATAAGATAGCTTTTGTTGAGGTAATTCTCAGATTCCTTCACAGTGAGAAACTGATTGTTTTTGATACCGATCAGAAAATAATATATCCTGCCGAAAGATTCAGAACTATTATCTGGAACTACTACGAGGATAATGAAAACAGGAAAGATCTTTTATCATTTGTCAGAAGTCTGGAGGTTAGTGACTGATGCCACATATAAACAGCATAAGGCTTGTGAACGTCCATTTTAATAATGCCACCCAGTTCTATGATGATTTCAGAATGGACCTGGCAGGTAAAAACACTACATACGATCTTGAAAACGGAGGCGGAAAATCCCTCCTGCTTCAAATGATCCTGCAGACTGTTCTGCCAAAGGCTTACCTGCGTAAGGAAAAACCTGTGAGCTTATTGTTCCAGGGTGGAAAGGATAGAACATCTCATGTCGCTGTAGACTGGATTTTGGATGAGGGAAGCTCTTATCAGTATTTACTTACGGGCTTTTCTGCCAGGAAAAGAAAAAGTGTGCAGGAGCAGGCTGCTGCCGGCAAAGACGGGGATGATATTCTTCAGTCAGGCGATATTGAGCATCTGAGCTGGTGCGTTTTTCACAATGATGAAAGAATGACGGGAATTAAAAAAGTGCCCCTGGTGAGAGAAGAAGGGAATAACAAAATATATGCCGGGTTTGATGATATCCGAAAGTACATCATTCAGGTCAGACAAAAAGGATTGCCTGCCGAAACTTTTGAATCGATTTCCGAATATCAGGATTTCATTGCAGGACACAACCTTATACCGGCCGAATGGAATATCATAAGGGGGATCAATAGCGGTGAAAACAACATAGAATCATATTTCAGGCAAAATGCCACATCAAGAAAACTGATAGAGGACCTGTTCATAAAAATAATTGAGGATGTCGAAGCCTTGAACAGGGGTGGGAAAAGCAATGACGAAAGTCTTTTGCTGGCCGATGCACTTATAGAGATCAGAGGGAACTTAAATGAATATTTAAAGCGAAAGAGCCATATGTCGGAATATGAACGTATAAAAGAATATTATCAGGAATTTGAAAAGAAAAATGAAGCGCTTTATGCAGCCATAAAAGAATATGAAAAATGCAGGATCCAGGCTCCGCATATCAGGAACCTCATCGGCGATATGCTCAAAAAACTGAAAGACAGGGAAACTGAAACAAGCGGTAAGATCGAGATAAATGCTGACAACCAAAGACAGGCTGGAATCCTTAAAAAACAGCTTGAAGCAGGGCTTGTAAAATATCATATCGGCCTTCTTGAAGCAGAAAAGAATAAACTGGAAACAGAAAAAGAAACCAGGACACGGGAACTGAATGACCTGGAGGAGCGGTACGCGCTGGCAAAGGCGCTTGAAGAGTACGGAGAATACCGGCGTACACTGGGCAACCTTCTTGAAGCGGAGCAGAGCCTTAAAAACATGGAAAAAGACAGCTCTGAACTGGAAGATCAATACAGGGAAGCAGGAGGGAAGCTTCGCTTTCTGTTAGAAAATGAAGTAAAAGTGACAGATACATCATATAAGCAATTAACTGAATTGCTTAAAAATACTGAAGATTCTCTGAAGGAGAAAAACGATTTATTGCTGTTTAACGAAAAAAAGGCTTCCGGGATCGAAGTTCTGCACGGACAGCTGAAAGAAAATGAAAAGACGATCGGCAAAGAGATAAAGGAAATCCAGGACTACTTTATAAGAGTACATGGCGAGCTTGAAGCTGTCAGCGATCCCGTTATGTTCCTTCAGAAAACAGAAAACGAAACCCAAAATTACCAGAATGACCTTACTGAAACCCAGTCTGCAATGGACAGTCTTGATTCAGAGTACAGTGAGCTTGAACTGGAGATCGTAAAACTGGAAGCAGAAAGAAAGCAAAGGGAAGATGCGTTAAAATCCTGTGAAGATTGGCTCAGTGGCTATGAGCGGCAGCTCAGTGAAATGAAAAACAGAGCCGAAGCGTTTGGAGAAAATACCCCTGAAGGATACAGGAATGCGCTCGAGCTTTTGATCCACGATGAGAACCTTGATAAACTGAAAAAAGAAATAAAGATAGGAAGACTGAAGCAGAAAAAGGACCTTTCTGAGGCGAGAGGATATTATGTCCCCAATGAAGAAATCATTGCGTTATCCAATGAACTGAGCGAGAAATGCGAGTATGTGCAGGAAGGCATTGACTGGCTGGCCCGGCTTTCCGTGGCTGAGAAAGAGTCAACTCTTGAGAAAATGCCGTATTTGCCCTACTCAGTAATTGTGGACAGCAAGTCTTTCAACAGGATGAGAAGCGGCAGGATCAGGGTGGAGTTTACTTCAGACTATCCGGTGCCTGTTATTAATGTGGATGCGGTAAGGAACAGGGAAAATCCTTCTGTAGATGAAATAATCTACTTATGCAGTTTTTCGGGACTGATACTCGAAAACAGTCAATTTGAGCAGTATATTAAGGACATTGATATTAAAATCGAAAATTTAAAGAAGGAGATTTCCTTAAGCGACGACAGAATAAACGGCCTGAGTGGCGATTTGCAGAAAGTATCAGCGTTTCTGCAAAATTATACGAAGGAAAAAGTACAGGAGGTATCGGCCAGGGCTGTAACTGAAAAAATGCAATTGCAGGACCTTAATGAGACTATTGCTCAAAAGAGAGAAAAAAGAAAAAGCATTGAATGTGAAAAGAGTGCTCTCAGAGAAAAAGTTGAAAAACTGAACGAAATGATAAAAGATAGTGCAGAAAAGGAAGAAAAGCTTCGTAAACTGATCCGGAAGTCTGACGAACTGAGACAGGTAAGGGAACAGCTGGGTTACAGAAAGAAAGAGCTTGACGAGGTAAATAGAATCATAAATGACATAAGAAGTGAAATCAAAGACCTGGAAAACAGGAAAAACATCGTGAGCCAGGAAATTGACCAGGTGAGATTAAGACTGTATGACTCCAAAAAGGAATTGGACAGTCTGATCAGCTTTGACGCTGTTAAAACTGATTCTTCAAAGGTCGAGGTACAGGCCCTGTTCAATTCTCTCAGTGCGGCAATAAGCGGCAGGTTAGCAGATGAGGAAAGGCTGAGAAGAGAGATAGAGGATTACAGGACCTCTTTATCAAGGCTTACAGGCAAAGTATTGCGTGATTACGGAAAAAATCTCGCGGAATTTGAAAAAAGAGAGGCAATGGGAGAGAGAATAGAGATACCGTCATCGGAACAAATCAATAAACTGAACAGCGACAAGAAAACTGCGTCAAAAAGTTTAAAGTCAGTAGAAAATGAAATGGCAGTCCTATTAGGCAAGATTGGTGAAGAAAACGGAAGGCTGAGCGAGCTGACGAAGGACCTGTCCGAAGGAGAAAGGGAAAAACTGCCCTTATATGAGAGCGAGGACAGATACAGGGAAGAAATAAGCCTGACGGAGCAAATCATCATAAGCTATGCAGATGATAAAAAGAAACTTGATGCGGAACTGACGAGAATAAAAGAAGAGATAACGAAACTGAACAGCCAGGCAGAGCTTTATGACAGCTTTATCCTGCAGGAAGAAATTGAGAATGACGGGGAGACGGCATCGGAAATTGAAGATTACCTGGCATTTATGGATAAGTACCAGGCACAGAAGAAAAAAGTTGAATCGATGCGCGATGATTGGACAAGAAGGCTGAAAGCTATAAGCCAGGAAACCGTAAATTTCATAATACGCGAGCCTTTGGAGGAGCTTGCACAAATAAGCCCCCAGGTGGGTGCTGCCCAGTGCCTGGCAAGACGCGAGGCTTTCAGGGAGTACATTGCGAATATTGAAGAACAGATAGAGAAAATCCTGGGCGATATCCGTCAGCTTGAGAGTTATCAGGAGAATTTCACCCGCAGATGCGTTCAGCGGGCTGAGCTTGTGCTTGGCCACCTCAGGAAGATCGAATCTTTGTCAAGAATAGATGTATATGGTATGCGAAGAAATATAATAGAACTTGCAATTCCTGAGTTCGATGAAAAAGAAAAATACCACAGGATGAATAATCACATAAATAACATTATCAAAGAAATTGACGAGAAAGGTATCGCAGACAGAAAAACCATTGCTTTGAAGCTTGCTACAAAAGAACTTCTTGCACAGATAACAGATATGGATAAGGCTGCCGTGAGACTTTACAAGATAGAGAGTATACCTGAGAATTCCAGGTACTATCGCTGGGAGAGGGCGGTAGGTTCCGAAGGCCAGAACAATGCTCTGTATTTTATATTTGCCGCCTGCCTGATTTCGTTCATCAGAATACTGACAACATCAAATGCATACGTCAGGACAAAAAAAGTCATCATAGCTGATAATCCATTTGGAGCAACTTCTGCCGTTTATTTATGGCAGCCGATGTTTGACATAATGAAGCAAAACGATATCCAGCTTATCGCTCCGGGACATAAAATACCGAGGGAAATAACCTCAAAGTTCAGCGTAAACTATCTGCTTAATCAGGAAATACTTGAGGATGGCAGGACAAGGGTAGTTGTTAAAGATGTACGGACTGAAACGGATGAGGATATGATCAAGTTTATAGAACCGGAACAATTAAGTATGTTTCAGAGCCTGGAATTGTGATTTTCTGCTGCCCACTGGGTGTTTCCGTGATCGAACTGATGTCCGGCGAAGACGTTGTGAATACGAACAGAGCGTTCAATATGCTGCGTATGAAATTCCATGTATGCCCGATATGCGGAAATGTGATCCTCGCGACTGGTGAAGCCGTAATCAGCTGCCATGGAATAGTGCTCCCTGCTTTGGATGCAGAGACGCCGGATGATGAACACCGCATGACGGTTGAAAAGATCGAAGATGAGTATTATGCTGCAATTGACCATGAGATGAGCAGAAAGCATTATATTTCCTTTATTGCCGCTGTAAAGGACGATGGCTGCGAACTAAAGAAGCTTTACCCGGAAGGAGGCGCTGAAGCACGGTTCAAAATAAACCGGACGCAATGGCTGTATTATTACTGCAATAAACATGGCCTGTTCAGGCAATCTGTCCGTTAATTTCCGGTTTCTGTGTGCTATAATATCAAATAGCCAGCCTCTGCGGGGCAATGGATCAGTTTGCGGCTGATACAACTGCGCTTAGCGCTTTAGAAACCTGATTTGGGTGAGGGATACTTATGGCTGACATTATCCAGATAAACGACACTTCCTGGCGGATCGAGGACAACGGAGTACGTTTTTTCCTGCTTGCCGGGACAGAAAAGGCGCTGCTCATCGACAGCGGCATGAATACACCGGATGCGAAGCAAATTGCGGAAAGTATCACAAAACTGCCAATAATGCTCCTGAATACGCATGCCGATCCGGACCATATTTCAGGGAACAGCAGTTTTGACTGCTTCTATATGCATCCTGACGAGGAAGATACTTATCGGTCTCGCGGCGGGACTGGAACTATTTTACCTGCAGAAGATAATGACATCATAGATATTGGGGACCGGCCGCTGAAAATCATTTTCATACCGGGGCATACCCCAGGCAGCATAGCCGTTCTGGATATAAACAACAGGGTACTCATTTCAGGGGACAGCGTTCAGGACGGAAACATTTTTATGTTCAGAGAGCACAGAAACATATCCATGTACGTTGAGAGCCTGAAGAAGCTGTCCGGGTATACCGGTGAGTTTGACACGATATACCCGTCGCATGGCTCGTTCCCGGTTCGCCCTGAGTTAATAGCAAGCCTTATTGAGGGTGCAGAGCAGATCATCGATGGGACGGCAGACGGGAAGGTCGTCGATATGTTCGGCACACCTGTAATGTATTATAAGTTTCCATATGCCGGTTTCCTGTGCGATATTCCTGAAAATAAAAAATAAATGAATGCAGTCAATGAATACCGCTGATTTATAATTAACCTGAGAATAAAATCAGCCCATGGGTGAAATGGCCCATGGGCATCAGTTCTGTCCTCGTTGATGACTGAAAGCGTTTTCTTGTTGTCCCTTTCCTCCGGAGAATCTTTGGGGATCACCAGCCGTTCCTGTGACAGATCACCGTCGGGTCGATATTCTTTAAGTCCGGTGAACAGGTCCTTGCCATTACCCCGGCCAGTTCCTCGGTCATTTTGACGATCTGATCTCTTACTCCCTCTGGACCGTTCTTTTTCAGCGGCTCCATAATGGCTCTTCCGACAGAAACCGCATCGGCACCCAGCGCAAGAGCTTTGAATACATCCATTCCGCTCATGATACCACAGTCTACGAATATAGGTATCTTGTGATCGATCGCTTTAGCTATCCTTGGTAATATATACAGCGGCGGGACTGCATAATTCATGATCCCATGATGATGGGAAACGACTATTCCCTTTGCCCCGGCTTCCAATGCCTTGCAGGCATCCTGCTCACTGAGGACGCCCTTTATAATAAAAGGCAATTTCGTGGACTTTACAAATTCCTTTATTTCAGAAAGTGACTTAGGCTTCATCTTCTCGCCCAGAACAACGTCATACCTGCCATCAGCCCCGAAAGCATGGTCAACATCCATTCCAACGGCAAAAACCCCGCAGCGTTCCGCATGCTCGATCCTTTTAAAAATATAGTCATTGTCTTCATACGGTTTGATTATGCATATGATACGGGCGCCGGTAGCCGCCATTGCTTCCAGTTCATTCTCATCACACATACCCACCCATGCAACGGCATTTGCCATACGGGCACCTCTTACCATTTCAACCATTCCGTTTTCCCGTATATTGCTCAAATGCGAAAGAGCCGCCGTCATAACAGGCGTATCGAATGTCTCGCCGTAAAGTTCGAATTTCGTTGAGGGAATAACAGAATCTATATGCCTCATTTCAACTAACAATGAATCAAAATAGTCCCTTGTAATCTGGTCCGGATCCCATGGTCTGCTGCGTTCCATACTTTTTATTTGCCTCCTTTGTTTTAATGTGAATCCTTTGACCCCTGCACATTGAACGATCTTTTTCATATTATTGCTCTGTATGGCTTATTTTATTGTAGCAATCAGCCATGCAAATCTCAATATTTTCGGATGGCCTGCAAAACCGGCTGACAAGCTTATAAATTATAATCTATCATCATAAATGGGAATGAAGTCTCCCTTGGTAAAAATCTAAACCGCTTATAAAGCTGATGACTTCTGCGAAAAATATCGCAGGCTCATCGGCTTTTTTGTTGCCCGTGAGAGAAGGAGG
>Ga0209608_1001346_pt1 | contig 20435 bp, 20 predicted proteins | sample AD_UKC130_MetaG_FD_184428 | JGI IMG/M metagenome (GOLD analysis project Ga0209608, IMG submission 184428) | Active sludge microbial communities of municipal wastewater-treating anaerobic digesters from Canada - AD_UKC130_MetaG (SPAdes) (version 2) | ecosystem: Engineered > Bioreactor > Anaerobic... | reverse complement strand
CAATCCTCGCTTACGCTTAGCTGAAAAAGCGGGGCTCACACCTAAGTGATGTAAGCTTTCCTCTTTTTCCTTTTCTTGCTTTGAGGCTTTCTCGCTGCTGCCTATGAACTTGTCAAGGTGCTGATTTTACTCACTTACCCTCGCGGCGCAATGAAGGCATTGCGCCTTGAAGGTAAGTGTAATGATAGCTTCAACATTGCCTTTTGTCAATACCAACAGCGCAAAAATATCCTTTAGGAAGAGTGTTTTCTTTTATTTCTCGTCCTGGATTCTTCCTACGAATATTTGCGCGACTATCAACGTCTGCGCTCAAGGTTTTACATGGAACTAAAAAATAGGAAACCTTGCTTTACGAACACATTTTCTTATAGCATATGTCCAAAAACCGTTAAGACTTCAACTAATCCGCACTTTCTACATCCAGCTCAAGCACGTCCTCCTCGCCCAGCAGTGCCCTTTCCATCGCTTCATCTTCATCTCGATCTTCCGTATCTTCGTCCTCGGAACTTTTTGGTGGCAACAAATTTACTAACCCGGAAGTTTCGGCTACGATGCCCATCACCTCACGGGATATCTCTTCCATGAGCTCAGGCTGTTCTTCCAACAACTGAGCTACTTTTTCCTTACCCTGTCCCAGAGTTTCTCCTTTATACGCCAACCAGGATCCCTTCTTCTTGACCACATCCATGTCTATCGCCATATCCAGAACTGCCATTGCCTTTGGAATTCCCTTTCCATAAATCAGCGATGCATGGGCAGTCCTAAAGGGAGGAGCTTGTTTATTCTTTACTATCTTTATCCACAGCTCGTGACCAATGATGCTGTCTCCTCTTGTAATAGACTTGCCTCTCCTCACCTCTATACGAACGGAACTGTAAAACTTCAACGCCCTTCCACCCGTCGTCGTCTCTTGGGCTCCCCCGTACCCCGACATTCCTATCTGTGCTCTCAGTTGGTTTATAAAGACAACAACGCATTTACTTTTTGATATCGAACTGGCCAGCCTTCTGAGAGCGTAGGACATCAACCGAGCCTGTAATCCCACCTGAGTCTCCCCAATTTTCCCGTCTATCTCTGCTTGAGGCGTAAGAGCCGCAACAGAATCTATGACGATGATATCGACCGCCCCACTTCTGACCAAGGAATCCAAGATATATAATGCCTGCTCACCACTGTCGGGTTGGGAGATAAACAGGCTCTTGGCATCAACACCCACAGAAATAGCTAGAGATGGATCTAAGGCATGCTCTGCGTCGATGAAGGCAGCTACCCCGCCCATCCTTTGCGCTTCAGCCAAAGGATGAAGAGCAAGCGTAGTCTTGCCAGATCCTTCGGGTCCAAAAATCTCAATGATTCTTCCTCGAGGCAACCCTCCTGTGCCTAAAGCAACGTCTAAGGGCAATATGCCCGTTGGAATAACTTCAACCGGCGAAACGCCGCCATCGCCTAACCGCATTATAGCTCCATCCCCAAATTTACTCTTTATATCGGAAATGGCCTGTTGGAGTATATCTTCCCTAGTTTTGGGATTTTCTTTTTTTGCCATATTCTATGCGGCACCTCCTAGATGATAACGAGCTAGGGGGGTATAAATGGCCCCCTCAGTTGTTAGGTCACTTTTCATAAAAGTGAGCACTTTTACATGCCATAAAAGCTTTGGAAACTCCACCAAAGGCAGATGCTCCACAATGGAGGGAGTAATATCAGATGGCCTTTTAATCCTCGCCAGTGTCAAATGCGGAGAAAACGGTTTATCATCCCTATGGACTTCTCTGAAAGAAGAGCATACATCTTCTACTATCGATTGTAGTCCTAATAGGGAAGCCAAATCGCCAGACACTCCTAACCACAAAACTCTTGGTCGTTTTAACGTTGGGAAACCCCCTATGCCGGAAAGCTCTAAAATAAAGGGTTCAATATTGGACTGTTTGATACTTTCCTGTAACCGCTGAATCATAATTTCAACGGTAGCTTTTGGTAGATTTCCGCAAAATTTGAGCGTTAAATGGAGTGCTTCTTCCCTTGCCCATTTTAAATTTGGAGCAAGAGCGCTAAGTTTTTTTATCAATTTCCAAATCTCATCTTTCAAAGGCTCGTCTAATTCAATACACACAAAACACCTAATTCGATCCTTCACTTCTTCTTTTGCCATCAAGCTTCTTTAATTCCCTCCAAACCGCCTCTAGGGCAATATTATTACTCCAAAGACGAATCATTTCCCTATCTCCCTGAAGATGCCTTGTCCACGTCCTGTGATTTTGCAAACATGTCACAGCAAAACAAACAGTACCAACAGGTTTATGCAAGCTTCCGCCAGAGGGTCCCGCTATGCCAGTAATGGACACTGAACAATCAGTCTTGAAAAGATTAGCAGCACCGCGAGCCATTGCAAGAGCGCATTCCTCAGTAACAGCTCCAATCTTTTCTATCACTTCCTTCGGAACCCCCAATACTGTCTCTTTGGCTTGATTGCTGTAACAAACAGCACTGCCAACGAAGACCGAAGAGGCTCCTGGAACCTTTGTAATCGATTCTCCTACCATACCTCCCGTACAAGACTCGGCAAAGGCTATGTTAATATCTAATTTCGATGCTAGGTTAATTATAGCTTCTTCCAAGTTATCTACCCCTTCAGGAAGGACATCGTCTTCTAAAATTCCCCTTATTTCTGCTTGCAAGGATGAAACCAAACTTTCGGAGCCTCTGATTGCCACGGTAACCACATTTGGCTCCGGCAAAAACATAATGTTAGCGGGATATCTTTGAACGATGTCAGCTATACGATCCTTCAGCTGTACCTCAGGCCAACCAATAACCTTGCACAGGGCAAAATGCAACAGGGCATCTTTCTCCAAAGAATCCAGTAAATGTTTTGCCATGGCCTTAAATTCTTCGGGGACACCCGGAAGAGCAAAAATCTCAGTTTCTTTTACGGTAATGGCAAAACCAAGGGCAGAACCTAGGGGGTTGTGAATCGGCCGTGCACCTTTTGGCATGGAAGCTTGTTTTTCGCGAGATCGCTCAAGATTCTCCCTGGATTCCAACGGATACCTCGCGATTATCTGGTCGTACGCTTCGTCATCCCTCACAAGCGGTAAATTCAAAAACTTGGCTAAGGCTTCCCTCGTTCTGTCGTCATGTGTGGGTCCCAACCCACCGGAAATTACGATGAGTGTGACCTTTCCTGCCCAACGATTAAGCAGATCGACCAAAACCTCCTCATCATCCCCTATTACCTCCAAAGCCACTACATCATAACCATGAAGCACCAATTCTCTAGACAGCCAATATGCATTGGCCTCCTTTTTAAGCCCTAAAATCAACTCATCGCCAACAGCAATTAATACCGCGCCTTTTTCGATCATCATTTTACCTCGCAAGAATAGTCACAAAACCACCCTCAAAATAAAGCCACTTTACAGCACATAAAATAAGGTTGGCCATTATGCCTCCTACAACATCATCTGCCATTATTCCCCAACCACCTGGAGCCTTTTCGCTCCAAGAAATTGGAAAAGGCTTAAATATATCAAGTATCCTGAACAAAAAAAGCCCAGCGATGATATGACCGGCGGAATGACCGTATAACGCAAACCAGGTTCCCACCACTTCATCGATGACTACCTCTTTAGGGTCTTTCTCCCCTTTCTTCTTAGAATATCGGTCTGAGACGAAGACCCCAATTAACATAATCATAATTATCATCCACAAGGCCGGCCTAAAGAAGATAAGAAGGCTAGCAGCAATACAAGACGCCAAAGTGCCCGGCATCGATGAGATTCGACCAATCCCCCATAAGACAGCTGCTTCTTCAATCAGATTGCCCTTCATCGAATATGACCTCAGCTTCCATATCATGTTCAGAAGCGGATATGACCTTTACCTCTGCAAAAGATCCCGGAGCCAAATTGTCCGCATTCCTTATTACAATAAAGCCATCGACCTCAGGAGCTTCCCTAAAAGATCTTCCTAAAGCATAACCACCGTAACTGTCAGTTTCTTCTATTAGCACTTTAAGCGATCGATTTAGAAAACGTTCTTGACGCCGCAATGAAACAAAAGCTTGCAATTCCATTAGGGTATCGTATCTATTTCGCTTGACTTTCTCCGGGACTTGCCCCTTTAAGTTGGCAGCTTCAGTGCCATCCTCGGGCGAGTACAAAAACGCGCCAACCCTATCGATCTCCATTTCATCAAGAAAGTGAAGAACTTTTTGAAATTTAATGTCGTCCTCTCCGGGAAACCCGACCATTATTGTAGTTCTCAAGGCAAATTCCGGATCAATTTCTCTCGCATATGAAAATATCCTCTTCAAATCCTGCTCGGTAACTTTTCGATTCATGGATGAAAGAATTTCATCGTCAACATGTTGAATGGGAATATCCAGATACCTCAAAACTTTTTTACAAGAAGCTATGTGATCCATAGTCTTTTCGTCTATGTGAACTGGATGAAGATATAAAAGCCTAACCCATGTATCCGGTGGGAGTTCTTTATCGAGGATTTTTAGTAATTCAGTTAAATGAGGTTTACCGTCGCCCTCTATGCCATAGGCCGCGATATCCTGTCCTACGAGGCAAAGCTCTTTCGCACCTTGAGAGACTAAAAGTTGAGCTTCTTCAATAATTTCCCCAATTGGCCTACTTCTTAAAGGACCGCGAATTTTGGGTATCGTACAATAGCTGCATCGATTGTTACACCCTTCCACAATCTTAAGATAACGACTCCACTTAACGGTCTCCGGAATGAAACCACGCGCACGCGAATCAAAGCATATCTCATTTTTCCCCAGATAAGCTAAAACTTTCTCCCATTCTTCAGCTCTTGCCCATATATCAACTGTAGGAAATTCCTTTTTTAGATCATCCCCGTAGCGATTTAAAAGGCATCCCAAAATCCCGATCTTTTTGACCTTCCTGGAGTTCTTTAATTCTTCGAGTTGCAAGGCAACCTCTATGCTTTCCCTGACTGCTGGTTCTATAAAAGCACAAGTATTAACTAACGCTATATCCGCTAAATCTGGCGTATCGACAATCTCAAATCCTTCTGAAACCATCATTCCGGCAAGATTTTCACTGTCAACTTGATTTTTAGCGCATCCCAAACTGAGAATAAATACTTTCTCACCCATTAATCAACCTTCACAACCTTCCCATCAACCTGATAAAGGAGCGTGATGACCGAAGCAGGCTTGTCAGGCATCTCTGGAACTTTTCCCATCCATTTTATATCCACCGTGGAGAAATTTCCAAAGCGAACCCTTAACGGCTCATTTTTTGTTTCAAAGATCTTACTCTCGCTCTTTCTAAGGGTTCCTTCGTATATCTTTTCATCACCCCTAAAAACTCGAATCCAGCAGTTTCCCCTCGCAGCCGTGATTTCTAAAGTTTTAGGCAGCTCTTCTGCGGGCTTTTGTTTTTCTTCCGCCTCTTGCGGAAAAGGCGTTGATGGCAAGGATGCTTTTCCCTTCGGTTCCTCCGTCAGGGTTATTTTTTCTTGAACTCCCTCCGTTTCATTGAGAACTGTTAATATATCTTCGGGAACCTTAATCGTTTCTTTCGCAATTTCTTCAGAGGGCGTAACCTGACTTTGCTGTTTAATAACGTTGATTATATGCTCTCTTCGAACATATAAAAGACCGCCGCTTGTTACCAAAAGGACGATCAAGACAGCATACACCCACCATCGGGAGGTAGTTTTAAACCCTTTTGGCGGTGGCGTGTAGGTGCCTAATACTTGCGAAATCTCCACTTGCTCATCGAGGGCAACAAGCGAATCATACTGGGACCAAAGCCTTTCAAGCTTCAAATAATTCAGATATTCCTTAATGAAACACCGAGCGAAGGCTTTCCCCGGAAGCTCATCTATAGCGCCGCTTTCGATGGCCATAAGATGTCTTCGGGGTATTTTTGTATCTTTAACTACGTCTTCTAACGATATCCCCTTCTCCTCTCGTGTACGACGTAAAGTCTCTCCTAGTTCTACGAGATTTTTGTCTTGAAAACCGTTTTCATTCATCAGTTATCGGAACACCTCCATTATCTTGTTCCGCATAGCCTTCAATGCTTGAGCAGGATCTTCATGGCCAAACACAGCGTTTCCAGCGACAACCACATCACAACCATGACGTACAGCGGCTTGTATATTATCAAGCCCCAATCCTCCATCCATTTCTATCAGAAAATTAAGGTTATTTACTGTTCTCTCCCGATAAAGCCATTCAACTTTTTCAAGAACCTGGGGGATGAACTCTTGGCCACCGAACCCGGGATTTACGGACATTACTAAAATCATGTCAACGAAAAAAAGCAGGGGTGCGACCCATTCTACAGGTGTGCCTGGATTGATGGCAAGGCCGCATTTTGCCCCTCCATCTCGTATGCATTGTAAAACTCTATGAGCATGAGGCGTAGATTCAATCTGTATGGTCAAATAGTCAACTTTTAACGGAAGAAATAAATCAATGAAATTTTCTGGAGGCTCGACCATTAAGTGGACATCGATGGGAGACGTAATATCATGTCTGCTTTTAAGAGCAGAAACCAAAGATGGTCCATAAGCTAGGTTCGGAACAAAATGTCCATCCATGACATCGATATGCAGCCAATCATATTCACCCTTAATCTTTTCGATATCCCCAGCTATGTTTAGCGGATCGGCTGACAAAAGAGATGGCGCTAAGATCACCTTTCTCAAAAGTACCTCTCCTCCCAAACAAACTCTCCTCCCAAATAAATAGTAACGACTAGTTCTTCAGTGTAGGGCACATCGAGCTTTATATATTCGCCACCCTTTACCTCTTTGTTCAAAACCGTTCGCTCGCCCCGCTTATCCGTGACCTTAATTTCAAGCCCCAACGGTCGTGATAAAGGGGGAACGGGATAACGTATCTTAGCTTGTTTGGCTTCTTTTTGCTCACTCACATCTTTTTCCTGTAAGGGCAATTCAGTTGTTTTGGCAGGCTCCGTTTTCACGGCGCCTTTTTCTTGACTGGGTTGCAATGACTCAGGCGAAACAGCAGGTTTAGATGGCACTATAACCTTGTCCTGAGGTATTACGGCTCCAGGCACTCGAGCCATCTCCTGAGTTTGCGGTTTTTGTGGCGCCTTGCCGCTAGATACAACTAGCGTCACCTGACTCCCCCTGGTAACTTGTGTTCCTTCTTTCGGCCTGGTTGCCATTACAATACCTTGCTGTGTGGAAATAGTATCTACATATTCAATGTTCTTCGCGAATACACCAATGTCGCTTAATGCCTTTTTAGCTTCATCTACGTTCATTCCCGTAACGTTAGGCAATGGAAAAACATCATGTTCGCCAACATTCGGACCAAGGCTAACTAAAACATTGACCCTGGTCTTCAAGGGTGCTCTCGAAGGTGCTGCTGGACTTTGCGCTATTACTACACCAGGAGGCATATTCTTGTCATAAATACGAAGGACATCTCCGGCAACAAAACCAGCTTCTTCTATTTTATGTAAAGCGCTCTCATATTGCATTCCCCTTATGTCCGGAAGAGGAAATCGCTCGCCGCTGCTACTCACTTTTAATATAGCAACTCTGCCACGCTTGATCTTTGTCCCGGCCTCGGGCAATTGCTCCAACACAACACCCGGCTCTTTGTAAGAGCCGACTTCTTCAACTCGAGGCAATAATCCCAACTGCTGCAAGCGCTCCATGGCCACGATAACGCTCTCGCCCACCAAATCAGGCATCATCGTGGAGCCGCCACCGAAAAAGACAAAATACAATATTGTCAAACCACTACATACCAACACGAGTAAAACAACTAACAATGAGAGGCTAACCCAGCGCCTCATCTCTTTCCCCCCTCAGCGTTTCATCAAAACACATAAGAAGAATCCATCCACCCAGGGACTGCTTGGCCATGTATAATAGCCAAATGGCCTTCCTCTCTGCAATGGAAAATCTCCTCCATCGATCTCGATTTCAATGATGTCAGGCGTAGAACACAACACTTTTCCCACGGTTGCTTCGTTTTCTTCTCTAAACATGCTACATGTACTGTAAACCACAATTCCTTCTGCTGCAACAAGATCTACAGCACGTCTAAGTAAATCCCTTTGAAGGCGAGAATACGACCTCAACTTGCTTGCCGAAAGCTTCCACTTGCCCTCAGGATGTCTGCTCCATGTGCCACTTCCAGAGCAGGGCGCATCCAACAATACCACATCTGGCGCTTCATCTGGAACTAATTCGAGGGAATTTCCGGCTTTCCATACAGAACGCTCGAGCACGCCCAGTCTTTCAAGTTCCCTCTGCCCTGTATATACTTTCTTTTTTGAAATATCCCACGCTTCTATTATCGTATTTTGTGTTTTTTCCAGGATATGGCCGGTTTTTATGCCACGACCTGCGCACATGTCCAATACTCTTCTCTTTCCCGCAGATAAGGAAACGACCTTTTCGGAAACAAAGATGGAAGACTCTGTCTGAGGGGTCCATGAGCCTTCACTATACCCGATGATTGAAGGCGGATGCCCAAAAGAAAGGCTTCTTAGCACATAAGAAAAGTACGGGGATTTCCAGTTTTTTATACCTCTTTTCGAGAGTTGAGAACTCATTTCATCGATAGATGCCTTTGGCGATAACCTAAAGGACAGGTAGGGCTTGATGATCTGGGCAATGAGAAGCTTTTTGGTTAATTCCATCCCCCAACTTTCAGCCCACCGACGTGCTATCCAATGTGGCAAACCCCATAGCAAGGCTTGATCGAACAAGTTTGGGCTATCTTTTAGCTTCTCAATTCTAAGCTTGCCTTCGGATGCGATCCTTCTAAGTACAGCGTTGACGAGCGCCGCATCTGTAGGCCTTTTTTTCTTCGCAACTTCCACGAAAGCATTGACCAACGCCTGCGGAAAGAAGTGCTTAATCTCGAGCAAACCCGCACAACCCAATATCAAAATGTCCTTGGTTACAGGAACGAGGGACTCAAAGGGCCTGTGTAGGAAAGATTTGACTATGTCCACCCAGAGGCTATAACGACGCATACCGCTATACACCAGAGTGGAAGCCAACTGTCGTTCTCCTTCGACTAAATCTTCGCCAAAACGTCTTAAAGCTTGCGAAAGAAAGAAGCCGCGCCGCGTTTCGCCCCATATGGCTATCGCAGCTTCAACGCCCCTCACGGGTTTATCACCTCAATATTAAGCCCCTCCTCAGGCTGCCTGGTTAATATGAACAGCTCCGCGGGCATCATAAACCTCATTCCTAAAAAACTAACAGGCTTCGATCTAATTTCGACCCCCTCTATAGTCATGCCCCTTACATCCTGGCTCGTCGTAACGTAATACTGCACAATCTTGCTGAAAAAGGCTCCGAAAACGTGGGCACACAGTATGGCAAGCAAAATAGAGACTAGGCTTAAATGTTTGGTAATTATCAAGAGACCCACAAATACAATTGCAGATAAGGTATTTGTAACAACTATTGTCGTCCCGCACCTTGGGTGAACGGCCAATTTCCTTTCCCCGCGGCTCATCCTGTATAGCCCTTCACGAGCAGCCGCTAATGCTAGATAAGGATCTAATGTTCCTTTCAGTGTGAACCCATCTTCATAGGCCATTCCAGCTATATTTGACGGCCCATAACGTTCCTCAATCACGTTGACGGTAGCATGCTCTAAAGCGTGATTACGTCTTACCTTTTTGTTGAATAAAACCCGTAAAAGTTGCCCTGGGCCTAGAATTAACCACATAAACGATTGAGCAGCGAATCCAAGGGGAATAAAAACAAACAAAAATATGAGTAAAAAAACCAAAAACAGCCCTAAGGCCCAAGGTGCAAAGAGCAACAAGAGCAAAAAAAATATGATAACAGGCATCGCTAGATCCTCCACGCTGGATAATATAGGGGGTGGGCTTACCACCCCCTATATTATCACAATTTCATTTAAGAAAAGGTTAAAAATATCGTCATTTCCTATTTGCCATGTTCCTAAAGATTAACAAACGGAAAAGCTGGGCTACTGCCATCACTGTTGCGGCCACATAAGTTAATGCTGCTGCATTTAAGACAGCCTTCGCGCCTCCGATCTCATCTTGAGCCAGTAAACCTGCATTTGTTAGATTACGTAACGCTCTAGCACTTGCATCAAATTCAACAGGTAAAGTCACAAGATGAAAGATGATTACGGCAACGAAAAACAAAATTCCTACATCCATTAAAACAGGTGCTCTGAAGAGTAGACCTATGAAAAAAAGAGGGAAAGCCAGTCCCGTTCCTAAGTTAGCCACAGGAACGATGGCGTTACGCATTTTCAATGGTTTGTAAGCATGAGCATCCTGTATGGCATGGCCCACCTCATGAGCTGCTATGCCAATAGCTGCAATGCTGGGACTCGCGTATACGCTTTCAGATAGACGTAGGGCCTTGGTTCTCGGATCGTAATGATCCGTAAGCGAACCGGAAATTCTCTCTATCGGAACGTTAGACAATCCAAAGCGATCTAATAAAACACGAGCGGCTTCATAAGCCCTTACTCCTTTTCGCGAGTATACCCTTGAAAATTGATTGAACGTTCCCTGCACTTTAATTTGGGCCCATACAGCCAAAAGCAGTGCAGGAATCAAAATCACAAAAGTCGGGTCAAAAAACATCGGAAAATACACTGATTTTCACCTCCCCACCTATACGCTCTCAAGTTATATTATATGTCAAGATCACACATTAAGTTAGCCTCGTTCAATTGTATGTATTCTTGTATTCAATTCCTCTAGACCATCTCTACACAAGGCAGTATGGTTCATTGTCTATAAAACCTCGCCATGGTCTCCACCACGTATTCTTGTTCTTCAGGCATCAATTCAGGGTACATTGGCAAAGCCAAGCAGTCTTGGCTTAACTTCTCAGCTTGTGGGAAATCACCCTTTTTATAACCGAGCGAATCAAATGCCGGCTGTAAGTGCAAAGGTAAGGGATAGTATATTCTCGTTCCCACTCCATGCTCATTAAGATGCTCTATCAATGCATCCCGTTTCTTGCAACGGATCACGTACTGGTTAAATACGTGATAACCTCCCTCCATTTCGCGAGGATATTTCACGAATTCTGTTATCTCGTGAGTCTCAAAGAGCAAGTGGTAACGTTCTGCGATGATCCTCCGTTTTTTGTTCCACTCATCTACGTGGCGCAACCTGCACCGCAGTATCGCAGCCTGAATGGCATCCAACCGACTATTCATGCCTAATTCTTCGTGTATGTAATCATTCAAAGAACCATGCGCCCTTAACTTTCTGATTCGTTTTGCAAGCACGTCAACATCGGTGGTCATAAGGCCTCCATCCCCATATCCACCCAAATTCTTAGTAGGATAGAAAGAAAAACACCCAAAAGTGCCTATAGTACCGCAACGTTTTATTTCACCATTTACCTTGCGCCATGAACCGAAAGATTGGGCACAATCTTCTATTAAATGAACACCCTTTTCACTCAAAAGAGGCTCAAGTTTCTCGATGGGAGCCATTTGGCCGAACAGATGGACGACGATCACGGCTTTCGTGCGCGACGTAATGCGTTCTTCGATCTTATTAATATCGATATTATAAGTTAAAGGATCGATATCAACAAAAACAGGCCTTGCCCTTAACCTTACGATAGAACTGGCCGTGGCAAAAAAGGTGTATGGTGTGGTGATGACTTCATCTCCGTCTCTGACATCCAAAGCTAAAAGCGAAAGTAGGAGAGCATCCGTTCCAGAACCGCAACCGATAGCATATGCAACCTTTAAATAAGAAGCGATCTCATTTTCAAACTTTTCGACTTCATCACCCAGTATAAATTTCTGCGAATCTAACACCCTATCAAGAGCCTCTTTTATCTCGCTTTTTACTGATTCATAATTTCTTTTTAAGTCGAAGGCCGGAACATGCATCATAAAAACATTATCCCCTTCCCACCTAAATAAATTAAACGGTCTTTTCCCCACATGACAATAGGGAATTTAGCGTATTTATGATATGCTCTTCCATTGCCCTCTCGGCACGAGCTATATCCTTTTCTTTTATTGAGTCAAATATCTTCTTGTGTTCCGCCAGGCTCATTCGCGCAACCTCATTTATGGAAGACTTGCAAAATACTGTGTAGATGCTAACGCGTGCTATGCAGTTTTTAATAAAATCCTCCAAGACGCGGTTACCGCTCAATTGCGCAATGATCCTATGAAAGTCCTCATTTACCTCGAGATACTCCTCGAAGTCTTCCCTTTGAAGTGCTCTTTCCTCTCGCTTGATAGCGTCTTCAAGTTCATCAAGATCGGTAGCATCGATATTTTCAATAGCCAGCTTCACGGCTATGCTTTCCAAAGCGCCTCGCACCGTGAAGGCATCTTCGACGTCCTTTTGAGTAGGCGATACTAACCTTGCTCCAATGTTTGGGACAATTTCAAGCAACCCTTGGCTTGCTAGCCGACGCAAGGCTTCCCGTACAGGCGTTCTGCTTACTCCCAGACTAACCGCTACGTCTACCTCTGCAAGGCGTTCGCCCGGATTAATCTGTCTCGTCAATATCCTGTGAAGCAACTCATCATAAACATAATCTGCCGAAGTCGTGTAAAGCTTTTCTTCTCTTTCCATTTGAAACTCCTCCTAAATCACATTAAGTTTAACTAAAACACGTTGCTGTAAAGTAAGTAAAAAGCACGCGCTTACCTCCAGCTCTTTAATGTATAATAAAATTTGAGCTTTTGGCCTTATGTATTGTATCAGACAATCGAAATGTACACAACCGTGTAGTCTTAATGAAGGAGGAAATAGTTCGTGCATATAGTAATACTAATTTTGTCTGTACTAGCGACGATATTCATTGCTTATGCTGTTGCCGGAATCAGTAGTTTTTTCTTTGGTTCTGGAAGATTGGATTTCGTTGTTTTTGGCTTACTTGGGGGCATTATTTCAGGCGTAAGCGCTTTGATTTTATGGCAAAAGTTCTTCCTTCCACAGCCTACGAAGAAGGAAAAGGACAGCTGAAATATCACAAGACCTTAAGGAGCTAACCGAAAGCCTGACGGCTTCCAAATCTTCCTCCTCGACAGAAAAGATACGACCCGGCACCACTGAGATTCCCCCAGCTTTTGCCCTAAGAGTCGCCTCGCTACCTTTGAGGCCAGGCAAATTAAGCCACAAATAGATACCTCCCAAAGGCATCTCAAAACTAGCCTCAGGAAAGGTTTTCCTCAGCCCTTCACACAATAACTTCATGCGCAAAGAGATCTGATTTCGCAAAAATTCAAGCGCTTCATAGAGTCCGCCTTCATTGATAAAGGCGAGCACAAAATATTGAACCAAAGAGGACACCGAACCATAGAAAACTTTTTTCACATCCAAACAAGGTCTCATCAGATTTTCTGGCAAAAGCAAATAACTAATTCTAAATCCCGGGAAAAGCGCCTGGCTAAAAGATCCCAAATAGGCAACATTTTCTGCTCCTTCCATTGCCTTGAGAGCAGGCACGCTTTCCTTTCCGTACCTAAGTTCTCCGTAAGTATCGTCTTCTATGATTATGAGAGATTTTCTTTTTGCCTGCGTTAATATGGAGTTTCTTTCTACAAGAGAAAGAGTGCGCCCCGTGGGGTTGTGAAAGCTTGGGATCAAATAAACGGCATCACCTATGGAAGCTCTTTCCAAAGAGGATGCAGGATCTTCCAGACAGATGGGACATGCCCTCAAGCCATTTCTCGATGCCAACTCAAGTATTGCCGGGTAGGTAAGTTTCTCCACAAAAATTCTTCTTACACCCTTGTCTTTAAGTACAGCAATTAAGATAGAAAGCGCCTCCAGGCCTCCTGCAGTGACGAGCACTTCACTGGAACGCGCTGGAATTCCCCGTAAAGCGGCATGCTTAACAAGGGCTTCTCTAAGTTCGGGCAATCCAGCGAGAGGTGCCGGTAATAGCAAGTATTCGCCCGCAGTTAAAAAGAACTCCCTCAAGGGTTTATATACAAATTGTATGGGCATTAAGCTCTTGTCCGGAAGACCGGAAGATAAATCCCATATTATCCTGTCAGCTTGAGAGCAATTCTGCCTAATGGATTTAGCATTTCTGCAATGGACATAACAGCCGCTTTTTCCTATCAGCTTGACATAACCATCCTTTTCCAAAATGGCCATTGCCGCATTAATGGTCGTCCTGCTTACACCCAAATCGGACGCTAGCTGCCGGGTTCCGGGCAGTTTATAGCCCTCGGGTAGGGCGCCAATTTCTATCATGCGCCGCAAATGCAACGCAATTTGTTGATAAAGCGGGACTTTCGAATCACGATCGAGCGGCATTTCTAACATGTCAAAACAAACCCCCAATTACTATCAGACTAACTAAAGGCAAGCAAATACGTTCAAGCAGTTTGCGCTTCAAGACCTTGACAATCGCGGCGTAATAGTAAGAATAGATTAATGACGATTCCAAGATTGTTTATAACACGAATGAGTGTGATATCCTATGTATAAATTAGAACAAAAATATGATGCCCTAATTTTTGATATGGATGGTGTCCTTATAGATTCTACTCGTTCCTATCCGATGGTAATAAGAATTGCCATTCAATGGAGTTGGCGCCATTTATTGGGTAATATTATCGACTGCACTGCATTTTCATACGATCACTTTTACATTAGCAAAACACATCCGGCCTTCAACGATGATTATGACATAGCATGGGCATTGATATCCATAGCCGCTTCCAAGGGCGTTAAATCTTTAAAAGAAGCCTTTCCCACGCCAGATCAATGGATGACCATTCTGCAAAACTTTCATGGTGACGATGCAGTATCGTGGATATATGCCAATTTCTCTGGTGCAATTCCAAGGCCCATTGTAAGGCAATTGTGCGAAGAGATTTATTTCGGCAAAGACGAGTATCTTTCAATAAATGGAAAAGCTCCTGCACACTACAAGTGCAGAGGCATGTGGAAGCAAGAAAAGCTCATAATCGATACACATTGGAAAAATTTTTCTTTACCAGTTTGCATTTTCACCGGAAGATCGTGGAACGAGTGTTTGCTGGGGTTGAAATTGCTCGGATGGGATGATCTCCCAAGAGATAGGATATTTACCCTTGATGATGGCGCGCCTAAACCTTCACCTGAGGGTTTAAATGTTTTATCCACTCGGGTTGGCGCACAAAACCCGATATTTTTTGGAGACACCCATAGCGACATGGAAGCTGCAAAAAGACTTGGTAAGGGAAAGTTTATCTACGTGGGCAAGCCTGCAGAAAATCTTGACACAAATTTCAGGGATACGAAAATGGCTCTGCGCGAACTAGGATTTATCGTTTAATAATCGGTATCGGCATCAAAATAAGGCTTTAACTTTACCCATTCGGGTGAAGTCTTTACCTCTTCAGGCGTCACAACAGCTGTGCCCATCTTTTGGACAACAATCCCGGCAGTTAAGGTGGCGAATTCACAGGCGACGTGCCATGGTAATCCCAAGCCGCGAGCCACTGCAATGGAGGCTACCACCGTATCTCCCGCTCCCGAAACATCATAAACTTCTCTTGTACGAGCGGGAAAATCCCTCGCCTCATCCTTGGCAACAAGTGTCATGCCCTCGGCTCCTAACGTAATAATTACCGCCTCCATAGAAAGAGATTCCCTTAGTATTCGAGCACCTTCTCGAGGAGTGAATTTTTCATCAAATGCGCGTCCTAAAAGTAGTTGGGCCTCGGCTTTGTTGGGCGTCATCACCGTGGCACCTTGATAACGTTCTTTATGTTGGGGCTTGGGATCGACGATGACGGGAATCCCTTTTTCGGTAGCCCATTTGATGCACCTTTGAGCAACCCTCTCGCTAACCATGCCTTTTGCGTAATCGGATAAAACGAGCGCATTTATATCTAGCGTAGGTAAAACGCTCAACAGTTCTCTTGAAATGTCACAAAAGCTGTCATCGATGTAGTTGTCCCAATCTACTCTAACTATTTGCTGAGATCGTGCTAATATTCGCGTCTTTCGTATCGTGGGTAAATTTAACTCCAGGGGGGGACATATGGTTACATTTAATTCATTCAAAAGAGCTTCCAGTATATGCCAATAAAGATCTTGCCCTCTCGGCGTTACCAGTATAGCGTCATATCCCAAAGCAGCAATATTAGCGGCAACGTTTGCAGCCCCCCCAGGCCGGTAGTCTTCTTTGACAACCTCTACGATCGGCACCGGAGCTTCAGGCGACAATCTGCTAGCACGGCCTATTATGTAATGATCGATCATCACATCTCCAATGATGGCTACTGTACATTGCTTTGCGTTCACGGGTTATGCCACCTCTACCCTTCTCGCAAAACAGACCTTTTAGCCTTGCCTAATGCTGTTTTAGGCAAATCAGTCACGAATTCAATAACTTTCGGTATTTTATGCGAAGATAACATCTTTCTACAATGAGACCAAATATCCCTCCTTGAAGGCAATTTATCGAAATAAGGCACTATGAAAGCCTTGACGATCTGCCCAGTCATGCTTTGTGTTATGCCCACAACGGCCACTTCTTTCACCGCTGGGTGTTTTAAAAGCACCTCCTCAACTTCCTCTGGAAATACTTTAAAGCCACCAACCATGATAACGTCGCTCTCGCGGGAATGCAGCTTTATATAACCATCTGGGTCAATTGAAACCACATCCCCGGTGTTAAACCAGCCATCTTTAAAAAATGTACTGGTCAAAGACTCATCCCCAAAATAAGCCTCAGCTACGGAAACGCCACGGATCCAAAGTACTCCTTCTTGTCCTCGTGGCAATTCTTCACCATCAAAATTGCACACCTTTGTCTCTACAATCGGCAATGCTGGCCCTACTGTACCAAGTTTCCTCGTTGAGTAAGACTTGTTAACAGCAACTACTGGAGAGGCTTCGGTCAAGCCGTAACCTTCCAGAACTCCGACTCCAATATATCTTTCGAGGACTTCATCCAAAGCGACAGAAAATTTGTCTCCACCCGAAATTGCGGCTTTAATGCGCCTGGGCAAGCTCGCACCTTGAGATAATGCCGATGCAAAGAACTGATACATCATGGGCACTCCAACTAGCACGTTTGTCTCCGAACTCCTGATTGCCTCCAAAGCGTTTTTAACGGGCATAAAACTCGACAACATGCACTGAGATAAATTTAGCAACAATGGCAACAAGCCACAAATGGAAAACCCGAGCACGTGGGAGTCGGGCAACGCATTGAGCAATATGTCGCCTTCTTCTATGGGCTCGACCTGTTCAATGCAATTCAGAGTATTGGCATATAAACTTCCATGACTTAAGGGAACAGCCTTAGGCTTGCCTCCAGTCCCTGAAGTATAAAAGATGACAGCCGTATCTTCCTTTCCAGGGTATACATCTAAAACTTCAAGGGATGCCTTATATGGAGCATCGTAAGGAGCAATTGCCCAAGGAATACCTGCCAGCTCGAGATTGCTTGTCATGTCAGCGCGCCCATTGGAAAGTATTACCAAGGAAGCTTGAACATGCTTCAATGCACTCGTTATAACATTAGCAGGCTCTCGGACATTATAAGGGACAGCAGTACCTCCAAGACGCCACGCTGCTAATACGTGAGCCCAAAAGGAGGGACTATTTGGCATTACTAACCCCAAATGCATTTTTGATTCAAATCCACTATTTTTAAGCTTTTCCGTTGTGGCTTCTACTAGCTCCCAAAAAGCACCTCTAGACCACCACACGCCGTTAAACCAAATAGCGCGATCCCAAGGAAATCTGCGACATATCGATTCTATCTCCCTATCAAGTCTATTCAATCCAACCTTCCTCCATAAAATCCATGTTAGACAAACGAAGAGCAAGATAAGCTTTCCAGCTAGCAGCAGAGGGGAGTAAGTCTTCGGGTACATCATACTTAGGATGGTGTAACCAATATTTACCGCCCGTTCCAAAGAGCATAAAACAGGAGGGAATCATCTGGGTATAAAAGGCGAAATCTTCACCTGACATTAAGGGTTTTTGTAAAATTTCCACGTTTTCTTTGCCCATGTATTCATAGGCTAAGTTCAAAACCACATCCACAAGTTTTTCATCGTTGAAAACTTGTGGATAGTTTCGTTGATATTTAATTATACCTAAACCGCGAAAGGTCTGCGCCAGGAGTGGAACGATTTCCTCTAACCTGCTTTGAAGAAAGTCTCGCACATCGGGGCTAAGAGCTCGCAAGGAACCCCACATATCTATTTGCTCAGGGATGACGTTGTAAGCCTCGCCGGCTTCTAATTGGCCAAAGGATATAACGGCACTTTCCAAGGGATCTATCTCCCTTGACACCAGCATCTGAACGGCAAAAATTAGGTGAGCTACGATCGTCCACGGATCCACGGCAAGGTGAGGCGCCGCTACATGACCACCTACTCCTTGAACAGAGACGTGAAATCTATCGGAAAGGGCAGTCATGAACCCGGGTCGTAACAATAATTTTCCATAACCATATTTAGGCCAAAAATTTAACCCCAAGGCACAGCTAATATTATAAGTCCGCAAGAGCCCGGCCTCGATTAATCGTTTGGCCCCACCAAGACCCTCCTCGGCCGGCTGAAAGACAAAGACGATAGATCTGCCGAGCATGTCCCTTCGATTCGATAACAACTTCGCCACACCAAGCATAACTGACATGTGGGCATCATGGCCACAGCCATGCATTACACCCGGGATACACGACGCGAATGGAAGATCTGTTTCTTCCTGAAGAGGTAATGCATCCATAGGAGATCGAAGCATTATCGCATTTGTGTCATTTTTCCCTTTAAGCTTTCCCACTACAGCGGTAGTATCCCCAAAACCTTGAGTAATCTCTATGCCTGGAATTCCTTGTAGAATTTGAATTATCCTCGAAGATGTAACCCTTTCTTCAAATGCTAATTCGGGAAAAACATGAAAACCCCTTCTCCATTCAACCAATTGATTGGAGATTCGGGCAGCTTCATCTTGTATGCTTTGCTTTTCCTTTACCCATTGTTTCATTTTCTCTTGCATCTTAATCCTCGCTAGGCTATTAATTCAATAGTTCGGCAATTGCTTCAGGATTGCTCCAAAACTCCAGCTTCAACGAAGAAGCAACAGCATTGCCCACTCGCCATCCATCTTCTACCGATGTTTGTGAGCCTACTTTTTTTGCGATCCACGTTGAAGTGCAGTCAAAACCCTTGTGTTCAAGCAAGACCCAAGAAGGCCAATACCCCCTAAATGCTTTTTCAGAACTCTCAGGATAAATGTTTTCAACTTGGACTTTGTGACAGGTACTCGAGCACTCCCTATAATGTCCTTCATAGGGGAAAAAGGACAAACCTTTTATTGTGCTTTCATTTGGCAAGTGAAAAACCTTACCGAATATTGGAGACGTGCCCCCTTCAACAAACAGCTTGCCTTTAAAACGAGATGCAGCAAGTACTTCCATCAATGAAACGTTATCAATCAAATCAACCATAAACATGTAGCCTATGCCATGAGGTACATATATAAAATTAAAGTCATTATAAGCTATTTTGTCCTTAAAATCGAGCGGAATTACATTAAATCTATGGGCTTCAAAGAACTTTTCGTTGTTATCGCCGCCTAATACTAACGCTGGATGATGAATTACTCCAATTCTGCGGGATTGATTATAAACGCCATGTTCCAAAACTTTAACACCAAAAGGGGGAGCGCTTCGAGCATGAGCCACAATCACCTCCCACTCCACTTGCCTTTCCATTGCAATTAACCGCGCAGCCGATGTTTTGATGGGCAATAAAAATTGTGAGCTAGATGACCGATCAATGAGCGAAATTAATTTGGGCTTTTCCTTCAAAATAAAGCTAGGGATATAACCTAAAGTAGTCCAGGGAAGATCTCTTCCAATCGAAATCTCAAGCAATTGGTACTCTCTGGGGTTAGGAACAGACGTGAAAGCAATCGCGGCTACGAGTTCATGAATCGGGTTGGGCAGATCACGAGAAAATTTTATGATCCTTCTCCCCGTAAAAGCAGATGAGCCCTTTGAAGTAAATATGGGAATGATGGGACATTGTAGCTGTTCTCCTACAATCAAAATGTCGGAGTTAACAACGATATCCTCGCCCTTGGCTTCGCCAAGGGAAGCAAACAAAACATTTAAACGATTCTCATAAGAAGTCGCTGTAAACAGTTCTGCTAAATGCGTAGGGTTTTTGACCAAAAACGGGTCTAATACCGTTACAGGCTCTCCAAGTAGCAAGTACAGAAGGGCTACAAGATACTCATCGATGCCCACAACAAAGGGTTTTATCCTGTAGCCCCTTCGCTGCAAAGCAGAGGCCATTATTACGCTCGGCGGAATTAACGCTTCACTTCTTTCATCGGCAAAAATTATCCTCGGTATGGAAACGCTTTTGTTTTCGCTCATGCTTAAAGTTTACCATACCCACCGAAAGTAGCGAACCTAACCTTAGTAATTTCACTTAATTTAATTAC
>Ga0209608_1001342_pt1 | contig 20466 bp, 34 predicted proteins | sample AD_UKC130_MetaG_FD_184428 | JGI IMG/M metagenome (GOLD analysis project Ga0209608, IMG submission 184428) | Active sludge microbial communities of municipal wastewater-treating anaerobic digesters from Canada - AD_UKC130_MetaG (SPAdes) (version 2) | ecosystem: Engineered > Bioreactor > Anaerobic... | reverse complement strand
AGCAAAGCACTCAGGAAAGAATTAAGTGGTTAAGACGACTTTATAACGCTTCGAAAGACCTTGGAATTGATACTTGGCTTCCTGAAATCTTGGAATATTTAGATGCAGGAAACAGAACAGCAACAAGGTTCTGTGCAGAGAAGAAAAAGAAACTATTTGAGATTAGGAGGTGACAAAGTGGAACCACTATCCAAAAAGACTCAAGAAGATATTAAGACGCCTGTTCAAAAATCAGAAGCACTTCCTGGATTTCAGCTTTACTTCGCAGGTAGTCAGAATAAGGTGGCAGAAGCATTTCTGAGAAAGAGTGGAGCAAACAGACTTGCCAGTCAGTTGCTCGATCGTGTCGTTATCAATGGTTGGATTGAGGCAAGGAAGAGAGGCGAGGCAAAAGGACACCTGTTTGTAGACTCCGGAGCATTCTCAGCACACACAAGAGGCGCAGAAGTGGATGTTGATGAATATATAGAATTCTTAAATAGTATTGACGATGACGTGCATATATTTGCACAGGTAGATAAAATACCTGGAGTGTTTAGACAACCTAAAACAAGAGAAGAATTATTGGAAGCGCCGCGCCTAAGTTGGGAAAACTATCTGTATATGAGGCCAAGGTTAAAGAGTCCTAAAAAGCTACTTCCCATATTCCATCAAGGTGAGGATTATAAGTGGCTTGAGAATATGCTCGAGTGGACAGACGAGAATGGAGAACATATTCCATACATAGGAATCTCTCCTGCGAATGACCAGCCTGTTAAGGAGAAAGAGAAGTTCATTGACAAGTGCTTCAAAATTATCGCAAAGAGTTCTAATCCGAATGTGTGTACTCATGCTTTCGGAATGACATCACTACATATACTGGAAAGATATCCGTTTACTTCAGCGGATAGTACAAGCTGGATTCTTAACGCAGCAAACGGAAGCATCATGACCAAGTACGGTTCGGTTACGATCAGCTCTGGAAGACTCAATGCTCCTGACCATATCAGGAAGATGCCGAAAGAAGCACAGCATGAAATTGAGCGATATGTTGAAAGTCATGGATACACGATGAAAGAGTTATCTGATGACTACAAGCAGAGAATTCTTTTCAACATCGAGTATCTCTTGGACTGGGCAAAGAACTATCGTTACAGACCGTCATCGGTCAGAAGAAAGACTCTCTTTTGAGAGTAGACATCGTTAGGCAGAGAGTTTTGTAACCCTTTGAAATCCTCTCTTAAAATAAAAATAAAAAGGAAATTTATCATGAAAGAAAAATCAAAATTAGAAGCCCGAGTATCACCCTTGCTACTAACCCTTACGGTAGTATTTGTATCAGTCTTACTTATGTCGAATATCTTAGCCAACCAGATGTTAAGTTTTGGGGCTTGGTCATTCGATGCCGGAAATCTTTTGTTCCCGATAACTTATATTTTATCAGATGTATTTTCTGAAGTTTATGGTTATCGATGGTCAAGAAGAGTCACTTGGTATGCAACACTAATGAATCTAGTTATGGCATTATGTATAAACGTATCTATATATTTACCGCATCCAGAATGGTACGATGCAAGTCATTTTCAAATTGCGGTCGGCGGTTCATTTAGGATTGTTGTAGCGAGTTTAGTGTCATACCAAGTCGGAGATTTTGTAAATGACATAATCTTTCGAAGGATGAAAAGAAATATAAGCACAAATAAAGGATTTGCATGGAGAGCTATCTTGTCGTCAATAGGTGGAGAATGGGTTGATTCTATGTTATTCGTGCAAATTGCATTTATAGGCGTAATTCCTGTAAATGAAATATTTCCAATGGTGTTGATGAATGTGTTTATAAAAGTTACTTACGAGATAATAATTCTTCCAATAACTTTTAAAGTTGTTCGAAAAGTTCAAGCCAAAGAAAACGAATATGCTCAAAATGTTCAACAGTTTAAAATATAAAAATTAAATAAGGAGAGAAAATCTAATGAAACAGATGAAAATCGCAACTGAGAAATTCCAGGATATGGTAGCTCGTGCGTCGAAAGGAGCTTCGGAGAACAAACTTCTTCCGATTACAAGCCTTATGGCCTTCGAACTCAAAGACAATGTGCTGACGTTGACCACAACAGACACAGCAAACACGCTTAAGGTGATTTCCGACAAGGTTAAGGGCGACGATATGTACGCCGTGGTTCCGGTAGATTTGTTTAGCAAACTCATCGCAAAGCTCACTTCGGAATCCGTCACCATTAAGCTCACGGACAGCAGCCTTGAGGTGAAGGGTGATGGTACATATAATATCCCTCTTGCCATGGACGAGGATGGACTTGTTCAGTTTCCTGAATATAAGTTCGAGAAGAAAGGTGACCCGGAAGTTGTCAACTTGACTTCCATCAAGAACATTCTCAACATCAACAAGGCTGCCATAGCAAAGACCATCGACACTCCTTGCTTGTGCGGATACTATATCGGTAAGCGTGTCATCACCACTGACGAGCAGGTAATCTGCTTTAATGATTTGCAACTTCTGAAAGAAGATGTTCTTATCTCTCCTGAAATGATGGAACTGCTCGGCCTTAACACGGAGGAGAAAATCAACTGCTATTACAATGATGGATACTTCCTGTTTGAAACTCCGAACGTCGTTCTGCATGGTCCAGAGCATGACGGTAAGGATCTATTCCCTGTGGAAGAGATTATGGGCTATCTTGACGAAGAGTTTCGTTCGATGTGTAAGCTTCCAAAGACTCTTCTTCAGAATGTTATCGACCGTTTGTCTTTGTTCATCGAGCCTTATGACAAGAACGGTGCATACTTCATCTTTACGAAAGAGGGTGTAAAGGTAACCAGCAAGAAGTCTTCCAGCGTAGAGCTGATTGCTTATCAGGAAAGCAAGGACTTTGCTCCGTTCATTTGTTGCGTAGACATTCCTCTGTTGAAAGCTCAGATTGATGCCATTCCGGGTGAGACTATTGAACTTTGGTACGGCCACGACGCTGCAATTAAGATAACCAGTGGAAAGGTCACGCAGGTTATCGCATTGCTTGAGGACGATAATCTAGAGGGAAACAGCGGCAATGTCGAGGCGTAAACTTTCAAAGCTGATTGAGCAGGCCGTTAACGCTCAGCCTGTTAATAAGGCATTCTTGACGGACCTCATGTCAGCTATTGAGATGAGAGACTTGAAATACAGACGCAAACCTTCTCAGTATTATAAACCATCTTTGTTTGTATGTCTGAGGCAGATGTATTTCATGAGAGTCGGAGAAGAGCCGGATAATTTTAGAACCGAGTATACTGCAATCGGAATGGCTGATACCGGTACCAGACGGCATCAAGCTATTCAGGAAGTCCTATTGGAAATGGACGAAATGGGATATGACTGGAAGTATGTGGATGTTGAGGAGTATCTGAAAGAAAAGTGGGCAGAACAGAAATGCTTAACTGTTAAGGTCATAGGTAAGAAGGGTGCAGAAACTCAATTGTTTGATGAAGCACTCCAGATTTCATTCATGTGCGACGGTATTATTCAGAGGAAGTCCACTGGACAGTATTATCTGTTCGAGTTCAAGAATCAGACGTCCTTCAAGTTCAACGGCAAGGAAAAGGTCGACGATGAGCATATTGCTCAGGTTTCCTGCTATTGTATGGCACTTGACCTGGACCAAGCGCTTGTAGTCTACGAGAATAGAGATGTGTGTACTCTTGAATGTCCTGAGGTTCTCACAGTAACAGAAGAGATGAAGTGGGCGTGTGCTTCTAAAATCTTCGAGTGCGAAAGTTATGTGGAGAAAATGATTCCACCTCCACCGCACGACACAAATAAACCATGCAGGTGGTGCTCTTATCAAATCGCTTGCAAGAAAGCGGGGAAATAATATGGAAATACTTATTAAGAGTGTTCAGACAATGATGGAAGAGGAATATCACAGAGCCGCACAAAAGTTCGGTTCTGTAAATAATTCAGACCATGAAAGTTTCGCTATTCTCTTAGAAGAGCTGCAGGAAGCATTAGATGAAGTCAAGAACACTTATGGATCAATTGAGCAGTTCTGGCAGATGGTCAAGAGCAGAGAAGCGAGAGACCAAGATAATCAGAATGTTCTCACAGCCGTTGAAAATTCTGCTATCTTTGCAGCTTGTGAATTTATTCAGGTATCTGCAATGGCCCATAAGGCTAAACAGACTATTCAGGAGAGATTGAAAAAATGATAGCAATCGGTATTGACCCGGGAAAATCTGGTGCATTGGCTGTAATGTACCTGGATGAAGATAGAAGTATTATTCGTATTAAGCTCGTACCTTTTGAGGAACAAGCATACAGAGACGCCCTTCTTTGTTGCAAGGACGATAAGGTGGTTTGCGTGGTTGAGAAGGTAAGTGCTATGTCCGGCCAGGGTGTTGTATCAATGTTCAACTTTGGGCGGAATCTCGGGATGATAGAAGGTATGCTCATGGCGTTAAATATACCTTATCAGCTTGTTCCTCCAAAAACCTGGAAGAAAGAATTTAGCTTGTCGAGTGATAAGCAAACGTCCATCGATGTATGCAAGAGGTTGTTTCCTAATATCAGCCTTCTTGCTACACCGAGAAGTAGAAAAGAAAGTGACGGTCTCGCAGAAGCATTGTTGATAGCTGAGTATGCAAGGAGGCGAATGTAATGGCAGATAATATATCAGCTTTATCTCATGAAATTGATAAAGAAAAGATAGCAAAAGTTGTCGAACGAGTTGACCTCCTGAGTAGAGAAGTTACCGAAATAGTTGACAAGATTGTCAGAGAGGCTTGCGCAGACCTCGACGATTATATGCAAGGTATCGACGAGATTCTCACAAATCAGAAGAACCCTGTGACAGATGCTCAGCTGGACGACTTTGCCTTAAACCTTTCCTCTATACTGTACTTCGTTTCAGAAGCTCAGGAAAATCTCGGAATCAAAGAAGATGTTGCAAGAGCTGTTCAGAGAGAGATTTACAACAAGGTTAGAGAAAAGGCACAAGGTACAGTCGCTGATAAAGATATGGCAGCAGAGCTTCAGTCACAAAATGAGGCTTTGACGACTGTAATCTACAACAGAGCCTATAGAAAGGTGAAGTTGAAGGTGGAAGCAGCGTTAGAGATGGTCAATTCAGTGAAAAAAGTCATTTCACGACGTATCGCAGAGTACGAAATGAGTCAGTCAGACAGCGGTAGAGTCAGGAGGTAACTCATGAGAAGATATAGTGGAATGTTATGTTGCTTCTGTAAATGTCCTCTGGAAGAAATCGAATACATCGCTGTTGATGATGACGGTGAAATAATCGCTATGTGCGAGGACTGTTATAGCAAAGCGGCGAAGTTTTTCAAGACAAGGAGAAGGAGAAATGTCCAATCTAGATTTGGTAATCAAAGACCTAAACAAGAAGTTCAAAATGAATCTGATAAATGAAGGCCTTGTATTTGAGAAGGTAACAAGGATTCCCTTCAGTTCTCCTCGTCTGAATTATATGTTGTACGGAGGACTTCCGGTAGGTCGTATTGTAGAGTTTGCAGGAGAAGAGGGCGGAGGTAAGACAACGACTGCTCTCGATGTGGTTGCTAATGCTCAGAGATTGTTTCCTGAGAAGAGAGTTGTTTATGTCGATGTAGAGAGGACTCTGGACCCGGAATGGGCGCAGAAGCTTGGAGTCGATGTTGAAAAACTCATTCTTGTTTCTCCGGAAGAGCAAACAGCAGAGCAGATATTCGAAATAGCAAAAGCCCTTGTAGAGACAGGTGAGGTTAGCGTCTGTGTACTAGACAGTCTTGGCGCCATGGTAAGTGCTCAAGCATATAGCAAGACAATAGAGGACAGGACATACGGAGGTATCTCAATGGCGCTCACATTGTTCAGCAAGGAAATGATACCTATCTGTGCTAGAACAGGGTGTTTGCTCATTGGTATCAATCAGATTCGTGATGATATGAACAGTACGTACGGCGGCACAATCACAACCGGCGGAAGAGCCTGGAGACATAATTGTGCAGTCAGAATGATATTCATGAAGAGCGATTACATCGACGATAAGGGAACACCTCTTTCCAGAGGATGTGAGAATCCTGCCGGACACCTTGTTAAGGTCGCTCTCGTGAAGTCAAAGGTGTGTAAACTCGACAGAAAGGTTGGGTTCTACACTCTGAAATATTTAGAAGGAATTGACGTGGTATCTGATATTATCGATATTGCAATCAAGGAAGGTCTAATAGCAGTTAGTGGAGCTTGGTACACATTGGTAGACCCAGAGACAGGAGAAGTATTTCAGAACGAAGGAAAGGACCTCAAGTTCCAGGGTAAAGCTAAATTGAGAGAATTTTTACTTGAGAACAATGAATGGCTCGAGGACATGAAGAAACAGATACTTCTTAAGTTTTCTTAAGAAAAACCCTTTACAATTTTAATTATATATGTTACAATAGTATTGAGGGTTAGTCAATAGCCTTCAATACTATTTGTATATAGGAGGTGAAAATTGTGGAATCAATACTCAGAGGAATAAAGCGTCCGATGATCGTGAATGGAACGAATGTCACAGATGTTGAGTCTATTATCGCTTCGCTGAAGGACGGAGACACAGTATCAATTATATTGAATGCTATTCCGGCACAAAATCAGAAAGTGTCTTCTGCTCAGCAGACAAGGGCAATGACAAGCAACGATATGAGAGTCAACCATTCATACATCATTAAGGTTCGTGATTACATGACAAAACCGTCTTCACCAGATTTCGATTTTCACGCGAAGTGGAACAGCAATATTCCAATGCCGTTCCGAATCATGAAGGGTAGAGTTCTAAAAGAGACAAGAGGAATGGTCATGATGGATTGTGTAGCAGTTCCTCTTAAGACAGATGTTTGCATGAGGTGCGGAAGATCTTTAACGCACCCTGTCAGTCGTCTTTACGGAATCGGTCCTGAATGCGGAGGACATGCACACATCAATCCATTTGATACAGAGGAAGAGTTATTTGCCGCTTTAGATAAAGTGAAGGAGCAACTTTCTCAGATTAAGTGGAGAGGATGGATTATCAAATCAGGAATAATTGAAGTTCAAGAAGTTAGGTCTTGACAAATTAGCTAAATTATATTGATTGAGGTGCCTATGAGCAAGAATATTAAAAGAGGTCAGGTTTGGTATTATGTTCCTACAGTAGATCCAGCAGGACATATTCAGAAAGGTCCTAGACCTGTTGTTATTGTATCAAATAATCAATGCAACAAGAACTCACCTGTTGTCCTCGCCGTACCTTGTACCACACAGATTAAGAAGAACTTTCCAACCCATGTAATGTTTATCATGAACAGGCAAGTAAATATTGCTCTCACGGAGCAGGCAGGACCAGTCAATGTAGATGAACTCACGAACCTGGAGTATATTTTAGAAGATTACATAATGGACCAGATAGATAACGCACTTAAGATTGCATTTGGTCTTGCTCCTGTTCCTTCTAACAGACGGTTCAACCCCAATTATCAGGGAAAGAAGTTCTATAAAAAATATCCGGACTATAAACCGGAAGAGCCTAAGAAGAGAAATAAATGGACGAATGATAAGATAAAACAGTTCATTGAAGATTGCTTCTCTCTTTCTACTGAAGCGGTGTGTGCCAAGTACAATATTTCAAAAGCTACTATGAGGAACTACCTGAGAAAATTCAGAAGCAAATAGGAAAAGAGGTTAGTTATTCATGAAGACTCAAAGTCAGAAGCAAGAGCGGCAGATTGCTAAAATGGTTGGAGGAAGAACCCAGGCTAATTCAGGCGGAACAAGATTCGGCGGAGGAGATGTTCATACAAAGAATCTATTCATCGAAGCAAAAACTTCTCTATCTGATAAAGCATCATTCTCCATCAAGAAGGAATGGCTGGATAAGGCTCGGGAACAAGCCTTTCAGCAAGGAAAAGACTACTATGCTCTAGCATTCCGATTCGGTCCTGATGAACCTGATTTCTTTGTTATAGACAGAAGATTGTTTTGTCAATTAGTCAAATATTTAGAGGCGGAAGAATAATGGAACATAAAGGCAGAAAGGAAAAGAGCAATGAAAAATAAACAAATATCGCTGGCAGTTAAGTATCGTCCAAAGACATTCGACGATGTCGTAGAACAGGACGCAATCAAGGACATTCTTATAGAGCAGCTTGAGACTAACTCTTTCAAACACGCATATCTCTTCTGTGGACCAGCAGGTTGTGGAAAGACGACAGCAGCTCGTATATTCGCAAATGAGCTGAATAAGAGGAAGGGTAACCCGATTGAAGTAGATGCTGCTTCTAACAACGGTGTCGATAATATCAGAGAAATCATTGATAATGCAAAGCGTAAAGCACTCGACAGCGAGTACAAGGTTTATATCATTGATGAGGTTCACATGCTTTCTCTCGGCGCTTGGAACGCAATGCTGAAACTCCTGGAAGAGCCGCCTGCAGGAACAATCTTTATCATGTGTACTACAGACCCACAGAAGATTCCTGCAACCATTCTTTCTCGTGTGCAGCGTTACGATTTCAGTAAGATTTCTCTCGACAAGATTGTAGAGCGTCTGAAATATATTATGATTAAGGAGAAAGAGGAAGCGTGTGAAGCAGGTTGTAATAGAGCATTTGAGTTCGAAACAGAGGCTCTTGAGTACATCGCAAAGTTGGCAGACGGAGGTATGCGTGACGCCATTACAATGCTTGACAAATGCCTGTCACTCTCGCTAACGCTCACGGTTGAGTCAGTGGTTAAGGCACTTGGTACAGTAAACTATGCAGTATACTTTGAACTACTGTATCAGCTGGCGTCTCGTAATGCTCTCAAGGCTATAGAAGTAATTGAAACAGTTTACAACAGCGGAAAGGACATTAAGCGGTTTATTAAACAGTTTCAGTTCTTTGTTCTTGATGTTTGTAAGTATAAGATGTTCAAGTCTTTCAAGTACATCGCCATTCCTGAGCTACCGGAATACAAGACAAAAATGGAAGACGAAGACTATGTCGATTGTCTAAAGATTCTAGATTGGGCTTGTCAGTTGAATGCGGACATTAAGTGGGAGTCTAATGCTAAAGCGATGATTGAGACAGCAATTCTCGTGTTCTGTAAGGAAGAATAATCATGGTAGGGCAGAAGAACAACCTGGAGTTTCTTCAGACTTGTTTGGATGCAGGTCGCTTTCCTCGATTCCTTATCTTGACAGGACCGAAGGGTTCCGGAAGAAAAACACTCGCCAAATACATAGCGAAGAAATGTCTTCATGCTTATGAAGTCTATCCTGGAATGGGAGTAGAAGCAGTTCGTGAAGCTATTGAAAATTCATATCGTTGTGCCGGTACCACTGTATATGTATTCCCAGACGCAGATAAAATGTCATCTCAAGCCAAGAACGCCTTGCTCAAGGTAACGGAGGAACCTCCCAGGCAAGCATATTTCATTATGACAGTAGAAAGCATAAATAACACGCTGGCGACGTTGAAGAGCAGAGGAATAGAGATTGCAATGGAGCCATATTCCAAGGCCGAACTCGCTGAATTCAGAAAGCCTAACAATGCGATGGAAGAACTTGCTCTTAATATTGCAACAACACCGGGTCAGTATTTAGACCTGATAGCTGCAGATGCAGAGAAATTCTATGCTTTCTGTGAAAAGGTGCTGGACAACATCGCAGCAGTAACTGGTGTCAACGCATTCAAGATTGGTAACTACTTTAAATTCAAAGAAGATGATGAGGGATATGACCCGGTACTTTTCTTCGAATGCGTGAAGTATATTTGTGCTCAAAGAGCAAAAAAGTCGAACAGCAAAGAGGAACTCGTCTGCTTAAATGAGACAATCAAATGCACAAACGCTTATTCAAGAGAACTGATGATGACAGGCGTGAGGAAAGACTCGACATTCGATATGTGGATTCTTACAATGCGTGACATCTGGAAGGAGCTTCAGTAAATGAAACTTCATGAACTGCAAAAGCAAATCGTCTCTAAAAAACTCGACAAGGTATATGTCTTTACCGGAGAAGAAATTGGAATCATGGACATCTATTTAGACAAGATATATTCTATCGTAGGCGGTGATGTAGTCCGAACAGAGTCTGTTCAGGAAGCGTATGCTAGAATGACACAACGCCGAATTTCTGGAACACCAAGATGCTTCGTAGTACGGGACGATAAAGAGTTTCTCAAACAGGATAAAATTTGGGATACCGTTTTCTCGCTAGCAGACAAATCTCCTGATTACCTTATCCTGATTTATTCATCAATAGATAAGAGAAGCAAGTTCTACAAGCAGAACACAGAGAGGATCACAGAGTTTGAGAAGTTGTCACCTGAACTGCTTGTCAAGTACATTAGCAAGGAACTGCCTGGAATAAAGGAAAGAGACGCCTACAAGCTGGCAGAGATATGTGAATGTAATTACAGTCGTATTCTTCTTGAGTGTGATAAGATTCGTCACTATGCTCACAGAACTCATCGGAAGTCAAACGGTGCGGTTGATTTTGGAAAGGCAATGAACATTCTGATTGAGCAGGGTGTCATATTTCAACCCATCGGAGACATTACATTTAAGTTCACAGATGCAATTTTGACTCGAGATTACCAAAATACTTCTCGGTATTTGAGAGAAGCAAGACTGAAGGGCGAGTCAGAGGTAATGATTTTGTCTATTCTGTATAACGGGTTCAGGCAGATTCTTATGGTACAAGGCCTCGGAAAAGACCAGAGAGACGCTGTAAAGAGGACGGGTCTCACCCCGTGGCAGGTAAAGATGGCTCAAGAGAAGCAAGGCCACTATTCTATTTCAGAACTAATCAAAGCACTTAAGATAATCCGTTTCGTTGAAATGGGAATTAAGACAGGACAAATCGATGCTGATGTGTCGCTCGAATATGTAATTGTCAATATTATGTAGGAGGTATAATCATGGAAAAGATATGCGGAAAATGCAAGTATCACAGGTTTGAAGAAGTAGACTGGATGTGCTGTTGCTTGGACTCCGACAGGTGTGGAGAATACACCGATTATGATGAGACTTGTGAGGAGTTTGAAGAGAGAAGGAAAACAGCTAAGCGCAAAGAAACTGAAAGGAAGGTGAATTAAATGGCACGAAGAGTTCTTGCTTGGGAATGTAAATACTGCGGAGCAATCAAGAAGAGCGAAACAATTGCACTTCGTCATGAATTGACCTGCATTAAAAACCCTGATGCACGCAATTGCATAGTGTGTGCATATAGTATTGGTGGTGAAACCACGAGAAAATTGCTGTGTCAGAAAGGAAAGACTTGCTCTAGAGCAGTTAGTGCTAAATGTGAGTATTTCAAGAGAAAACATGATGAGAAGTTCTTGTCATAGAAAGGAAGGAAGGAGACGATGGACGATACAGTAAATCAAAACTCCTCGAACCAGACCCATTTTTGTCGAAGATGTGGAAGGAAATTGAGAAGTGATGTCTCCAAGGAAAGAGGAATGGGTGAGGTTTGCTATAATAAATGGCTTATCGAGGATAATCATAAGAAATTATTTTCCTCTTCCTCTTTACAAACGAGTCATAAGAATATATAATAATATCGAGGAAATGAATCAAGAAGCCCTCTGTCACAGAAGATGGCATTGGTTTATTTCCTCGTTTTTAACATTGTAGATTCAAAAATACTTCAGGGAGGTGTATAATATGGCAGAAGTAAATCCTGAATTGAAGCCCTTGCGTCCCAAGCAGAGAAAATTTATTCACCTAATGGTATATCAGGGCTTGGATAGAATTGAGGCGTATGCTCAGGCGTATGGTAAAGTTATCACCGAAGAGAACTATGATTCTATTAGAACAGCGGCTGCAAAGGCTTTCTACACTCCTCATATCAATAATTATTATCATGCTCTTATGGAAGAAATTCGTGATAGGGAAATCAAGAAGGGGGTATGGACTAAAGAGGTAGCAACTCAAAAGTTGATGAAACTTATTGAGAAAGCTGAGCAGGAAATTTATGGAGATGAGGAACACGCACCAAAGCCGCTGACAATGAGCAGATTAAATGCAATCATCCTTCCTATAAAGGAATTGAATTTGATGAACGGATTTAATCAGACGAATGTGAATGTCGAGGGATGCGTGGTTCAGATCTATGGAGAGGAGGATATTCCGGAGTAAAAACACAAAGTTTAAAAAAAACGGGCGTGCGATTTGGCGTCTCTCGTGTTTGAAGCAACCCAGTATAGTATTATTACCATTATAACTAAAAGTGCCGTCTCGTGCCTGCTCGTGGGTCTCTCAAGGGTTACTAGCAAGCCTGTAAAATAAACAAAAAAAAACACCTTATACCAACCCTTTCAGGCTGATATAAGGTGTTTTTGTTTTATCTGTGCGGATTATTTTCTTTGAGTGACTCAATCATTTGCTTTCCTTCTTCATATGAGTCAACCGGGATACATATTCCGTGACCGACTACATAGTAGCCGTCTTTGAGAAGTATGACTTTGTATTCCCCTCGAGTATCGATATTTACACCGTCGTTAAATCTCAGCATTTTTCATTCTTCCTTTTTGAAGCTTTTTCAAATTTCTCTATCTTTTCTTCTGCTTGAATGTGTATTAATTCCATCCATCTGGCGCAATAACTGTGACGCTAGAAACCGTGTAAAGCTTGCCTGAGCAGCCCCAAAGCTGTGGATAGTCGCCGTTAAAGTCATACAAGATGTTGTGGGTATGGTTGTCCAGCCATTCGCCAATATCAGGGATTTCCTCTGGGCCTTCTTCAACAATCAATTCTTCGTTTAGACCCATTGGCGCGTATCCTATCGGGTCCATGCGAGGCAATCCGGAGATGGATGCCCAGTTGCAGATTAACATATCCCCATTTTCGTAGATGACGACGCCGGATTCTTGCCCGGTAATTTCAAGTAAGGTGTCGGCTGCCATGATAACTGCTCCTTTCTCAAATTCATCAACCTTCTTTCGAGCGTCTGCTATACTATTTTTCAGGTTGTTTACTTCTTCTTTTGTCATCATTTACCCTCCTTTGCTTGAATAGGTTGTATAGGTTGTGTTCTTTCATCCTTTAGATAGTATTTCTGATTGTTCAATTTGAAATATCTTTTTCCTCCTTCTCTATAAACTCTCCGCTTATATAGCTGAGAGAATGTTGTGTCTCCAATAATGCGAATATGAGCTGTTTCGTCTGGACACATCGACACGAACTGAACTCCGATCGCTGTGTTTTCATCGATAGGGAACACTTGACACATTTCGGGCATCTCTGGAAGGTCTGTATACTTGTTTAATTCGTCTTGAATTTCCTGCTCATTGTCCTCGTCATCTATCCATTCATCTTCATCAGGATAATCATTGAAATTGACATTGTACCTTCTATCTCTGATATGATGAATGAGTTTGACGAGAAACCGAAAAGGAAAGACGAACGCCACTCTCAGTATGAATAGACAGACTGCCCTTATTACATTGGTGATGCGCATCTACCTCCTTTGCTTTCGTCTCATGTGCGCAGTTATATGATTCTCCTCCTTCAGGTCTTACATGAAAAAGGCGAGTACCTTTTTTCTTACTTCTTCCGAACTATAATCTTTAATTCCTCTTCCACTCTTCGTTTCTATTCGCTTGACTTCTCAATTGTTCGAACTTTTCAGATTCCCAATGGTCAAAGTCTGCTTTCTTGAGCAACTCATTTAATCTTTCTGCTCTGGCTATGCTGTCTAGAATTAATATAGATGGGCCCTTGATTTTGATGAGTTTTTCAATGTGGGTGATAAGAGCGTTGACAATGTTGAGCAAGTCTGAATAATCCAGAGTCACTTGAACTTTCTCTGAATACTTTTTCATCTTATGCCACCACCATTTCCGTTATCAGCTTCATAGCCTGGTCAAGAATAACGGGAGCATCGATAACATACATGAAAGCATTCTCTTGATAGTTAGCTGTCTTTCTCGCAGGCGGTTTGTGGGTTGACATATCAGCAACTGCATTAATGAATCCCCAACCAGTGCCTCTGATATTACCCAGGTCGTCTATCTCCCAAGCATACTTTAACTGCTCACGAAGCAGAATCTGCGACTCCTCTTTTCTCTTAGTCATATCTTCTGTAATCGGGAACAGCTTTTCCTGAAGAATGGAGAAGTCTTTCGGCGACACCTTGATTTTATACAACTCTTCAGCAGTCTTAGAAAGAGAAGACATATACTCACGAGCAAGGCCCAGAGTTTCTTTAGCAGCAGCCATCTTACTTTCAAGGCTGCCAGTATGTCTTCCATTCCAAGAACGCTTGGCAGAACGGAGTGCAAGGTTAATAGTGTTTTGACATACGACACGGACAGGAGTCATGCAGACTTTCAAACTACTGAATCCGTCATGACTGTTTGTTAAGCACATGAACGGCTCTACTACCTCGTCCAGAATACGGACATCAGGCATTTTAGCAAGGAGCCAAATCCTCTTTCCTGAATTCAGACTACCTGCAGTTTCGTAGGTAACGCCTTCACCAATAAGACCGTCGACGAAATCAAAAGCATCGACATTCTGTACCGGCTTATAACGACTACCAACTACGCCGAGAACCTTATCATCTGTGCTGCGAATATTCATGAAGTAGCCCGAGTTTTGTCCCTTATAGATAATAGGTTCCTGTCTTACCTCCCAATCAAGACCAGCGAGGGTAAGAGCTTCTCTGCTTGTGACAGCTTCATGAACAACAGTACCAAGACCGTGCCAGGGTTTTTCTCTAACCGAGAACATCGTTTCGACATTTGCAGACATATCATTTCCTCCTTATATTGACGAAATTGTCAATGGTTTCTCTGAAAATTATTTGTACGAAGGAGGAGAATCATATAACTGCGCACATGATTATTTCTTCGTGGTGTTGAAAGGTAAGAACTTAATGACGCACTCCTCGATGGAACGTTTAGGCCTTAGACTTGATTACTTTTCTGGAGTGACAATCCGGACACCTTTTTAGGTCTGAATAAGCGAGTTTCATTGCAGATAAAATAGCATTCTGTCTCTGAACTTTCTTTGTAGGAATACCTAGTCTGGTAAGTTTCGTAACATTAGCGGTAGTCTTCATAAGATTGATTTCCCTCTTGAGTCTCTTCTGCTCTCTGATTTCTTTAGAAGATACAAACCATGTTCTGCCGCATCTTTTACAGGTGAATTTGTACTCGGGATTGAACATCTTTTCTCCACCCCACTTTCTGTATTGCCTCTTCGTCAGAGTTTGCATAAATCTTCTTCTCGAAGTTCATATCGTTCAGAAGAATGTAGCATCTGTCCGTCGAGCAGTACCAGAGGGATTTGAATAGGTTCTGCATTACTTTTCTCATATAATGTACTCCTTTCTGATTTCTGAGGAGCGCATCATCAAGTCCTTACCTCTACCTTCCTTGCTCTCGTATAAGGACACGACAAGATTTGAATTTATGTAAATAATAATCCAGAAGTTATTTGTTTTCCAATCTCCTTCCATTCATTACTGTTTTTCCATCATGAACTCCTTGAGTATATGCGTCGTAGTCTAAATATCCCTTACGGATTCCTCCGGAACTGTGCTTAAAATCTTTGGTCATATTTTCGAATGCTTCTTTAACATCCGGAGGAGTAACTACCATAAGAGCTGTAGACTGCTTCTCCAGCTTGGTTTTTAAGCCCATGAGGAAACCTGTAACATATGAGTTGAACACGCCTCGGGTAGGTTTACCCATCTGATAGTTCTTGTTGTATATTCTGGTTCCTTCTCTCATTGCAAACTGATAAGCATACTCGAACACTTCTTTAGCAATCCGAGCATCAGTAGCATGACCGAAGAAAACTACACTTCCGCCGTTTCCCATAAGATAAGTCTCACATCTGAAATTCTGTGCTATGATGGCTGCGAGCGGTTTACGGAAACCCATGTTCCATTTTGACACGCATACTTCATGGACATAAGTGACCTTTTCTTCAGACACTTCGTCCATTGCGATGTCGTACTTTGCCATCAATTCGTGAGCTTTTAGAAGAGCGGCTTCTGCTTCAGCTTCTGACTCATTCTTTGATTTGTCAGAAAGTGAAAGAAGTTTCTTCACCTTTTCCAATACTTGTTTATTATCCATCTTAGCGTATCTCCTTCTTGATTCTTTCAACGAGGTCTTCTAAGGCGTCAATCTCATTGTCAAAGTAATGACCCCAGAAGTAATTTCGTCCTTGGTTGTTGCACATCCAGGTGACAAAATCCGTCCGTTTACCGCTCTGTTTTTTACCCAGGACAATCTCTTCCTCTTCATTCAGGCGGTACGCATAAGTGATAATATAATCACAGTTTTTTCTCATTTTGCACACGACCTTTCTTTTCTTTGGTACTTGTCGTGTCCTTATATGAAAGCAAGGCGTTCAGCAGCAGATTAAAGCACAGCCTATCTAGATTTGCTTTAGTAGATAATTTTCTTCTTGGAGAAGATGAGATAGAGTCCGAGGGGACTTAATAAGAGGGTAGAAGTTATATCTCTATCCTCTACAGTTAATCCTGTCCCTGCCATTGCTATCATGATTCCACTGCAGAGTATGAGCAAAATGCCCATAATAATCTGATAGATTCTCCACTTCTTGATTTTTCTCGTCTTGTGCATTCTAATTACTTCCTTTCGCTGACAACCCCATACAAATCGTCTACATAGAAGAGTCCGACGAACGGGTTGAAAATGGCTGTGCAAATTTTACCCTGATATTCAGCACGGTAATCATTATCACCGACTTTCTCCAGGATAGTCACTTCAGCCTTAGCATTAAGGGAATGCACCATAGCTTGTACTTTCTGCGGCAGATTATACATTATTATCTCCTCTCATGTTTTCACAACCCTCTATTCATAGAATTCATAGGCTGTGCTTTAATCTGCTGCTGAACTCTCTCGTGTGCTGTTTGAGGCGAATTTTCCTCTGTTTGTCTATGTCGGGAAAAATTCGCCTTATATGGTCTTTCTCTGCTATTCCACCTCTACCTTGTTTTGTCTCCTTTCTTTCTCCCGTTGGTCTAATAATCTTACGAATTCGGAGTAGGGTATGCACTCCGTGCCCACAATGCGGCCATTGAGTGTATATTCCTTGAAATATTTTACTTTTTCCCCTATGACATAAGCGCAAAGATCTATTTTGTCATACTGATTAACCATGTTTTCAGCCTCCCTATTCATAGAATTCATAGTTCGCCTTAGGAGATTATTCCACCTCTACATATTCCATTATGACAGATAAGGCTTCTTCATAACTCTTTGACTGCATCACTTTTTCTGACATTTCTGTCGCCTTATCTGCCAATCCGGCTTTACGAAGAGTACGAGCAGCAATACCGATGAGATTGAAGATGTTTCCATCTTCCCCTATTAGTTTGCATCTAGGTTTCGTAACCTTTGGTTTCTCAACCTCATAGTCTTCAGCATTGACAAATTCCAACTTAAAATCATCTGATTGCCAGAGATGCAAGTACATATCTACCTCAACGTCATATGCATACATATATGTCTCTTGTGTCTCTTCATCCTGGTCTTCTTCTTCCACGGTTTCTGTGTAGCTGTTGAATGCTTGTTGCTCAAGTCCTTCACCATACCCGTCTGAAAACTGGCCGGTGAGGTAATCAAGCAATGCATCCTTCTCAATTTCAGTGAGTTCACGCTTCGTTGTCACCTCTGTCCAGCTATACAGAGTACCTTTTATATTCTTAACTCCGACCCAGATTTCAGTGACAACTCCATGAATGGGGCTTTCACTCTGTATATACTGAGCAAGTTCATCTTCAGGGTCTCTGGGGAAAAGTGCGGAAATTTCTTCCATATAATCCGCTAACTCTTCAGGAGACACCCATTCCGTATAATCTTCGTAACATCTGCTACCTGAAAGCGTGCCTTTCACCGTGTATTTATGCTGTTTCATTCAAATTCCTCCTTAAAATTGCTCGGTCATACCGAGTCCTTTTTTTCTAAGGAAAATTCGCCTTAAACAGCACACGAGAGAAGGTAGTATTTTTCCACTGGAAGGACTGGAGGCATTTATGGCGGTTTAACGGCTATTTTGATAGGTTTACTTGCTTTTACTTTTCTTATTTGTATTCTTAGGTTCGGTGTCTTCTACTTTTTCTTCCACTTTGTCTTCCGCAATTTCTTTGTTGCTATTTACAAGTTCCATTACTTCGTGTTTAGCAACTTTTATGCTTTCAACCTCTGTGCAATTCATTGTTTCCAAGTCCACAACAAGATATTTGTATTTCTTTTCTCTGCTAACAAACAAGGTGATAATCAAGTATTTTCCGGAAGTGTGCAGAGCGAAAGAAAAAGTTCCCTTAAGGTCCTTAATAAATTTCTTCTGCTCTTCTGTAAGTTTATCTGCTTCTATAATCTGCTTCTTAGTAGAGTAGGTTATAAAAGCACTTGTTTTTCTTGTGGTTGCCTGACTATCAATGATATCAGTAATATGACAGTTAAAATTCAGCATAAATATTATCTCCTTTTGATAGAATATTTTTGTTTGTATAGTTGAACCTTTCCGACCCCTATTTATACTGTTTTTGCGCAGTGTCTATTTTTATTTCAAGTTTTTCACATCCACAGGATAAAGTCTTCCCGCCGCAAGTTCTACGACGGGAAAATCTTTGTCGTCCGTTAAAATAGGATAGCAGTTGCATTCTTTATTTATCGGTTCCAAGTAAGCGAGTAAATGACAACCGTAACCTTCTATTTCATCGCCTATTTTATAGTCATCTGTTATTTCTTCTACTTCTTCAATGACCTTAAAGTATAGGTTGTAAGGATAAGGGATACGAACTTTATTAGATTCTTTCCATCCCGTTATCTTACTATATTCTTCTAAGGTCCAAGAAGCGTCTGTCTGTTGTATTCCGCACACCTCAAATCCCTTTTCTTCTACTGAATTTTTGATGTGCGAAATTAAATCTTCGTAGTTCTCTTCTACGACAACGTCTAGACTTATCTGTATCACTCTTTTCATCTTTTCCCTCATTTTCCTCCATTTTCCTCCATTTTCGGTCATTTTCGGTCATTTTCGGTCATTTTCGGTCATTTTCTGCTTCTGCACAAAAGTATAAATAGAGGTCGGATGGAGTTTTAGCCGTTAAACCGTCATAGATACCTCCAGTTTTTCCAGTGGCTTCAACACCACTTCGTGGTCTCATTCCTTGCCCGAGTCTCACGGACAGTATTTACAGCCTGGGCCTATGACCCCGTTAACCTCTCGCCGCCCGGTCGAAACCAGGCGGGAGACGGCGGAACTGTATACGACCACCTCTATATTCAATTTTCAATGAACAAAAATATAAATAAAATTATATTTTTACATTGTTATTATAACATATTGTAACACAAAAAACAAGTAGTTTTTATAAAAAACTTATACAAAAATTTATAGTTGTTTTTGTGTATTTTATACAAATACTTCCACTACTTCCACTACTTCCGCCATTGAATACTTCTCGGGTATTCCATGATTATCTCTATTATATGGTGAGTAGACGATACCACGAGATCTCGTACCACGAGATCTCGTACCACCACGAGATCTAGTACCACGAGATCTAGTACTATGAGATCTCGCAGTACCACGAGATCTAGTACCACGAGATCTCGGGCCGGGGAGAATGAAAAGGCACAAGATATAGTACTACGAGATATAGTATAAGAGCATATAAAATAGATACGAGATATAGTAGTACGAGATCTAGTAGAGAGAAATATAAGGAGATACGATATATAGTATAAACAAGATATAGTGGTATATAGCATATAATAGCACTAGATATAGGGTGTATGTATGGTAAATACGAGATATAGTATATTGAGGTGGGAATTGGGATGAGAGACCACAAGATACAGGGTGTCGCGTATATAATACACCACTACGACACCACTACGACAATATATAGTAGGTAGGTAGTAATGTAGACACGAGATATAGTAGAATACAGGATGTAGTGTTAAGCACTCGGTTAGATACGAGATATAGTATAGCCAAATAAAATAAAAAAGCGCACACCGAAAAGGTGTGCGCTTTTTGTTGTTGTGTAACTTTACTTGTTATTTGCCTTGTTGTTCGCCGCTATAAGGTTCAAAACCTCTTGTTTAGCGACTTTGACGCTCTCAGCCTGTGCCACCTGTAGCGTCTCCGTGTCTAACACGAGAAATTTATACGTGTTGCTCGTGCTATAGTACATAGTAATAACTACATACCGCAAGTCCTTATGGACACTAAAGGTGAAGGTGTTTTTTAACTGCTCAATGTACTTGGTTATTTTTTCGTCGAACAGTTTACTTTCCACAAGCTTTTTCTTACTATTGTACTCCAAGAATTGTTTGTGGCTTGCACGTCCAGTCGCTTGTGTACTAATTACGTTTTCCAATGTAGTGGTAAAGTTTAACATAAAAATACCTCCTGTAAAATATTATAAGTTAAATTACATATTACGTATTTAATTGTTAAGGAGCAGTAGGTGTTTTTTTGTTTGCATTGTTATTATAACATAAT
>Ga0209608_1001330_pt1 | contig 20618 bp, 17 predicted proteins | sample AD_UKC130_MetaG_FD_184428 | JGI IMG/M metagenome (GOLD analysis project Ga0209608, IMG submission 184428) | Active sludge microbial communities of municipal wastewater-treating anaerobic digesters from Canada - AD_UKC130_MetaG (SPAdes) (version 2) | ecosystem: Engineered > Bioreactor > Anaerobic... | reverse complement strand
TTTTTCTGATATACTCTATATCGACCACTTCGAGCACTTCCTTTCCTCCTGTCCCTGGTATGTTGCGTGATACATCCAGTTTACAGGATGGGAGTCTTGGGGTGGTCAACTTTTCGTTACCATTACCTCTCAAAGTGGTCAACTTTTAAATTACCGTACACACCAACAACTCTGTCTGTGATTTCTTGTTCTGAACGACTTCAAAAATGCGTTCATCTATGGTGTTTTCTGCCTGAATAAAAATATATGTACATTTATTTATTTGACCTTTACGATAAATGCGATCATGACTCTGATAATATTCTTCGTAGCTGTATGACATGGAGTAGTATATCGCGTAACTACAATTTGTTAAGGTAACGCCATATTTTAAAGTTCTTGGATGAGCAATGATATAGTCAGCAACGCCATTTTTAAACTTAAGTATACTGTCATCAACATCCTTCGTATTGCCAAAAGCTGTCACAACACTTTTGTCTTTATTTTTTAGCAAATTATATATCCGATTAATTTCATATTGAAATTGACACCAAATTATAGCTTGATGACTTCCTATTTCATCTAACACATTCAATAATTCTTTTTCTTTTTTATCATGTAAAAAGAGTTCCTGGCCATCTTTAATAATAAACCCAGAAGTTATTTGTCTTAATTTCATTAGAGATGCAAGTTTTGTAGCAACATTTACCTCATGTTCTTTATCTTGCTCCATAAATTTTGTATAGTAATTGGTAAGCATTTCATAATATTTTTCTCTTGCTTTAGTAGGTAAGACTAATTTGCGAATCTGGTATATTTTTTCGGGAAGTTCTAGGCATTCTTCTTTGGAAAGCGTTATAGACCTGCTGCCCACAAGTTCAGCAGCTTCTCTCTTACCCTCTTTTGTATTAAAAAAATAATCCGTCCCGTATGTTCCAACCTTTTTGATTAATTTGCTACACATTGGGTTTGACGTTGAAAAAGTTTTAGGATCTATTAATTTCATTTGCGGAAAATATTCTAATATATGATTCGGTGCAGGTTTTCCTGATAACAAGTACAGGTATTTCAAATGTTTGCTAAAGTCCCTAACAGCTTTATAGATTTTTCTAGAAGGATCTTTTAACATTGAGCTTTCATCTACTATAAGCCCTGTGACGTTAAGATTTTTGTAGAACTCAACTTTTTGCCTAAATAACTCAGGGTTAACTATGTAATGTGTCGCCCTTTGAATTAATTGCCTTTCAATCATTGCCAAACTTTCACGAACATTTCCCGCATCCCAAGTATCGCTACCAATAAACCTGTCCTCAATTGGAATATCTTCATCAATTTTGTTCCAGTGAAGATATATTTTCTTGTAATCTTCAATTGTAATATTTTTGCTTAAAGGCAATAATTTCATTTTGGGATAAAACCTAAAGCAATCACTCATCCATGCGGTTTTAATAATTGTCTTAGGACACAATATTAAGAATCTAGCATTCTCTTTTCGCTCTTTTTGAGCAATAATCTCCAAGGCAAGGACTGTTTTCCCTGTTCCAGTGTCATAGTAAAAAGCAAACCGATCAAAGATATCAGCTATGATTGCACCAGCTTTTTGATGCGGCAGCAGTTCATCGCTTATACCTAAATAATCATCAAATGGATCTTTGTTCCGCAACCGCCTCTTAACTAGATTTAATTTTTCATTAAGTCTCTTAAACTCTCGATTTCTTTTATCTGCAATTTTTAAAGCCTGCTTAAGAAATTTGTTGGTATTTTCATCAACCAAAACATTGTTTTCTTGAAATACCTTACATATAAATATAACTTCATCTAAATTTTCTATATTTAACCTTATGGCAGCTATGCCGTTCTCTTTAATAGTGGCGTTTAATTGGAAAGCAAGTTGTTTATCTTTAGAGTTCTCAATTTTTAAGTATATAACGTTATTGTTTTTTGTTCTTTTATCTCTATAAGCTTTCATCAATAATCTACCTCAATTTAGTAGCTCAAGAAATTAAGCCACTTTTACTTCTTTCTCCTTTTTTAGGGTTTATTCCAAGGCAAGGCTCTGATTCCAAAAAAGACAATTCCCAAAGAATTACCAGTAAGGGATACAAGGGTATTGTCAATGCTTTAGACATTAAGAACATTCAATATGCTCAAATTTTTTCCTGCAGCAAGTGTCCCTTTTTTGTCTCGAGTGTTCAGGCCTGGCCTTTGAGGAATTGTTCGCGCAAAGGGGGGTCGAATTTTTCTATGGCGTAGCGGAGCATGGTCCGCGGCATCCGCCGGTAATGCTTTTTAAGAAAGGCGATTTCTGCATCCTGGTCCCGCTTTCCGATCTCCCTAAGCATCCAGCCCGTGGCCTTGTGGATGAGGTCATGGGGATGATCCAGGAATTTCTCCGCCAGGTACAGGGTTTCCCCATAGCGGCCCTGGCGGATGAAATAAAACGTGGCCATGATGGCGATCCGCTGCTTCCACAATTCCCCGGAAGAGGCCAGCTTGCAGAGCAGGTCGCTCTCCCTCTCCGCCAGGTATGGTCCCAGGATATAAGGTGCCGAGGAGTCCACCAGGTCCCAGTTGTTGATGCCATCTAGGTTCCGGAGAAAGATTTCGACGATGGTTTCTTTCTCTGCCGCGTCGCGCGCCCTTTCAGAACGCAGGCGCATCATGTAGAGCGCCGTAAGGCGGCACTCGTGGAAGGGATCGCGCAGCAGCGTCTCCAGTTCATCCAGGGATATCTCCCGGTAGTATCGCCTGGCAACCTTCCACAGCAGGGGGACGGCTATGCCCAGGAAGCGGTCTCCCTCGCCGTAGCCCCCGGGAAAGGCCTGGAAGAAGCGCTGTGAATGGCTGGCTTTCTCCGGATCAGCCAGGCGGGCCAGTTCCTCCTTGATGCTCTTGAGACAGTCCACGGGATCGCCTCCTTTGGCCATCGTCACTCCGTCATCGTGAAACAGCAGCATCCTGCTTAGCTTTTGTTCATTATACCAGATGGTTGCGCATTTTGCCGCGGGACACACTTTTCTACCGGGAAGATGCCCTCTGCAGCAGGAAGAGGGAGAAGGCGGTAGAATTACCATGAAAAAGGCAAAAGGAGGAAAGAAAAGCATGATCGTGACCACAACGCCAACCGTGGAGGGAAGGAAGATTATCGCATACAAGGGGATTGTTTTCGGCGAAGTTATTGCCGGGGTCAATGTCATTAAAGATATTTCCGCCAGCCTGCGCAACTTCTTCGGGGGGCGTGCCGGTGCTTATGAAGGAGAGCTGGTCGAAGCAAGGCAAGCAGCACTGGCGGAGATGGCGGAACGGGCCGCTGCTCTCGGGGCCAACGCCATTGTCGGCGTGGATGTTGACTACGAGGTGCTCGGCCAGGGGGGGAATATGCTCATGGTGACCGCCTCGGGGACAGCGGTGGTCATTGAGTGACCCCATCAGGGGTAGAATGGCAGCTTTTAATTTGTTTTCTCCCGCGGAAGTTTAATGATGACCAGGCGCTTCTGCCGCCCGAAGGCGATGGCTTCCTCCTTCGTCGCCACCGCCAGGTCGATGTCATTGGGGCCTATGGCGCCGCCGCGGTCATTGACCCTGCGCCAGCCAATGCCTTCCACGTATATCTCGGTGCCCAGGGGAATGTTGGGGCCGGCGGCGGCGGTCTTTCCGGGAATCACCCTTTCGCCGCTGTAGGTGATGGAAGGATCGCCGGAATAATCGTGGCCGCCAATGGCACCGGCGCTTAAAGGGGCATACATGGTCACGTTCATCATCTGCACCGTGTACTGCTCCGACTCGCGGGCCAGTTGCCGCGCTTCCAGCGCCTCCTGCTTCGCCTGGTGCAGCTGCCCGGTGTAATAAGTATTCATCAGGAAAAAGAGTGCGGCAACGATCATCATCACCAAAAGCTGCCGCCGTTCCATGGATCCCTGCACCCCTTTCCCGCTGAAGAAAACTAACTGCTGTACTATTATCTGCAACCCGGGCATCTTTAGACGGGCAAGCAGCGGGCAGGAGAGAGTGAATTGCGGAAGGGTTTAAAAATGCGGGTAAGGGGCAGGATCTTTTACTTAAGCTCCCGCGGCAAAGCGGCCCGGCGCTTCCACAAAGCCGGCCATGGCTCCAAAGTATCGCTCCCCGCCGACTAACATGATATCATTGTGCTCCGCCCCGGGGATGGGCAGGAGGCGCTTCGCCGTGCTCCCCAAGGAGCGGTAGAGCTCTTCCGCCTGGGCGTAGGGAACGAGGCTGTCCGCTTCGCCGTGAATGATCAGGGCGGGAATCCTAATCCCGGCCGCGAGCCGCCCGCACTCCTTATCCAGGCCGGCGAGGTCGAGGCCGGCGGCGGGAAGGCCCAGGTGCCGGATTAGCTTGCCTACGCTGATAAAGCCGCTTTCAATAATCAGCCCGGGGATCATTTCGGCGTAGCGCGCGGCCAGCTCCAGGGCGGAGACGCTCCCCAGGGAGCGCCCCATGACAAAAAGCTTCTCCTCCCGTTTCCGCTCCTCCAGCCTATCCCTGATCGCTTCGTAGATTGCCGCGGCGTCCTCCACCATGCTCGCAAAGCTGGGCCTGCCGCCGCTTTTCCCGTACCCCCGGTAGTCGGCAACAGCCAGGTTGATCCCTATCCGGTGATAGAGGGGGGCGATCTCGTCGTAGTCGGCAGCTATCTCGCCGTTCCCGTGGAAGAGCAGGATCCAGGCGCGGCCGGCCTCGCCCTCGTAGAGCCGGCAGCCGACGGCAACGCCTTCCTCCACGGGAATGAGAAGATCCTCCGCCCCGGGCGGAGGCGGCTGCTCCCACCTGCGGGGATAGAACAGAAAGCGCAGCAGCAGGGGATGGTGGTCAATCTCCCGGTAGATGCTCCCACGTTCCATGGCACACACCGCCCTTCCACTTGCGGGCACCGGCAGCAGGTGCCGGCGCGAATGCGTCAGTATGCAACAAAAAAGGTGCCGGGGCGCGTCCCCGCCACCTTTTACCGCCAGGAGGAGAGTTCCACGAAGCGGGCCGAGCCGATGACATCAAGCTGCCTGAGCTTCTCCATTACTCCATCGGGAATGCGCTGGTCAACCTGCAGCACCATCATGGCTTCGCCGCCCACCGATTTCCGCCCCAGCTGCATGCTGGCAATATTGACATTCTCCGCCCCCAGGAGGGTACCCACCTTGCCGACGACGCCGGGGCGGTCGTGGTGGGTCGTGATGAGCATGTAGCGGGCGGGCACCACCTCGATGCGGTAATCGCCAATCTGGGTGATGCGGATATCGTCATGGCCCAGGAGGGTCCCGGCGAGGCGGTGCGCCGCCGCCCCCTCCCGCACGTTAACCTGCACCAGGCTGCTGTAGCTCTTCACCTCCGCGGTGGAGCTTTCCCGAACCCGGATCCCCCGCCGCTTCGCCACCAGGAGAGCGTTGACCGGAGTCACCGGCACATCGGTAATCCCCTGCAGCAAGCCGGCCAGGCAGGCCGAGGTCAGCGGGGCCAGCGGCAGGGAGGCCACCTCCCCGGAGTAGACGATCTCGATTTCATCGATGGAGCCGCCGAAGAGCTGCATGTAAAAGCTGCCCAGCAGCCGCATCAGCGGCAGGTAGGGCTCCAGCGCCGCAGCCGCCTCCGGCATCAGCGAGGGCACGTTCACCGCCGAGGTAACCGGCTCGCCCGAGAGGGCTTTCAGCACCTGCTCGGCCACCTGCAGGGCCACGTAGGCCTGGGCTTCACGGGTCAGGGCACCGAGATGGGGCGTGGCGATGACATTGTCCAGCTCCAAGAGAGGGCTGCCGGCAGGGGGCTCTTTTTCAAAGACGTCCAGCGCCGCCCCCGCTATCTTCTTCTCCACCAGGGCCCGGTAGAGGGCCTCCTCGTCGACGACGCCACCGCGGGCGCAATTGATGAGCATGGCTTCCGGCTTCATCAGGGCAAGCTGCTCCGCTCCAATGAGATGGCGCGTGGAGGGCATGAGGGGAACGTGAAGCGAGACGAAATCGGACTGCCGCAGCAGTTCGGGCAGCTCCACCAGCTTCACCCCGATCTTGGCGGCATGCTCCGCCGATATGTGAGGGTCGCAGGCCAGCACCAGCATGCCCAGGGCGCGGGCGCGGCGGCCCACTTCGCTTCCCACGTGGCCCAGCCCGATGATGCCCAGGGTCTTCCGGTTCAGTTCCATCCCCATGAAGCGCTCCCTCTCCCAGCCGCCCCGCTTGACGGAGTAGTTTGCCGCGGGGATATTCCGGGCCAGCGATACCAGGAGGGCCAGGGTGAGCTCCGCAGCCGACACGGTATTGGCTTCCGGGACGTTGACCACGATGATCCCCCTCTCGGTAGCCCGGGCCACATCGATGTTGTCCACTCCCACGCCGGCCCGTCCAATCACCTTTAACCGGCGGCCCGCATCGATGATATCGGCGGTCACGCGGGTGCTGCTGCGCACGATGAGGGCGTCGTAATCGCCGATGCTCTGCCGCAGCTCTTCAGGCGACAGCCTGGGGCGCAAGTCCACCTGCGCCTGCTGCTGCAGCAGTTCCACCCCCTGCGGGGAAAGAGGATCGCTGACCAGGATCTTCATATCAAAGCAACCTCCACTGCGGTGTTTAAGATCGCGGCGCCAACCCGGCCGGCCGCCGGGCCAGCCCGTGGACTTTTCTTGCAACAGGCTCGTTTAAATTGATTATAATTTACCATATTTCCGCCTATCGGTCCATGTGAACGAGGAGCGGATGCAGCGGCGGCTACCGCGGGCGGCCGGTGGACAGGTGCAGCGGCCTGCCGGAGGCGGCAAGGGCGGCTTCCCAGAAGGCTTCGCTGAGCGTGGGGTGGGGATGGATGAGCCGCTCCAGTTCAGGCAGCTTTGCCCCGGCAGCCACGGCCAGGGTCCCCTCCTGGATGAGGTCGGAGGCATGGGGGCCCAGGATATGCACCCCCAGGACCGTCTCCGTTTCGGCATCGGCGACGATCTTGACAACTCCCTCCCCCTCACCCTGGAGGAAGGCTTTCCCGTTGGCGCTGAAGGGGAACTTGCCCACCTTGACGGCGTATCCTGCGGCACGGGCCTCTTCCTCGGTCATGCCGGCGCGGGCCAGCTCGGGATGGGTAAAGATGCATACCGGCACCGCTTTCCCGGAAAAGGAGGCGCTTCCGCCGGCGGCATTTTCCGCGGCCACCATCCCCTGGTGTATGGCGGTGTGCGCCAGGAAGTAGCCCGGGTTGGCCACATCGCCGATGGCATAGATCCCGGGAACACTCGTGGCCATATGCTCATCCACGTCAATCCCCCGTTCGCTGCAGCTGATGCCGACAGCCTGCAGGTCCAGCCCGCCGAAGCTGGGCTTGCGCCCCACCGCCAGGAGCACCTTCTCCGCGGTGAGCTCCTCCTTCCCGCGCGGACCCTCCACGGCCAGGATAAGTTTCCCGTCGGGGGCGGCGCTAATCCCGCGCAGGGCTGTCTCCGTCAGCACCCGGATCCCCTGCCGGCGGAGGCATGGCGCGAGGCGGCGCACCATCTCGCGATCCTCGCGGCGCAGCAGGATGCTCCGCTGGACTATGGTCACGTCAACGCCAAAAGCAGCAAAGATGGTAGCCATTTCCAGGGCAATAACACCGCCGCCGATCACCGCCAGGCTGGAGGGCAGCTCGGTCAAGGCCAGCGCCTCCCTTGAGAAGATCACCCCGGGCAGATCCGCCCCGGGAACAGGAGGCACGACCTCGCTGCTGCCCGTGGCGATGATGAGCTTGTCGAATTGCGCGGTGCGCGTCTCCCCGCCGGGGAAGGCTGCCCGGACCTGCCTACCGGGGAGCAGTTCGGCCCGGCCAGGCCATACCGTCACTCCGGCGGATTTGAGCAGCCTCTCCAGGCCGCGGAGGAGGTTTTCCACCACGGTGTTTTTGTGCCTTTGAACTGCCGCGTAATCAAAGGCAACCTCGCCGGGAGTGATACCGAATTCCGGGGCCGATTGGAGGCTGCGATAGAGAGAGGCGCAGTGAAGGAGGCTTTTTGTGGGGATGCAGCCGTGATTCAGGCAGGTGCCGCCGAGGCGCTCCTGTTCAATAAGGAGGGTTTTCAGACCCAGGGCCGCTCCCCGCAGCGCCGCGCTGTAGCCGCCCGGCCCCCCGCCGATAATGATGAGCTGGAATTTTTCCATGAATTGATTACCTCCTGCCTGGAGTATTTCCGCACCAAAAACCGGTTTATTTGCCTGGTTGATATTAAATCCCCCCCGGCCCCCTTTTAAAAAGGGGGGCCGGCCGGCGTGCCCCGCCCATACAAATATTCCCAGGCCATAGTCTGAACACAAAAAGGAGATATTTAATGCTCCCCGCCCTGGGATGTCCTCCTGTTGTCCTGCACGAGCCATTCCACGTGGAAAAGGCGGGCGAAGGCCTCCGCCAGGGCGGCGGCCAGTTTTTCTCTACTGATGTTATAGCCCAGGTCCAGGAGGCCGGCGGCTCTACGCCCCAGGTCTTCCAGGTAGGTGCCCTCATCGCTGCCGGGCCGGGGCCGTAGCACCTGCCGGTAGGCCTCAAGCGGCAGCTCCAGCAGGATGGAGCCATGCTGCAGGATCGCGCCCTTGCGGCGCAGCTGGGCGCTGCCGACCACCTTCTTGCCGCGCACCTGCAGTTCATGGGCCGAAGGCGTATCGAAGCAGGAGCCGGGGGCCAGGGCCGGCCCGGCGCCCCGCCTGCTTTCGGGGCTGAGCTCCGCCTCAATCCCCAGGGCGGCAAAGGCCTCCATCAAGGCCCTGCTGATAAACAAATACGATGCCGTTACTCCCGCCGGGACAAGCTCGCGGCAGTCGGGAATGACCAGGCTGTAGGTGAGCTCGCGGTCGTGCAGCACCGCGCGCCCCCCGGTGGGGCGGCGGACCACGTCTATGCCCAGGCGGCGGCAGGCGGCGAGGTCGGCCACCTCTTCCGCTTCCTGGAAGCGGCCCAGGGAGAGGGCCGGCGGCGACCAGCTGTAGAGGCGCAGCGCCGGAGGCACCTCCCCGGCGGCCACCTCTTCGAGCAGCTCCTGGTCCCGCCGCATGTTTGCCGCCCCGGGCAGGGGCGGATCTAATATCAGGCGCCACAATTCTGCCAAGCAGTTACCTCCTCTCTATGGCTCTCTCCAGGGAGCGAAGAAACGGCAGCCGTTTATATCATCAAAACCGGGCGGGGGTGAACCCCGCCCCTGCCTGTTCTCCTCTTGCATGAGGCCGAGGGCGGCGGCGGTTTCGGCTGCGCTGAGGGGGCGCGGGTAGTTGTAGATAAAGCCGCCGGGACGCTCGTTGTAATAGGGGCGGTTGCAGCCGGGGCAGCCGCTGGTTTGAAAGGCCTCGCCCCCGCCGAGGAGGCGACGCAGCTCCTCCCCGCCAATCCCGAAGGAGACGAGCCGCCCTTCCTTGAAGCGCAGGCCCTCCCAGGCAACATAACCAAGCCGCAGCAGGTAGTAGAGTGCCTGCAGGCGGCGGTAGGAGGCCGGCTCGGGCGGGGGATGGTTCTCCAGCGGGGTGCCCTTGAGGGGGGTGAAGGCAAAGAGGCCCACGGCAATCCCTTCCCGCACCAGCAACTGGAGCAGCCGCGCCGCCTCCTCCTCGCTTTCGCCAAGGCCCAAGATGAGGTGGGTGCTCATCCGCCCCGGCCAGAGGCGAGCGCACCCCCTAAGCAGTCGCAGGCGCCTTGCAAAGCCGCCGCCCTTGCAGCGGGCGGCGAGCTCCGCCGTGGCCGTGTCGAGGGCGATGGAGATGCGCTCCGCTCCCGCCTCGAAAAACATGGCCGCCTCGGCAGCGGAATGCACGGGGGCGGATAGGGAAATGGGCAGCCCCACCGCGCCTCTCAACTGGCGGATCAGCTCCGCCAGGGAGCCAGCGCCGCCCGGTTCGCAGAGGGCCTGCAGGCAGATCCGCTGCAGCCCCCTCCCCGCCTCCCGCTGCAACGCGGCGATGACCTCCTCCCGCGGGAAGGGGGGCCAGCTCACCCGGCCCAGCCGTCCCGCTTTCCCCTCCGCCCCTCGCGCCTGGGGGCAAAAGGCGCAGTTCATGCGGCAGCTTTCGCCGTAGAGCAGGTAGGCGGTAGTGGGCAGGGTCTCCGCCCGCAGGTTGATCAAGCCCAGGCGGGCCGCCGTCCCAATGGACAGGCGAATCACAGCGCGCAGCACTCCTCTCCCGTGGATACCTGGAGGCCCATCTGCGCGGCCAGCCTTCTGGCCGCGGCGGCCGGATGGACAATTTTATCAATCCCCGCCTCCAGGGCGAGGCAGTCGAGCTCCTCGCGGTAGCGGCCGCCCGGGCGCATGCAGCCGAGGTAAAGGGGCGTCCGCGGAAAGAGAGCCCGCGCATGGGCCAGGAGCTCCGCCACCGCGTCGGGCGGCGGCGGGGCGGCACCGGCAAGCCTCGTCCCCGGGGTGGGGCGGAAGACGATAAAGCTAATCGCCTCCGCCCCCTCCCGGCGCAGCATCTCCAGCGCGCGGCACTCGCTCTCGATGCGCCCGCCCATTATGCCGATGCAGATGTGGGGCACCACGCGGCCATGGCGCCGCAGGCAGCGGTAGGAGCGGAGGTAATCCTCCGGCGCAGCTTCCAGGCCGTAAACATCCTTGATTACCCTCTCGTCGGCCACGAAATCAAAGGAGAAGGCGCGAGCAATCATTCCCATGGCCGCCGCCTCCGCCTCGCCAACGAGCCCGGGATGGAAGTTGAGCGAACCCCGACGCGCCAACGCCTCCAGCTCCGCCCATCTTTCCCCGTGCGGTACGCGCCCCTGCCGGTCGCAGCCGCCGCTGACGAGGAAGCTCCTGTAGCCGACGCCCCGCCGGCCCAGCGCCTCCTCCAGCGTGGCCATCCCCCGCAGGTAGTGCCCCCCGCAGTGAGCGCAGTTTAAATCGCACGACCGGCCGGTGACGCTAACCGGCAAGGTGAGGCGGGGGTAGACAAATTCCACCCGCCCCGTGACAAGGCAACCGCTGCTGCGGCCGCACCGGCCGGCCCTCTCCGGGAACATCTAGCTGCTCCCCCCGTCACCATCCCAGCAGACCCGGGGATGGCGCGCCGCCCTGACCTCGTCCAGCCGCCCCACGGGGGTAGTGTGGGGAGCGGAAGTGAGGCGTTTCGGATCCTCTTCCGCCAGGCGGGCAATCTCCTCCATGGCCTCGGCAAAGCGATCCAGGGTCGCCTTGCTCTCCGTCTCGGTGGGCTCCACCATGAGCGCCTCTTCAACGATGAGAGGAAAGTAGACCGTGGGCGGGTGGAAGCCGTAGTCCAGCAGCGCCTTGGCGATATCCCTGGCCGTGACCCCCATCTTCTTCTGCCGGCGGGCCGAGAGCACAAACTCGTGCTTGCAGCGCCGGTCGTAGGGCAGATCATAGCTCTTCTTCAGCCGCTCCATGAGGTAATTGGCATTGAGAACGGCGTCGGCGGCCGCCTGCCGGAGCCCTTCCGCCCCCATCATCATGATGTAGGCATAGGCTTTGACGACCACGGCGAAATTGCCGTAGAAGCCGTGCACCCGGCCGATGCTCAGGGGCAGGTCTTCCTTCCAGTAATATCCCTTTTCGCCCCGCTCCACCAGCGGCACGGGGAGGAAGGGCACCAGGTGTTCCCTCACCCCCACGGGGCCGCTGCCGGGGCCGCCGCCGCCATGGGGCGTGGCGAAGGTTTTATGCAGGTTCAGATGGACCAGGTCGAAGCCCATGTCGCCGGGACGGGCGTGGCCCATGATGGCGTTGAGGTTGGCCCCGTCGTAGTAGAGCAGCCCGCCCGCTTCATGGACCGCCTCGGCAATCTCGAGGATGTCCTCCTCGAAGAAACCCAGGGTGTTGGGATTGGTGAGCATGAGGGCGGCGACATCGCCGTCCAGGGCCGCCCGGAGCGCTTTGAGATCCACCAGCCCGCGTTCATCGGAAGGGATTTCCTTGACCTCGAAGCCGGCCATGGCCGCCGAAGCGGGATTGGTCCCGTGGGCGGAGTCGGGGACAAGAACCGTTTTGCGATGATCATTCCTGGACCGGTGGTAGGCACGAACGATGAGCATCCCCGTCAGCTCCCCGTGCGCCCCCGCCGCCGGCTGGAAGGTGACCCGCTTCATCCCTGTTATCTCGGCCAGGCAGGCCTCGGCCCGGTAGAGCAGCTCCAGGGCCCCCTGGACGCTCTCCTCCGGCTGGCAGGGATGGAGGAAGGCGAAGCCGGGCAGCCGGGCCAGTTCCTCGTTGACCTTGGGGTTGTACTTCATCGTGCACGAGCCCAGGGGGTAGAAGCCGGAATCAACGCCGTGGTTGCGGGTGGAGAGGGCGGTGTAGTGGCGCACCAGCTCCCCCTCGGAGAGCTCGGGCAGCGCCAGGGGGAGGCCTCGCCGCAGCCTTGCCGGCAGGAGTTCCTCCAGCGGCTTAACCGGCACATCGGGCGGCGGCAGGGAGCAGCCGCGCCGACCCGGGGCGCCCAGTTCAAAAAGCAAAGGCTGTTCTTTTCTCACAACCATCCCTCCAGTGCTCTGGCGAGGGCGTCAATTTGCTCCCGCGTTTTTGTTTCAGTGACGCAGAAGAGCATGGCCGGGCCCAGTTCGGGGTAGTAAGTTTCGAGGTCGAGCCCGCCGATGATCCCGTGCTCCAGCAGGTGGCGGTTGAGGCGACTGCCACTGCCGGGAAGCTTCACCGCAAACTCCTTGAAATGCACCCCGGGAAAGGCCGGGGCATAGCCTTCCAGGGAGGCAATCTTCTCCCGGGCGTAGGCCGCCTTCTGCAGGCAGAGCTCCGCCACCTCGCGCAGCCCTTCCGGCCCCATGGCCGCCAGGTAGGCGGCGGCGGCAAGGGCGTTGAGGGCCTGGTTGGAACAGATGTTCGAGGTGGCCCTTTCACGGCGGATGTGCTGCTCGCGTGTCTGCAGTGTGAGGACGAAGCCGCGCCGGCCCTCGCCATCCACCGTCTCCCCCACGATGCGCCCGGGGAGGCGCCTCAGCAGCTCCCGGCGGGCTGCAAAGAAGCCCAGCAGCGGGCCGCCGAAGGAGGGCGGGCTGCCCAGGCCCTGCCCTTCGCCGGTGGCGATGTCGGCGCCGTACTCTGCCGGCGCCCGGAAGAGGGCCAGGGAGAGGGGATCCACCGAGAGCACCAGCAAAGCGCCGTGACGGTGGGCCATCGCGGCGGCGCCCTCCAGCTCCTCCTCGAGGAGGCCGAAGAAGTTGGGCTGCTGCAGCAGCAGCGCCGCCGTCTCCCCGTCGAGCATCGCCTCAAGCCGCGAAAAGTCGGTGGCCCCATCGGCGAGGGGTATTTCCAGCAACAGGCAATCACGCCCCTCCAGGTAGCTCTGCAGGACCCGGCGGTAGTGGGGGTTGACGGAGCGGGAAACGAGCACCTTGCGGCGGCGGGTCATGGAGCAGGCCGCCAGTGCCGCCTCGGCCAGGGCGGTGGCCCCGTCGTAGAGGGAGGCGTTGGCCGCCTCCATGCCGGTAAGGCGGCAGATGAGGGTCTGGTACTCAAAAATCGACTGCAGCAGGCCCTGGCTGATCTCGGCCTGGTAAGGGGTGTAAGCGGTGTAAAACTCGCTCCGCCCCACCACGTGCTGCACCACGGCGGGGATGAAGTGATCGTAGACGCCGGCGCCGAGGAAGCAGGGATGGTCCTGCAGGTTCATGTTCTTCGCCGCCAGCGCGCCCAGATGGGCCCGCAGCTCCATCTCCGAGAGAGGCGGCGGCAGCTTAAGCCCGTTTTCTTTCAGGCGGACCTCTGCCGGCAGTTCGTCAAAGAGCTGCTCCATCGAGGCGGCGCCGATGGCGGCCAGCATCTCCCGCCGCTCCGCGTCAGTTAGGGGCAAGAAATGGCGGCCGCCGCTCATTCCTTGACCTCCTCCTCCAGGAGGACGGCATAGGCCTCCTCGTCCAGCAGGTCGGGATTCTCGTAGCCGGGGGCCACCTTCATCTTCACCACCCAGGCCTCCCCGTAGGGGTCCTGGTTGAGCAGCTCCGGCTGCTCCAGGAGAGCCTCGTTAACCTCCACCACCTCGCCGTCCACCGGCGCGTAGAGGTCGGAGACCGCCTTCACCGATTCCAGCACCGCCAGGCTCTCCCCCGCCTTCGCCAGCCGCCCCACTTCCGGCAGCTCCACGTAAACAATATCCTTGAGCATATCCTGGGCGTAGTCGGTAATCCCCACCGTGGCCAGGTCCCCTTCTAGGCGGACCCACTCGTGGGTGCGGGTATACTTCAAGCCTTTCTGCACTTGCCAGTTCATTTCGACTCCCTCCTGTAGAATGGTAATGTCACCACCTGGGCGCGGTGCGCCCTATCACGGATGACAACCTGCACCGCCCGGCCCGGCACCGCCTCCCCTGTCGCGAGAAAGGCCATCCCGATGGAGCGGTTCAGCGTGGGGGAGTAGGTTCCGCTGCTGACCACGCCGATCTCCTTCTCGCCGTCAGAGACGGGGTAGCCCTCCCGGATTACGCCCCGCTCCAGCAGGATAAGGCCGCACAGCCGCCTGGACAGCCCGGCCTCCATTTGCTGCAGCAGTGCCTCCCGGCCAATGAAAGGACCTTTTTTAAAGGAGATGAAGCGCTCCAGCCCCGCTTCCAGGGGCGAGATGGACTCGCTCAATTCATGGCCGTAAAGGGGCAGCCCCGCCTCGAGGCGGAGCACGTCGCGCGCTCCCAGTCCTGCCGGGACCAGGCCGAGATGGCGCAGCTCCCCGGCTTCCAGGAGGGCACCCCAGAGCGCTTCGGCCTTCCCGGCGGGACAGAAGATCTCGAAGCCGTCCTCCCCGGTATAGCCGGTGCGCGATACCAGGCACTTGATTCCCGCCAGCTCCACCTCAGGGAGAAAATGGTAGTAGCGCAGCTGCTCCAGGGGCGCCCGCCCCAGGGCCTGCAGCACCGCCAGGCTGTTGGGTCCTTGTAGGGCAAGCAGGGCCGTCTCCGCCGAGATATCGCGCAGGCTCATGCCCGGCTTGGCCCTCTCGCTGAGCCACTCGTAATCCTTCGCCGTGTTGGCCGCGTTGACCACGACCAGGTATCTCTCGGCACCGCACCTGTAGACGAGGATGTCGTCCACCGTCCCCCCGTGGGGATAGCACAGCGGGCTGTAGATGATGCGGCCGTCGTAAAGGGCGGAAATATCGTTGGTAAGCACTTCCTGCAGGAAAGCGGCCGCCCCCGCCCCCTCGACGAGAAATTCGCCCATGTGGGAGACATCGAAGAGGGCCGCCTTCTGCCGCGTCTGCCGCACCTCGGCAATGATCCCCTCGTACTGGATGGGCATGATCCAGCCGCCGTATTCAGCCAGTGCGGCTTTAAGCGCCCGGTGCCTTTCAAAAAGGGGGGTCTTTTTGAGTTCAGCCACCTCTTTCACCACCTTGGTCCTAGTATCCCCGGCCGCCTTCAATTAAAGGCGTGCCGGCAAAAGAGGGAAGCATGCTCCTGCCATCCATCACCCCCCGGCTGCCGCTGCAAATAGAAAGGACAGGGGAAAATACGCTGGCTTTCCCCTGTCCTCTGTCCTTTCACCTGAGAGATTTTCCCCGGCCAGCGCCGGAGAATTTCCCCGTCGGTGTCCCGCGCGGCGGGATCTCTCCAGAGGGGCGTCCCCTGCCGGTTCTGTTGCCTGAGAGTTTCTCCCCCGGCTGCCAAAACCGGGAGATTGCTCCTTCGGCGGCCCCCATGCGGCCTCTCCCAGCAGGTTCATGCGCGCTTTATGAAAATATTCTCGCTACTATAATATTACCAAAGAAAAGCAAAATGCACAATTGCTGCTTTCACGGCACCGCCCTTGCGGCTAAGTTGGGGATTGCCCCTTTCGCGACATGGCCGGGCGACACCCGTTCAGCCCCATGGCCGGCCTACAGCAGTGATTTCAATGACCGTTTCTATAAACAGCTTATGCTCCAGGCTGCCTTCTTCTCCCGAGCCGTCCAGCCGTCTGAGATTGGCAATGCGGTCCTGCCGCTCCACGAGCAGCTCCATCTCCGACGCCCCCGCCGCTGCCGCCTGCGCTCGGACATACTCCTTTCCTTCCTGTATGGCCCTGGCGACCGCCTCCTCGAGATGAGAGGCTCTTTCCCGGCCCCAGGGCGCGTGGACGATAAAGCCCTCTTCGCCGTCGGGCCGGACGAGGATGAAGGCCCGCTCCACTGTCTGCCCGCTCACTGTCCCCACGGCATTGGCCACTTCCGCCGATGGAGGGATGAGCAGCTCCGCCTGCAGTCTCCTGGCAATTTCAGGAAAGTAGGCCCCGGCCGGGGCGCCCACCACCACCAGGGGCAGGTTAAGCCGGGCCGAAAATTCCACCGCCTCCCTGCCCTTGTCAGGCCTGAGTATCTCCTGCAGGAAAAAGCAGCCGGTCTCGTCTTTCCTGAAATCAATCCGCTCTCCTTCCCCGCCAGACAGCAGCCGCCCAATGATCAGCGCGGCGATTTGAAAGTAGATCTTCTCCAGGACCTCTTCCACAAACTGGCCAATCCCCGCATTGTACCTGCGGGCGAGGATTTTTACGCCCAGCCGCGCCGCCTCGCCATCCCAGGGCGCGTAGGCCCCGGTAAGATGAAGTATGTCCGTGGGCGTCACAGAAGCGGGAAGCACGGCGCCGCTTCGGACCAGCCTCTGCCAGGGCAGCAGGTCAAAGTCGCGCTGCATCTGCAGGCCGATGTGGTGGAGGGTATGGGGCTGCTCTTTAACCAGGCTTAATATCTTCTCCTCGTCGTCGCTGAGGGGCACATTGCGGGGCTCCTTAATGTAGACCAGCACCATGGAAGGGAGGATCTCCGAAAGGGCATACTCGTACTCCTTGATGCTGGAGAGTTCCGCGAGCAGGTGGGGATGTTGCGCCGCGATGCCGGAGAGGGGAAAAACCCGCTGCGGCCCGATGGAGAGCCTGCCCTTTCGATCCACGTGGATGAGACTGTCCCCGCCCAGCCCGGTAGTAGTTATGGCCGCGGCCCGCACGCGGGTCAGCCAGCCGCCAACGCGAGCTCCGGAGCTGCTCATCGCCGGGCGGCCGTTTCGCAGCACGGCCAGGTCGGTGGTCGTCCCGCCCATGTCCACCACGATGGCCTCTTTTGCCCCGGTCAGGGCAAGGGCCCCGATTATGCTTGCCGCCGGCCCGGAGAGAATGGTCTCTATGGGCCGCTCCCGTGCCTTCCTCTCGCTGATGAGGCTGCCGTCTCCCTTTACCACCATCAGGGGAGCACCAATCCCCCACCGCTCCAGGCTCTTCTTCACGGCGGCGATGAGGTCGGTGATGAGAGGGATGAGGCGGGCATTGAGGACGGCGGTTACCGTGCGCTCGTAAAAGCCCAGATCGGAGCTGAGCTGGTGGGCGCAAACCACCGGGCGCCCGGTGAGCTCCCGGATTAAAGCGGCTACGGCCAGTTCCTGGGCGGGATTTCTCACGCTAAGGTAGCCGGAGACGGCAAAGGCCTCCACCTGCCCTTTCATGGTCTCGGCCGCCGCCACGGCGGCTTCCAGGTCTACCTCTTCCCGGTATTCCCCTTTCAAGTCGCAGCCGCCCTTGATGGTCACGTAATGCGCCGTGGGCAGCTCCGGCGGCGGCTCGTTAAAGCCAATCATGATCAGCCCCACCTCGGCCCCCCGCCCCTCCACGATGGCATTCGTGGCCAGGGTGGTGGAGAGGGCGACCATCTTGATACGGGAGAGGTCAAGGGCCGGCTCCGCCGCGCCCGCCCCCAGTGCGGGCGCCCTCCCCTTCCCGCTACAGCTTTCCATCAAGTGGGCGAGACATGCCTCTATGGCCGGGGTCAGGTCGGGCCTGCTGGTGAGGACCTTGCTCTTGGCCAGGATCTCCTTCCGGTCAAGGTCAAAAAGAACGCCGTCGGTGAAGGTGCCCCCTGTGTCTATGCCCAGGGCCAGGTTGGCCATAGCCGCTGCCTCCTCGCTTTGCAGCAATGCCTAATGCCTGCTGCTACTGCCGGCTTCCTCCAATGGGGAATCGGCATTTCCAGTATAATGTGAGCCGGCAAAGCCGGTCAAGCCGGGGCACCCAGCCAGCCCTTTGTTTAGAATATTGGAAGGAATATTAAAATTATGGATGGAATAACAGTACTCGTAACATTTGGCAGGCTGCCGGAAGGAGTGAGGAAGATGGCTTTCTTCCCCTATCATGCTTATGACGCCGTGGGCCTGGCCGGGCTTGTTCAAAAAAAGGAGGTGGCCGCGGCGGAAATCATCGAGGCCGCCATCGCCAGGCTGGAGCGGCTTAACCCGAAAATCAACGCGGTCATTCACAAAATGTACGAGCAGGCCAGAGCGGCGGCGGGAAAAATCACCGGCGGGGAACCCTTTGCAGGCGTCCCCATGCTGATGAAGGATATCAGCCAGGAGATCAAGGGAGAGCCCATCACCTGCGGGGCCAAGGCTCTCCAAGGCTACCGGGCGGAAGAGGATGCCACCTTTGTCAAGCGGGTGCGGGCCACGGGGGCCATTTTCCTGGGGATAACCAACGTGCCCGAGTTTGCCCTGATGGGGACTACCGAACCCAAATTTTACGGCCCCACGCAGAACCCCTGGAACAGGGATTACAGCCCCGGCGGCTCCAGCGGCGGCTCCGCTGCCGCCGTCGCCTCGGGAATAGTCCCCCTGGCCGGGGCCAACGACGGCGGGGGCTCCATCCGCATTCCCGCCGCTTACTGCGGCCTCTTCGGACTGAAGCCCAGCCGGGGCCGCACCCCGGCGGGTCCCTTTTACGGGCGGCACTGGCAGGGCGCCTCGGTGGACCACGTCCTCACCCGTTCCGTAAGAGACAGCGCCCTCATGCTGGACCTGGTCAAGGGATACGAAGCAGCAGCCGCCTTCCCGCCGCCGTCCCTTGATCACAACTACCTGGAATGCGCCACCCAGGGGCCGACAGGCAAGCTGAAGATAGCCTTCTGCCTGAGATCACCCATCGGCACGGAGGTGCACCGGGAATGCCGGGAAGCGGTGCTCAAGGCGGCGCAGCTCCTGGAATCGCTGGGCCACCACGTGGAGGAAAAGGAAGCTCCCGTTGACGGGAGCAAGATTGCCCAAAGCTACATGACCCTCTACTTCGGGGAGATGGCCGCCGACCTGGCCTCCCTGAAAGAAGTCCTCGGCAGAAAGGCGCGCATGAACGACGTGGAGCCGGCCACCTGGATGCTGGGGCTGCTGGGCAAGGTCACTTCCAGCGAGGAGTGGGTCTTGAGCATGCGCGAATGGGACGTGGCCGCCTTTCAAATGGAGGCTTTCTTTGAAAACTACGATCTCTACATGACCCCGACCACCGCCGATCCTCCGTCAAGAATCGGGGAGCAGGACCTGGCGCCCGGGGAAGTGGCCCTGATGAAGCTGGTCTCCGCCCTGAAGCTGATCCGGGCCGTAAAGAAGAGCGGCTACGTGGACAAACTGATCATAAGAAGCCTGAAACGGCCCCCCTTCACCCAGCTGGCCAATCTCACGGGGGAGCCGGCCATGTCGGTGCCGCTTCATATGACCCTGGAAGGGCTGCCCGTGGGCGTCCAGTTCATCGCCGCCAAGGGGCGGGAAGACATTCTCTTCCGCCTGGCCGGCCAGTTGGAGCAGACCGAGCACTGGATCAGGGTCGAGGATAACCCCATGTTTAAAAGCGAGGCTGGAGAGGGTTAAGAGTCAAAAGGCTAAAATCCCCCCCGGCCCCCCTTTTTCAAAGGGGGAGTTTAGAAGAGCTTTTTTCAAAGGGGGGTAGAAGAGCCCTTTTCAAAGGGGAGAGTTAAGAAGACTCTTTTCCAAAAAGGAAGCTAATAAGAGTCTTTTTCAAAGGGTGGACCTAATAAGAATCTTTCTAGGCATGATCTTTATAATTGCAACCCCGAGGAGTATTATCGCCGCTTATGGGGTGCACAGGGGGCGGCCCACGTCAGCCATTTTATCGGGATAGCTGAACTGGATGATGTCGTAAAAGTCGGCAAAGGGCACAAAGGGGATGTTATTGGCGGCGCAGTACTCCGCCAGGCGGTCGCCGGCGCGGGCAAAGATAAAGTCGGCATGGGAGGCGCCATAGCGGTCGTTAAAGCCGTTGCCGATATAAACCACCCTGAAGCCCTTCTCCTTTAATTTGACCACGTGCATGGCCTTGCAATTGCCGCAGATATCGCAGGTGGGGTTGCCATGGGGTGTTTCTATGGCCACGCTGCCGTTGCTTCCAATAACAAGGCTGTTGCAGTAGATGCCGCTGATATATTCCAGGAGGCCCTGCCGCTCCAGTATTGGCTCAATGTAGAAGCCAAAGCCGTCGCTGGCAATATAAACAGGGCTTCCGCTTTCATGGGCAAATATAAGAAACTGGGCAAATCCCGGCTTGAAATCTGCCGCAGCGAGGGCAAGGGCGAGCATCTGCTCGTAGTCGCCGGGAAAATGGCGCACCATCTCCTCCAGCCATCTCCTCATGCCAATCTTGCCTTCCCGGTAGAGGCGGTAAACCTCTGAGGCCGCCTGACCGGCATATGTTTTAGCCAGTATGGAAGTGATATCCTTGCGAGTAACGGTGCCGTCAAAATCTACAACATAAGCCAGCTTCACGAAGTAAATCACCCTATCCGTTATTCTCTTTCCCCCTGCCAAAAGGCAGCGAGCGCCTCCTTCACCTCCGCTGCGCTTTTCATCTGCAGCAGCTTCTCCGCCAGGCCGGCTGCTTCTGCCCTGGCGCATTTCCCCACCGCTTCCTTGGTAGAAAGAACCGCGGCGGCGGCAACA
>Ga0209608_1001319_pt1 | contig 20730 bp, 8 predicted proteins | sample AD_UKC130_MetaG_FD_184428 | JGI IMG/M metagenome (GOLD analysis project Ga0209608, IMG submission 184428) | Active sludge microbial communities of municipal wastewater-treating anaerobic digesters from Canada - AD_UKC130_MetaG (SPAdes) (version 2) | ecosystem: Engineered > Bioreactor > Anaerobic... | reverse complement strand
ATCACTTCCTTGGGGGGTGCTCCTTTTTAGGATTCAAAAATATTATTCCGCGGTTTCATAAATTTTGGTTAACAGTCTCATTCTCTAATTTGGAGGTGTAGTATTTGGGAAGGTATGGAACGATCAATTTTGCCATGAACTTTTTAGTTGGATGGTGGTGTCGAATATGACTTATGGAGAAGCAAAGCCAGAAATCTATGTACAGATGGGGCATACAGATACAGTTGAGTCAGTTGCTTTCAGTCCTGATGGTAAGTACATTGCATCGGGAAGTTCGGATAATACAATCAAGTTATGGGAAGCATCAACGGGAAAACTCGTCAGGACATTTGTGGGACATGAAGATATAGTTGAGTCAGTTGCTTTCAGTCCAGATGGTAATTACATTGCATCGGGAAGTAGGGATAAGACAATCAAGTTACGGGAAGTATCAACGGGGGAGGTTGTATGGACAGTTAAGGGGCATGAAAGCATGGTTAACTCAGTTGCTTTCAGTCCAGATGGTAAGTACATTGCATCGGCGGGAAGTTGGGATGAGAGAATCAAGTTATGGGAAGCATCAACGGGGAAACTTGTGAGGACATTTGAGGGGCACGAATACGGGGTTAACTCAGTTGCTTTCAGTCCAGATGGTAATTACATTGCATCGGGAAGTTGGGATAAGACAATCAAGCTATGGGAAGTATCAACGGGGAAACTCGTCAGGACATTTGTGGAGCATGAATACGGGGTTAACTCAGTGGCTTTTAGTCCAGATGGTGATTACATTGCATCGGGAAGTTCGGATAGGACAATCAAGTTATGGGAAGTATCAACGGGGGAACTCGTGAGGACATTTAAGGGGCATAAAGATGTAGTTAATTCAGTTGCTTTCAGTCCGGATGGTAATTACATTGCATCGGGAAGTGATGATAATACAATCAAGTTACGGAAAGTATCAACGGGCAAACTTGTGAGGACATTTGAAGGGCATGAATACAATGTTAACTCAGTCTGCTTCAGTTCAATTGGTAATTACATTGCATCGGGAAGTAGGGATAAGACAATCAAGTTATGGGAAGTATCAACAGGGGAGCTCGTGAGGACATTTGTAGGGCATGAAAATGAGGTTAACTCAGTCTGTTCCGTCTGTTTCAGTCCTGATGGTAAGTACATTGCATCGGGATCGGAAAGTGTATGGGGAAGTTCGGATAATACAATCAAGTTATGGGAAGTATCAACGGGGAAACTTGTGAGGACATTTGAGGGGCATAAGAGCTGGGTTAACTCAGTTTGTTCCGTCTGTTTCAGTCCTGATGGTAAGTACATTGCATCGGGATCGGAAAGTGTATGGGGAAGTTCGGATAATACAATCAAGTTATGGGAAGTATCAACGGGGAAACTCGTGAGGACATTTGAGGGGCATGAAAATGGGGTTAACTCAGTCTGTTCCGTCTGTTTCAGTCCTGATGGTAAGTACATTGCATCGGGAAGTGGTGATAGGACAATCAAGTTATGGGAAGCATCAACTGGGGAACTCGTGAGGTCATTTGAGGGACATGAATACGAGGTTATATCAGTCTGTTTCAGTTCAGATGGTAAGTACATTGCATCGGGAAGTTGGGATAAGACAATCAAGTTATGGGAAATATCAACGGGGAAACTCGTGAGGACATTTGTGGGGCATGAATACGGGGTTAACTCAGTTGCTTTCAGTCCAGATGGCAAGTGCATTGCATCGGGAAGTAGGGATAAGACAATCAAGTTATGGGAAGTATCAACTGGGAAAATCGTGAAGACATTTGAGGGGCATGAATACGGGGTTAACTCAGTTGCTTTCAGTCCAGATGGTAAGTACATTGCATCGGGAAGTGATGATCATATGATCAAGTTATGGGAAGCATCAACGGGAAAACTCGTCAGGACATTTGTGGGACATGAAGATGGAGTTCACTCAGTCTGTTTCAGCTCGGATGGTAAGTACATTGCATCGGGTAGTAGGGATGGAACAATAAGACTGTGTGATGTTAAATCTGGTAAAGAGGTTGCGCAGTTTATATTCTTTTCTGATGTTGAGTGGGTTGCTATCACATCTGAAGGATATTACAATGCATCGGCAAATGGGGAGAGGTATCTCAATGTACGAGTTGGGAATGAAGTCTATGGGGTGGAAAAGTACAGAGATATGTTCTATCGTCCAGAACTTTTTAAGCATGCATTGGAAGGAAATTGAAGAGAGAAGAATGGAGCTAAATTTGATGACGGATCGGTAATTTGTAGGTGTGGTATATGGAAAGGTATAGAATGACCAATATTTTGATGAACTTTTTAGTTGGAGGGTGGTGTTGAATATGACTTATGGAGAAGCAAAGCCAGATATCTATGTACAGATTGGGCATAAAGATGAAGTTACCTCAGTCTGTTTCAGTTCGGATGGCAAGTACATTGCATCGGGAAGTCGGGATAGGACAATTAAGTTATGGGAAGCATCAACGGGGAAACTTGTGATGACATTTGAGGGGCATGAATCTGAGGTTAACGCAGTCTGTTTCAATCCAGATGGTAATTACATTGCATCGGGATCGGGAAGTTTATTGGGGAGTAAGGATAATACCATCAAGTTATGGGAAGCATCAACGGGGAAACTTGTATGGACATTTGAGGGGCATGAAGATGGGGTTACCTCAGTCTGTTTCAGTTCAGATGGTAATTACATTGCATCGGGAAGTGATGATAAAACAATCAAGTTATGGGAAGCATCAACGGGGAAATCTGTGAAGACATTTGAGGGGCATAAAGATGCAGTTACCTCAGTCTGTTTCAGTCCAAATGGTAATTACATTGCATCGGGTAGTAGGGATAATACAATCAAGTTATGGGAAGTGTCAACGGGGAAACCTGTGAGGACATTTAAGGGGCATAAAGATGCAGTTACCTCAGTCTGTTTCAGTCCAAATGGTAATTACATTGCATCGGGAAGTTGGGATAAGACAATCAAGTTATGGGAAGTATCAACTGGGAAACTCGTGAGGACATTTGAGGTGCATGAATCTGAGGTTACCTCAGTCTGTTTCAGTCCAGATGGTTATTACATTGCATCGGGATCGAGAAGTTGGGATAATACAATCAATTTATGGGAAATATCAACGGGGGAACTTGTGATGACATTTAATGGGCATAAAAATCATGTTACCTCAGTCTGTTTTAGTCCAGATGGTGATTACATTGGATCGGGAAGTAGGGATAAGACAATCAAGTTATGGGAAGTATCAACAGAGAAACTTGTGATGACATTTAAAGGGCGTCAAAATAGAGTTTTGTCAGTCTGCTTCAGTTGGGATGGTAAGTACATTGCATTGGTAAGTGATGATAATACAATCAAGTTATGGGAAGTATCAACGGGGGAACGTGTGAGGACATTTGAGGGGCATAAATCTGAAGTTCGTTCAGTCTGTTTCAGTTCGGATGATAAGTACATTGTATCGGGAAGTAAGGACTGGACAATCAAGTTATGGGAAGTATCGACGGGGAAACTTGTGAGGTCATTTGTGGGGCATGAATACGATGTTACCTCAGTTTGTTTCAGTCCAGATGGTAAGTACATTGCATCAGGAAGTGGTGATAATACAATCAAGTTATGGGAAGTATCAACGGGAAAGGTTGTATGGACATTTAAGGGACATGAATCTGAGGTTAACTCAGTTTGTTTCAGTCCAGATGGTAAGTACATTGCATCGGGAAGTTCGGATCATACAATCAATTTATGGGAAGTATCAACGGGGAAACTCGTGAGGACATTTGTGGGGCATGAATACGGGGTTAACTCAGTTTGTTTCAGTCCAGATGGTAAGTACATTGCATCGGGAAGTTCGGATCATACAATCAATTTATGGGAAGTATCAACGGGGAAACTCGTGAGGACATTTGTGGGGCATGAATACAGTGTTACCTCAGTCTGTTTCAGCCCAGATGGTAAGTACATTGCATCGGGAGCGGGAAGTTGGGATAATACAATCAAGTTATGGGAAGTATCAACGGAGGAACTCGTGAGGACGTTTGAGGGGCATGAAAGCCTGGTTAACTCAGTCTGTTTCAGCTCGGATGGTAAGTACATTGCATCGGGTAGTAGGGACGGAACAATAAGACTGTGGGATATTAAATCTGGTAAAGAGGTTGCGCAGTTTATATTCTTTTCTGATGGTGAGTGGGTTGTTATCACACCTGAAGGATATTACAATGCATCGGCAAATGGGGAGAAGTATCTCAATGTACGAATTGGGAATGAAGTCTATGGGGTGGAAAAGTACAGAGATATGTTCTATCGTCCAGAACTTTTTAAGCATGCATTGGAAGGGAATTGAAGAGAGAAGAATAGAACTAAATTTGATGACGCATCGGTAATTTGTAGGTGTGGTATATGGGAAGGTATAGAATGACCAATATTTTGATGAACTTTTTAGTTGGAGGGTGGTGTCGAATATGACTTATGGAGAAGCAAAGCCAGAAATCTATGTACAGATGGGGCATAAAGATGCAGTTAACTCAGTCTGTTTCAGTCCGGATGGCAAGTACATTGCATCGGGAAGTGATGATAATACAATCAAGTTATGGGAAGCATCAACGGGGAAACTCGTGAGGACATTTGTGAGGCATGAAGATGAGGTTGACTCAGTCTGTTTCAGTTCGGATGGTAAGTACATTGCATCGGGAAGTGATGATAATACAATCAAGTTATGGGAAGCATCAACGGGGGAACTTGTGAGGACATTTGAGGGGCATGAAGATGAAGTTCGTTCAGTCTGTTTCAGTCCAGATGGTAAGTACATTGCATCGGGAAGTGATGATAATACAATCAAGTTATGGGAAGTATCAACTGGGAAACTTGTGAAGACATTTGAGGGGCATAAGTCTACGGTTACCTCAGTTTGTTTCAGTCCAGATGGTAAGTACATTGCATCGGGAAGTAAGGATAATACCATCAAGTTATGGGAAGTATCAACGGGTGAGGTTGTATGGACAGGTAAGTGGCATGAAAGCATGGTTAACTCAGTCAGTTTCAGTCCGGATGGTAATTACATTGCATCGGGAAGTAGGGATAATACAATCAAGTTATGGGAAGTATCAACGGCAGATCTTGTATGGACAGTTGAGGGGCATAAAGATGAAGTTCGTTCAGTCAGTTTCAGTCCAGATGGTAAGTACATTGCATCGGGAAGTAAGGATAATACCATCAAGTTATGGGAAGTATCAACGGGGAAACTTGTATGGACAGTTGAGGGGCATGAAGATGAAGTTTCGTCAGTTGCTTTCAGTCCGGATGGCAAGTACATTGCATCGGGAAGTGATGATAATACAATCAAGTTATGGGAAGTGTCAACGGGGAAACTTGTGAGAACATTTGAGGGGCATAAAGATGCAGTTACCTCAGTTTGTTTCAGTCCGGATGGTAAGTACATTGCATCGGGAAGTGATGATAAGACAATCAAGTTATGGGAAGTATCAACGGGCAAAGTTGTGAGGACATTTGAGGGGCATGAAAGCTGGGTTACCTCAGTTTGTTTCAGTCCAAATGGTAAATACGTTGTGTCAGGGGCGGCAGTTTCATTGGAAAGTAATGATGATAAAATCAAGTTATGGGAAGTATCAACGGGCAAACTTGTGAGGACATTTGAGCGGCACAGCTCCTGGGTTAATTCAGTCTGTTTCAGTCCAGATGGTAAGTACATTGCATCCGGATTGGGACTTTTGGATAAGACAATCAAGTTGTGGGAAGTATCAACAGAGAAACTTGTGAGGACGTTTGTGGGGCATACAGCTGCATTTAATTCAGTCAGTTTCAGTCCAGATGGTAAGTACATTGCATCGGGAAGTTATGATAAGACAATCAAGTTGTGGGAAGTATCAACGGGAGAACTTGTGAGGACATTTGTGGGGCATGAAAGCGTGGTTACCTCAGTCTGTTTCAGTCCAGATGGTAAGTACATTGCATCGGGATCGGGAGGTTTATTGGGGAGTAAGGATAATACCATCAAGTTATGGGAAGTATCGACGGGGAAACTTGCGAGGTCATTTGTGGGGCATACAGATAAAGTTCGTTCAGTCAGTTTCAGTCCAGATGGTAAGTACATTGCATCAGGAAGTAAGGATAGGACAATCAGGTTATGGGAAGTATCGACGGGAGAGGTTGTATGGACATTTAAGGGGCATACAGATGAAGTTCGTTCAGTCTGTTTCAGTCCGGATGGTAATTACATTGCATCGGGAAGTGAGGATGGAACAATAAGGCTGTGGGATGTTAAATCTGGTAAAGAGGTTGCGCAGTTTATAGGCTTTTCTGATGGTGAGTGGGTTGTTATAACACCTGAAGGATATTACAATGCATCGGCAAATGGGGAGAAGCATCTCAATGTACGAGTTGGGAATGAAGTCTATGGAGTGGAAAAGTATAGAGATATGCTTTATCGTGCAGAACTTTTTAAGTATGCATTTGTCATGAACTCTTTAGCTGGATTGTCGGTGCCGGATATGACCTATGAAGAAGCAAAGCCAGAAATCTATCTAGGGATTGGGCATGAAAATGAGGTTACCTCAGTCTGTTTGAGCCCGGATGGTAATTACATTGCATCGGGAAGTAAGGATAAGAGAATCAAGTTATGGGAAGCATCAACGGGAAAACTTGTGAGGACATTTGAGGGGCATGAAGATGTAGTTACCTCAGTCTGTTTTAGTCCGGATGGTAAGTACATTGCATCGGGAAGTAAGGATAGGACAATAAAGTTATGGGAAGTGTCAACGGGGAAACTTGTGAGGACATTTGAGGGGCATACAGATGCAGTTAATTCAGTCTGTTTCAGTCCGGATGGTAAGTACATTGCATCGGGAAGTAAGGATAGGACAATAAAGTTATGGAAAGTATCAACCAGAAAATCTGTTGTGAGAACATTTAAAGGGCATACAGATGAAGTTCGTTCAGTTTGTTTCAGTCCGGATGGTAAGTACATTGCATCGGGAAGTAATGATAATACAATAAAGTTATGGGAAGTATCAGCAGAGGAACTCGTGAGGACATTTGAGGGACATAAAAGCTGGGTTAACTCAGTCAGTTTCAGTCTGGATGGTAAGTACATTGCATCGGGAAGTAATGATAATACAATAAAGTTATGGGAAGTATCAGCGGAGGAACTCGTGAGGACATTTGAGGGACATAAAAGCTGGGTTAACTCAGTCTGTTTCAGTCCGGATGGTAAATACATTGCATCGGGAAGTTATGATAAGACAATCAAGTTGTGGGAAGTATCAACGGGGGAAGTTGTATGGACATTTGAGGGGCATAAAGCTGCAGTTAACTCAGTCTTTTTCAGTCCTGATGGTAAGTACATTGCATCGGGAGCGGGAAGTTTGTTGGGAAGTAAGGATAATACAATCAAGTTATGGGAAGTATCGACGGGAAAACTTGTGAGGACATTTGAGGGGCATAAAAGCTGGGTTAACTCAATCTGTTTCAGTCCAGATGGTAATTACATTGCATCGGGAGGGGATAATACAATCAAGTTATGGGAAGCATCAACGGGCAAACTTGTGAGAACATTTAAGGGGCATGAATCTGAGATTAACGCAGTCTGTTTCAGTCCAGATGGTAATTACATTGCATCGGGATCGGGAAGTTTATCGGGAAGTAAGGATAATACAATCAAGTTATGGGAAGTATCAACGGGGGAACTCGTGAGGACATTTGTGGGGCATGAAAGCTGGGTTAACTCAGTCTGTTTCAGTCCAGATGGTAAGTACATTGCATCGGGAAGTTTGGATAAGACAATCAAGTTATGGGAAGTATCAACGGAGAAAGTTGTGAGGACATTTGTGGGGCATGGAAGCTGGGTTAACGCAGTCTGTTTCAGTCCAGATGGTAAGTACATCGCATCGGGAAGTAGTGATAGGACAATCAAGTTATGGGAAGTATCAACGGGGAAACTTGTATGGACAGTTAGGGGGCATAAATTTGAGGTTAACGCAGTCTGTTTCAGTCCAGATGGTAATTACATTGCATCGGGAAGTGATGATAAAACAATCAAGTTATGGGAAGTATCAACGGGGAAACTCGTGAGGACATTTGTGGGGCATGAATACAGTGTTACCTCAGTCTGTTTCAGTCCAGATGGTAAGTACATTGCATTGGCAAGTAATGATGACAAAATCCAGTTACGGAAAGTATCAACGAGGAAACACGTGAAGACATTTGAAGGGCATGAAAAATGGGTTACATCAGTCTGTTTCAGTCCAGATGGTAAGTACATTGCATCGGGTAGTAGGGATGGAACAATAAGGCTGTGGGATGTTAAATCTGGTAAAGAGGTTGCGCAGTTTATATTCTTTTCTGATGTTGAGTGGGTTGCTATCACATCTGAAGGATATTACAATGCATCGGCAAATGGAGAGAGGTATCTCAATGTACGAATTGGGAATCAAGTCTATGGGGTGGAAAAGTACAGAGATATGTTGTATCGTCCAGAACTTTTTAAGCATGCATTGGAAGGAAATTGAAGAGAGAAGAATAGAACTAAATTTGATGACGGATCGGTAATTTGTAGGTGTGGTATATGTGAAGGTATAGAATGACCAATATTTTGATGAACTTTTTAGTTGGAGGGTGGTGTTGAATATGACTTATGGAGAAGCAAAGCCAGAAATCTATCTACAGATGGGGCATAAAGCGACGGTTAATTCAGTTGTTTTCAGTTCGGATGGTAAGTACATCGCATCGGGAAGTAAGGATAATACAATCAAGTTATGGGAAGCATCAACGGGGAAACTCGTGAGGACATTCGTGGGACATGAAGGTGAAGTTTGGTCAGTTGCTTTCAGTCCGGATGGTAAGTACATTGCATCGGGAAGTGATGATAAGACAATAAAGTTATGGGAAGTATCAACTGGGGAACTCGTGAGGATATTTGAGGGGCATGAAAAAAGGGTTACATCAGTCTGTTTCAGTCCAGATGGTAATTACATTGCATCGGGAAGTTGGGATGATACAATCAAGTTATGGGAAGCATCAACTGGGGAACTCGTGAAGACATTTAGGGGGCATGGAAGCTGGGTTAACGCAGTTTGTTTCAGTCCAGATGGTAATTACATTGCATCGGGAAGTTATGATAAGACAATCAAGTTATGGGGAGTATCAACGGGAGCACTCGTGAGGACATTTGTGGGGCATGAACTGGGGGTTAACGCAGTTTGTTTCAGTCCAGATGGTAAGTACATTGCATCGGGAAGTGATGATAAGACAATCAAGTTATGGAAAGTATCAAGGGGAGAACTCGTGAGGACATTTAGGGGGCATGAACTGGGGGTTAACGCAGTTTGTTTCAGTCCAGATGGTAAGTACATTGCATCAGGTAGTACTGATTGGACAATCAAGTTACGGCAAGTATCAACGGGCAGAGTTGTGAGGACATTTGAGGGGCATAAAGATGATGTTACCTCGGTCTGTTTCAGTCCAGATGGTAATTACATTGCATCGGGAAGTGATGATAATACAATCAAGTTATGGGAAGTATCAACGGGGAAAATTGTATGGACAGCTAAGAAGTATAAAGGTGCACTTAACTCAGTCAGTTCAGTCAGTTTCAGTCCGGATGGTAATTACATTGCATCGGGAAGTTCGGATAATACAATCAAGTTATGGGAAGTATCAACGAGGAAACTTGTATGGACATTTGAGGGGCATAAAGATGATGTTACCTCAATCTGTTTCAGTCCAGATGGTAATTACATTGCATCGGGAAGTTCGGATAATACAATCAAGTTATGGAAAGTATCAACTGGGGAACTCGTGAGGACATTTGAGGGGCATAAAGATGATGTTACCTCAATCTGTTTCAGTCCAGATGGTAAGTACATTGCATCAGGTAGTAGGGATAAGACAATCAAGTTATGGGAAGTATCAACGGGGGAACTCGTGAGGACATTTGAGGGGCATGAAGATGAAGTTACCTCAGTCAGTTTCAGTCCGGATGGTAAGTACATTGCATCGGGAAGTAAGGATAAGACAATCAAGTTATGGGAAGTATCGACGGGGGAACTCGTAAAGACATTTCAGGGGCATGAATCTGACGTTACCTCGGTCTGTTTCAGTCCAGATGGTAAGTACATTGCGTTGGGAAGTAGGGATAATACAATCAAGTTACGGAAAGTACCAAGCGCGGAGTTTATATGGACAGTTAAGGGGCATACAGATGTAGTTAATTCAGTTGCTTTCAGTCCAGATGGTAAGTACATTGTATCGGGAAGTAAGGATAATACAATCAATTTATGGGAAGTATCAACGAGGAAACTTGTATGGACAGCTAAGGTGTATACGGATGCAGTTAATTCAGTTGCTTTCAGTCCAGATGGTAGTTACATTGCATCGGGAATTGGGGATGGAACAATAATGCTGTGGGATGTTAAATCTGGTAAAGAGGTTGCGCAGTTTATATTCTTTTTTGATGGTGAGTGGGTTGTTATCACATCTGAAGGATATTACAATGCATCGACAGATGGTGAGAGGTATGTCAATGTACGAGTTGGGAATGAAGTCTATGGGGTGGAAAAGTACAGAGATATGTTCTATTGTCCAGAACCTGTTAACCATGCATTTGCCATGAACTCTTTAGTTGGATCGTCAGTGTCGGATATGACCTGTGAAGAAGCAAAGCCAGAAATCTATGTAGAGATGGGGCATAGAGATTCAGTTAAGTCAATTGCTTTCAGTCCAGATGGTAAGTACATCGCATCGGGAAGTAATGATAATACAATCAAGTTATGGGAAGTACTAACTGGGAAACCTTTGAGAACATTTGAGGCGCATACAAATGTAGTTAATTCAGTTGCTTTTAGTCCAGATGGTAAGTACATTGCATCGGGAAGTTCGGATGAGAAAATCAAGTTATGGGAAGTATCAACGGGGACGGTTGTATGGACTTTTAAGGGGCATGAACAGGGGGTTAACGCAGTCTGTTTCAGTCCAGATGGTAAGTACATCGCATCGGGAAGTGAGGATAGGACAATCAATTTATGGGAAGCATCAACGAGGAAATTTGTGAGGACATTTGAAGGTCATACGTACAGAGTTAACGCAGTCTGTTTCAGTCCAGATGGTAAGTACATCGCATCGGGAAGTAATGATAATACAATCAAGTTATGGGAAGTGTCAACTGGGGAACTCGTGAGGACATTTGTAGGGCATAAAGGTGAAGTTTCGTCAGTTGCTTTCAGTCCAGATGGTAATTACATTGCATCGGGAAGTGGTGATAAGACAATCAAGTTATGGGAAGTATCAACTGGGAAAAACGTGAAGACATTTGAGGGGCATGAACAGAGGGTTAACGCAGTCTGTTTCAGTCCAGATGGTAAGTACATCGCATCTGGAGCGGGAAGTTTATTGGGAAGTAAGGATAATACAATCAAATTATGGGAAGTATCAACTGGGGAACTCGTGAGGACATTTGTGGGGCATGAATGGTGGGTTAACACAGTCTGTTTTAGTCCAGATGGTGATTACATTGCATCGGGAAGTAAGGATACGACAATCAAGTTATGGGAAGTATCAACTGGGGAGATTGGATGGACATTTAAGTGGTATGAAACTCTAGTTAGGTCAGTCTGTTTCAGCTCGGATGGTAAGTACATTGCATCGGGAAGTAAGGATATTCCAATCAAGTTATGGGAAGTATCAACGGGGGAACTCATGAGGACATTTGAGGGGCATACAGGTGAAGTTCGCTCAGTCTGTTTCAGTCCAGAAGGTAAGTACATTGCATCGGGAAGTTATGATAAGACAATCAAGTTATGGGAAGTATCGACGGGGGAACTCGTGAGGACATTTGTGGGGCATGAAGATTATGTTAACGCAGTCTGTTTCAGCTCGGATGGTAATTACATTGCATCGGGAAGTAAGGATAAGACAATCAAGTTATGGGAAGCATCAACTGGGGAACAGGTGAGGACATTTGTGGGGCATGGAAGCTGGGTTAACGCAGTCTGTTTCAGTCCAGATGGTAATTACATTGCATCGGGAAGTGATGATAAGACAATCAAGTTATGGGAAGTATCAACGGGGGAACTCGTGAGGACATTTGAGGGGCATACAGATAAAGTTTGGTCAGTTGCTTTCAGTCCGGATGGTAAATACATTGCATCGGGAAGTGATGATAAGACAATCAAGTTATGGGAGGTATCAACTGGGGAACTCGTGAGGACATTTGTAGGGCATAAAGGTGAAGTTTGGTCAGTTGCTTTCAGTCCAGATGGTAAGTACATTGCATCGGGAAGTGGTGATAAGACAATCAAGTTATGGGAAGTATCAACTGGGAAAAACGTGAAGACATTTGTGGGGCATGAATGGGGGGTTAACTCAGTCTGTTTCAGTCCAGATGGTAAGTACATTGCATCGGGAAGTTTGGATGGAACAATAAGGTTGTGGGATGTTAAATCTGGTAAAGAGGTTGCGCAGTTTATATTCTTTTCTGATGGTGAGTGGGTTGCTATCACATCTGAAGGATATTACAATGCATCGGCAAATGGGGAGAAGTATCTCAATGTACGAGTTGGGAATGAAGTCTATGGGGTGGAAAGGTACAGAGATATGTTCTATCGTCCAGAACTTTTTAAGCATGCATTGGAAGGGAATTGAAGAGAGAAGAATGAAGCTAAATTTGATGACGGATCGGTAATTTGGAGGTGTGGTATATGGGAAGGTATAGAATGACCAATATTTTGATGAACTTTTTAGTTGGAGGGTGGTGTTGAATATGACTTATGGAGAAGCAAAGCCAGAAATCTATGTAGAGATTGGGCATAAAGATGTAGTTAACGCAGTCTGTTTCAGTCCGGATGGCAAGTACATTGCATCGGGAGCGGGAACTTTATCGGACAGTATGGATAATACAATCAAGTTATGGGAAGCATCAACGGGGAAACTCGTGAGGACGTTTGAGGGGCATGAAGATGCGGTTACCTCAGTCAGTTTCAGTCCAGATTGTAAGTACATTACATCGGGAAGTGGTGATAATACAATCAAGTTATGGGAAGTGTCAACTGGGGAACTCATGAGGACATTTGAGGGGCATAAAGGTGCAGTTAATTCAGTCTGTTTCAGTCCGGATGGTAATTACATTGCATCGGGAAGTGATGATAAGACAATAAAGTTATGGGAAGTATCAACTGGGGAACTCGTGAGGACATTTAGGGGGCATGAAGATGAAGTTACCTCAGTCTGTTTCAGTCCAGATGGTAAGTACATTGCATCGGGAATTTGGGATGGGACAATCAAGTTACGGAAAGTATCAACAGGCAAAGTTGTGAGGACATTCGTGGGGCATGAATCTGAAGTTCGCTCAGTCTGTTTCAGTCCAGATGGTAAGTACATTGCATCGGGAAGTTATGATATGACAATCAAGTTATGGGAAGTATCAACTGGGGAACTCATGAGGACATTTGTGGGCCATGAAGATTATGTTAACGCAGTCTGTTTCAGCTCGGATGGTAATTACATTGCATCGGCGGGAAGTTCGGATGAGACAATCAAGTTATGGGAAGTGTCAACAGGGGAACTCGTGATAACATTTAAGGGGCATAAAGATGCAGTTACCTCAGTCTGCTTCAGTCCGGATGGTAAGTACATTGCATCGGGCGGTTGGGATCATACAATCAAGTTATGGGAAGTATTAACGGGGATATTAGTATGGACAACTAAGGATTATAATCGTGCACTTAACTCAGTCCTTTCAGTCAGTTTCAGTCCAGATGGTAATTACATTGCATCGGGAAGTGGTGATAATACAATCAAGTTATGGGAAGCATCAACGGGGAAACTTGTGAGGACATTTGAGGGGCATGAAGATGAAGTTACCTCAGTCAGTTTCAGTCCGGATGGTAAGTACATTGCATCGGGAAGTTCGGATGAGACAATCAAGTTATGGGAAGTATCAACAGGCAAATTTGTGAGGTCATTTGAGGGGCATGAAGATGTAGTTACCTCAGTCTGTTTCAGTCCAGATGGTAAGTACATTGCATCGGGAAGTTATGATAAGACAATCAAGTTATGGGAAGTATCAACTGGGGAACTCGTGAGGACATTTGAGAGGCATGAATGGGATGTTAAAGCAGTCAGTTTCAGTCCAGATGGTAAGTACATTGCATCGGGAAGTGATGATAATACTATCAAGTTATGGGAAGTATCAACGTGGGAACTCGTGAGGACATTTGAGGGGCATGGAAGCTCGGTTAACTCAGTCTGCTTCAGTCCAATTGGTAATTACATTGCATCGGGAAGTAAGGATAATCCAATCAAGTTATGGGAAGTATCAACGGGGAAACTCGTGAGGACATTTGAGGGGCATAAAGATGAAGTTCACTCAGTCTGTTTCAGTCCAGATGGTAAGTACATTGCATCTGGAGCGGGAAGTTTATTGGGAAGTAAGGATAATACCATCAAGTTATGGGAAGTATCAACGGGGAAACTCGTGAGGACATTTGAGGGGCATAAAGATGATGTTAACGCAGTCTGTTTCAGTCCAGATGGTAAGTACATTGCATCGGGAAGTAGTGATGGAACAATAAGGCTGTGGGATGTTAAATCTGGTAAAGAGGTTGCGCAGTTTATATTCTTTTCTGATGTTGAGTGGGTTGCTATCACATCTGAAGGATATTACAATGCATCGGCAAATGGAGAGAGGTATCTCAATGTACGAATTGGGAATCAAGTCTATGGGGTGGAAAAGTACAGAGATATGTTGTATCGTCCAGAACTTTTTAAGCATGCATTGGAAGGAAATTGAAGAGAGAAGAATGGAGCTAAATTTGATGACGGATCGGTAATTTGTAGGTGTGGTATATGTGAAGGTATAGAATGACCAATATTTTGATGAACTTTTTAGCTGGAGGGTGGTGTTGAATATGACTTATGGAGAAGCAAAGCCAGAAATCTATGTACAGATTGGGCATAAAGATGCAGTTAACTCAGTCTGTTTCAGTCCGGATGGCAAGTACATTGCATCGGGAAGTTCGGATAGGACAATCAAGTTATGGGAAGCATCAACGGGGAAACACGTGAGGACATTCATGGGGCATGAAGATGAAGTTACCTCAGTCTGTTTCAGCTCGGATGGTAAGTACATTGCATCGGGATCGGGAAGTTTATCGAAAAATAAGGATAAGACAATCAAGTTATGGGAAGCATCGACAGGGAAACTTGTGAGGTCATTTGTGGGGCAAAAATGGGAGGTTACCTCAGTCTGTTTCAGTCCAGATGGTAATTACATTGCATCGGGATCGGGAGGTTGGGATAATACAATCAAGTTATGGGAAGTATCAACTGGGGAACTCGTGAGGACATTCATGGGGCATGAAGATGAAGTTACCTCAGTCTGTTTCAGCTCGGATGGTAAGTACATTGCATCGGGAAGTTGGGATAAGACAATCAAGTTATGGGAAGTATCAACTGGGGAACTCGTGAGGACATTTAAGGGGCATAAAGGTGAAGTTTGGTCAGTTGCTTTCAGTCCAGATGGTAAGTACATTGCATCGGGATCGGGAAGTTTATCGAAAAGTAAGGATAATACAATCAAGTTATGGGAAGTATCAACGGGGAAACGTGTGAGGACATTTGAAGGGCATGAAAAAAGGGTTACATCAGTCAGTTTCAGTCCAGATGGTAAGTACATTGCATCGGGAAGTTGGGATAAGACAATCAAGTTATGGGAAGTATCAACGGGGGAACTCGTAAGGACATTTGAGGGGCATGAATTTGGGGTTAACTCAGTCAGTTTCAGTCCAGATGGTAAGTACATTGCATCGGGAAGTTGGGATAATACAATCAATTTATGGGAAGTATCAACGGGGACGGTTGTATGGACATTTAAGGGGCATACAGATGAAGTTCGTTCAGTCTGTTTCAGTCCAGATGGTAAGTACATTGCATCGGGAGGTTGGGATAATACAATCGAGTTATGGGAAGTATCAACGGGGAAACGTGTGAGGACATTTGTGGGGCATAAAGATGCGGTTACCTCAGTTTGTTTCAGTCCAGATGGTAAGTACATTGCATCGGGATCGGGAAGTTTATTGGGGAGTAAGGATAATACCATCAAGTTATGGGAAGTATCGACGGGGAAACGTGTGAGGACATTTGAGGGACATGAAGATGCAGTTAACTCAGTCTGTTTGAGCCCGGATGGTAATTACATTGCATCGGGAAGTAAGGATAAGACAATCAAGTTATGGGAAGTATCAACGGGAGCACTCGTGAGGACATTTGAGGGGCATAAATGGGATGTTACCTCAGTCTGTTTCAGTCCGGATGGTAATTACATTGCATCGGGAAGTAAGGATAATACAATCAACTTATGGGGAGTATCAACGGGGGAACTCTTGAGGACATTTGAGGGGCATGAATCTGCGGTTACCTCAGTCTGTTTCAGTCCGGATGGTAAGTACATTGCATCGGGATCGGAAAGTGTATGGGGAAGTTCGGATAATCCAATCAAGTTATGGGAAGTATCAACGGGAGCACTCGTGAGGACATTTGAGGGGCATGGAAGCTGGGTTAACGCAGTCTGTTTCAGTCCAGATGGTAATTACATTGCATCGGGAAGTGGTGATAAGACAATCAAGTTATGGGAAGTATCAACTGGGGAACTCGTGAGGACATTTGAGGGGCACAGATCGTCGGTTAATTCAGTTTGTTTCAGTCCGGATGGTAAGTACATTGCATCGGGAAGTAAGGATAATCCAATCAAGTTATGGGAAGTATCAACGGGGAAACTCGTGAGGACATTTGAGGGGCACAGAACGTTGGTTAATTCAGTTTGTTTCAGTCCAGATAGTAATTACATTGCATCGGGAAGTTCGGATAATACAATCAAGTTATGGGAAGTATCAACTGGGGAACTCGTGAGGACATTTGTGGGGCTTAAAGATAGAGCCCAGTCAGTTGCTTTCAGTCCAGAAGGTAATTACATTGCATCGGTTAGTAGTGATAATCCAATCAATTTATGGGAAGTATCAACTGGGGAACTCGTGAGGACATTTGAGGGGCACAGATCGTCGGTTAATTCAGTTTGTTTCAGTCCAGAAGGTAATTACATTGCATCGGGAAGTTATGATAAGACAATAAAGTTATGGGAAGTATCAACTGGAGAACTCGTGAGGACATTTTTGCGACATGAATCTTCTGTTACCTCAGTCTGTTTCAGCTCGGATGGTAATTACATTGCATCGGGAAGTGATGATAAGACAATAAAGTTATGGGAAGTATCAACTGGGGAACTTGTGAGGACATTTGAGGGGCATACAGATAAAGTTTGGTCAGTTGCTTTCAGTCCGGATGGTAAATACATTGCATCGGGAAGTTATGATAAGACAATCAAGTTATGGGAAGTATCAACTGGAGAACTCGTGAGGACATTTGTGGGGCTTAAAGATAGAGCCCAGTCAGTTGCTTTCAGTCCAGATGGCAAGTACATTGCATCGGGAAGTAAGGATAAGACAATCAATTTATGGGAAGTATCAACGGGAGTACTCGTGAGGACATTTGAGGGGCATGAAGATGAAGTTCTCTCAGTCTGTTTCAGTCCAGATGGTAAGTACATTGCATCGGGAAGTAGTGATGGAACAATAAGGCTGTGGGATGTTAAATTTGGTAAAGAGGTTGCGCAGTTTATATTCTTTTCTGATGGTGAGTGGGTTGCTATCACATCTGAAGGATACTACAATGCATCGGCAAATGGAGAGAGGTATCTCAATGTACGAGTTGGGAATCAAGTCTATGGAGTGGAAAAGTACAGAGATATGTTCTATCGTCCAGATCTTGTTAAGCATGCATTGGAAGGGAATTGAAGAGATAGGAACGAAAGTAAGAACAATAGTGATGAACAGGTGATAACGTATACCGAGATGGTATGGTAATAATTCTAAAAAGTGGCAGAGGAGTTGTAGTATTTAATGTTGGGAGTGAGATAGAGAAAAACTCTGCCACATGTATATATAAGGTATGTGTGGAAAAATGCTGTCATACTCAGGAGAAAATGTAGAGTTTACAATAATTCATGCCAATACGAACCGCTATGTTTAGCGGCTGAAATGTATGGACTTAAGTTGACTGATGCTCAAAATAGACGTGGAAAATAACGACAAAAACATCGATTACTGTTCAGCCGAATTATTTTCAACTTCCTTTAGAACAAAATCGAATGTGATTTCGTCTCCAGCTTCGAGTGGGTCTGTAAAGCCCACTCTTTCTCCATTTTTCAAGAGCGTGTAAGATTTGATCCTGCGAAGGTCTATATCGAACAATCTCAGTACATCGGCAACGATGAAACCTTGTTCGTCTGGTACTTGAGTTCTAACTTTATCACCATCTCTGATTTCGTACTCCGGAGAGACGAGCTGATCGTTGACCCAAACGAGCACACCATCTTTTGTGAGAACGGTAGTCTGACCGTTTATCTTTACAAGTATACTGATTTTTTCCATCTCTGGAAGTTCCATCACCTTTGGATATTTCAGTACCAGCGCATAGTTGATCTTTTCGCCAGGCTCAACGGTATTTTCATCGAATAGTTCTATCTCATCTTTGAATATCTTTACCTCACCGGCATTGATAGTCTTATACACGCTGTTCACCGAATAGGTTATGTTCACTAAATCGTTTCCCAAGAACTCCCTTATCTGCCTCACTTTAACCTTTTCATATCGAATAACATCACCATCTTTCAACTCGACGTTATTCGATACCTCGAGTCCATTGAGAATCACCTTAGGATAGTACTCTATGATTTCCTCGTTTTCCAGAGACATCAGTTGGATAGGTTTCACAACATCGTAGAGATGCACATTTGCATCCTCGCCATCGTGTGCTTCTCCCACTTCTATCACATCACCATGCTTTACAATGTCTCTTAAACTTCCTGCATTGCCATTGACGACTACAGTTGCTGGAGTTGGCATCTTACCTTTTAGAATCTGCGCCTCCCCATTCACATCTACAACGATAGACTTGCCAGGCTTTCCTAAAAGCGAGTGAATATCCATTCCCACTTGTACGAGTACTTCCCAGACCGTGTAAGAACCCTTGAACCCTATAAGCTGCACCTTCTCACCATTCACAGTTACATGCTCGAAGACAGAACCAGTGTTATTCAGTGCGGTGTATCCGATTCCAAGCGGTGTTATGTACTCGCTACCAACGATTTGCCCCGTTTTATCTATAAAATCAAGCCCCTTTGCATTTTTCAAAGAGACCACATCTACATCCATTCCAAGATGTTTTGCCAAATATTCATCGAACATGGGCACCTTCGCACCACCACCGACAATCATAACAACCTGAGGCCTTTCTCCGTTAATATCCAAAATTACCTCTGCAACCTTCTGAGTAATTGCACCAATGATCGGCGATATGACATTTACGACATCTTCTCGCCTTATCTCCTTTTCCTTGTCCAAGATGTTCTTCACAACGAGCTTGTCGTTGAGATAGAAATTCTTCTTGACATATTCTGCAGTAGAAAAATCGAGTAAGAAATGTTTCGTTATCGCCTCGGTCACTTCATCACCGGCGAGTGGCACCATTCCGTAAGCTACTATCGTACCGTCTTTTGCAATCGCAATATCGCTCGTACCTGCACCTACATCAACGAGTGCGATGTTCAATATACGTAAGTCTTCTGGTACAGTTACGTTTACTGCAGCAATAGGTTCGAGTGTTAGATGCGTGATCGTAAGGCCCACTTTCCTGACCACCGAGAGCATTGCCTCAACAACGTGACTTGGCAGGAACGTTGCAACAACCTTCACGTAAGCCTTCTCGCCTTTTAGCCCTTCAAGCTTCTTAAACCACATATCATCTATCTCATACCTAATTACAGAATATCCAACGCAGTACATATTTGACTCGACGTTTTCCATTGCCTTTGCAACAGCATCGAGTTCCAAACGTGCGATGAAGTCCTGAGTTATCTCGTTTCCCTCGCCAACTTCCATAGTAGACTCGCCGATGAACGTCTTCAAGAATCTACCGGCAAGTGCTACTGCAACTCTATCCAAAGTTACGTTATTTCGAGACTCAAGCTCTTCCTTCACCGCTTTTACTGTGCGAGCAACCTTCTCCACATCGTGAATTTGCCCATCGAGCATCGCACGATGCTCATGTTCCCTTACAATTGCATCGTGAACAATCATCTTTCCTTCATCATCTCTATCCACCAACAGACCCGCTATCTTACGAGTTCCTATATCGAGTGCAAATAGCATTCACATTCCCCCTTACAAAACATTTCGACGCTCACAAGTTAATCAAAAAATCTCAAACATCGATGACAGTAACACCTACGCCGCCCTCATCAGGCCTACCAAATCGATAATTCTTTATTCGCTTATCATGCCTTAGATAATTCCAAATTCCAGTAGCAAGTTTGCCCGTTCCCTTACCGTGTATTATATATCCAGTCGAGAAATCAGACATGAGAAGTTGATCTATGAACTCATCTATCCTCTCTATTGCCTCTTCAACAGTTGTTCCTCTAATATCTATTTCATTTGATTCAAGTGATGGCTTGTAGACAACACTCTCATTCTTTGTACCCTTTTCTTGCTGCATCACCTTGGTTGATTCTGATTCCTTAACTCTAGCTAACTTCTCTGGATTCACTTCTAACTTAATCCCATTGAAATCGACCAAGAACTTCTGCCCTTTCCTCTCAAGCACCCTACCAA
>Ga0209608_1001318_pt1 | contig 20732 bp, 21 predicted proteins | sample AD_UKC130_MetaG_FD_184428 | JGI IMG/M metagenome (GOLD analysis project Ga0209608, IMG submission 184428) | Active sludge microbial communities of municipal wastewater-treating anaerobic digesters from Canada - AD_UKC130_MetaG (SPAdes) (version 2) | ecosystem: Engineered > Bioreactor > Anaerobic... | reverse complement strand
CCTACTCATATGGCTTTTCGGATTCCGCCCCGTTTTTTTAAGTGGTTTCTGAACTCCACTTGATGAAAATTTTTATTATAAAATTTTATATTTTTGTATATTAGCTAAATAATATTCATGGTGGCCTAATTTTTACCATGAGAATAATATCCAAATTATCGATACACATATATATTTAGTTTTTTATAAAATTATACTTATTAGTATAAATGCTTAACCCATCATAAAACATCAGATAATTAATATATATTGACATTGCAAAATTATATTTTAAATTCTAAATAATCAAATTTTTTTTATTTTTTTGCAAAATTATATTTTGAAATTCTAAATAAATTAGATATAATGATTTTTGTTCTATAACGTTTTTAGTGTGTAAAGATTAAAAAAGAGTAATTTTATTTAATGAATTTTATTTATTATTAAACAGTTGAATATTAACCACAGAGTTCTCAAAGAAGGCACAAAGAACACAGAGAATGATAAAAATTAATTGTCTGAACTAGGATTTATGGGATTAAAGGATTTTGGGATTTACCCCGTGAGATAACTACTATTACACAAATCTAATAAATCCCAGTTCAGACTTTTTAAGAGATGGCTAAATAGCATAAGCGGAGACTTTTCTTTTGTTACTTTTCTTTGTGTAGTTGACAAAGAAAAGTAAATTATATAGAAATTAATTTAAAAATTTAATTCATAATTAAATTTAGTCCAATCCTTTTACACGTGGCTTACCTGGAATAAATTCTTTCAAATAGAATGGTTCGAAATATGCTATATCTTCATATTTGTGAGCATTATATTTATTTACTGCTAGAGCTACTCCATATCTAGCTAATGGATATGGCACTTCTAATATTATTTTGTGATTTTCAGAGAAAAGAGTAGACAATTTTTCAGCACCAGAGCCACCCCAATAGTATTTTTTATCTTTTGCAAAATTAGAAAAATACTGCTCATCAATGACCACTGCTGATGGTTCAGAAATAGGATGTAGCTTATAATCAAACATTTGCATATATACTTCCATACGTCTAGCATCAATTGTAGGAATCAAAATGATATTTTCATTTTTTGTATCTAAATAATCTATCATACCATTAGCTAGTAATTCTAACGTCGGCAGGCTAATCAAGGGAATATCCAGAGCATAAGCATAGCCTTTAGCAGACGATATACCTATACGTAGTCCAGTATAGCTACCTGGTCCACTACTCACTGCAATAGCACAAAAATCTGAAAAAGATATTCCATTATCTTTCAATAATTTATCTATATTAACTTGAAGTAATTCTATATGTGTATACTGCTCGCTAATTTCATCTATATAATTTATCAATCTACCTTCAGTATCGCAAATTGCAATAGAATTTGCTCTGTCTGAGGTCTCTATTATCAAGATATATTTCATTTCTCGTATAGCTTTGACTTAGGAACAATAGTAACTGTCTCGCCACCTTTTAAAATATTAGTAATCAATGAATAAGGTGCTAAGACTACATTCTCATTTTCTTTAATACCATCTTTGATCTCAATGAATTGATTTACATTATCATTTAATCGATTTCTAAAAGGAATAGTTTGGTAGTGGTAATTGAAATGAGAAGCGATGACATAATCTGGATGTATACCAGTAATGATACCTATCGTATATAAGCTATTATTTTCATAATCTGTGATTTCTTTAGAATCAGCAGAATAGCCAGTGCCATATGATAATGATAAAGATAGTGAAGGAGAAAAATTCTTCATTTTTTTAGCAAAAGTAGTAAAAATATTCAAAATTCTAATATGATATGCATTAAAAAAATTTTGGGTTTTAAAAAGTGTTTGTAAGAGTAAAACTAAAAAAGAGTAAATTTATAAAAAATCAGATAATATCTGTTTATTAATTTTAGGAAAGTTAAAAATTAACCAAAAAGTAAACAAAGAATCCTCAAAGTACACAGAGAAAACTGTCTGAACGATGATTTATGGGATTAAAGGATTTTGGGATTGAATTTCTTATTTATAAATCTGTGAAATCTTATGTTCTTACTTTTTAAGAGATGATTAAATAGTAGTTTTATATTAAAAAAACGCTGCGTTTCATCCGCATTGGGAAATGATTTGTAATAAAACAAGCAAGCCGTGTTGACAGAAGGGTTTACACTGTTTGAGCGAGCTTTAGCGAGCGAGTTTGTAAACCCCAAGAGGTGATTGCGTAGTTTTATCAAATCATTTCCCGAGCGGAAATTTTTCTTTTTACTTTTCTTTGTGTGGTTGACAAAGAAAAGTAAATTAAATAGAAATTTATTCAAAAATCAATTATACCCATAAGCAATATAGCTATTACCGTGAATGTATCAGTAGAAATTCAGTTATTAATTAAACTATTAATTAAAGATATTTATTTTTATGTAACAATTTGGAATGTTATTAACCACTATAAATTTTATAGAACCAAAAAAATATTATTTTTGCAATAATAAATAAAAATTAATATGAAAAAATTGTTTTTATTGTTTGTAATATTGTTTAGTTATAATGTTTTCTCACAAACGCTTGTTACATTTTCATTTGATGGGCAAACAAGAAAGTATTATAAATATGTTCCCAACATATATGATAGTCAAAAGCCTATACCGGTTGTTTTTTGTCTTCATGGATTGGGTGATAATATAGATAACTTTAGAAATATAGCTATGCATTTATTAGGTGAAGTAGATACATTCATTACTATATATCCAGAAGCTTTAAGTAGTCCATATGGCAATGCATGGAATGCAGGTATAAATTTTATGGGGTCTATTATAAATGAGAATATTAATGATGTGAATTTTTTGATGGCTATAACAGATTCATTGCAAACAATATATAATATTGATACAGAAAGAATTTATTTTTGCGGTTTATCTTTAGGAGGATTTATGGCTCAACGTATGGCTTGTGAGAAAAGTGATAAAATAGCAGCAGTTGCTTCAGTAGCTGGGACTATAGGTAATAGTTTAAATTGTACTCCTTCTAAACCTATTCCAATATGCCATTTTCACGGTACTAATGACCAAACTGTTTATTATACTAATAATTTATTTGGACTAGATGCTGAAGAATTAGTTTCATTTTGGGTAAATAATAATCATTGTGATACTAATTACATTTTTAAAACTTACCCTGATGTAGCAAATGATGGTATTTTAGTAGAATCTTATTATTTTAATTCTCCTAATAATTTATCAGATGTTATGTTTTATAAAGCTATAGGGGCTGATCATATTTGGTTGTATCCTCCAGTAAATGATATATCTTACACTATTGAAATATGGAATTTCCTGAAAAAATTTCGTCTATCTAATAGTCAAAATATAAATGATTTGTCAGAAAATAATATTCAGATTTTCCCTAATCCTACTAATAGCATTTTAACTATTACTTTTCCACATCAATATGTGAATGATTTTAATCTTATAGAAATTTATAATACTCTTGGTGAATTAGTTTATAGTCAAAAAATACATTCTTTGCAAAATCAAATTACTATAAATTTAAGTGATTTAAGCGAAGGAATCTATTTTTTAGAAATTTTGCAACAAAATAAATTGTTTCAAAATAAAATAATTATAAAAAATTAGGTGTCAAGTTTCAAAGGTTGTTAATGTTTTTCCCCATTGTGAAGTGAAACATATAGTATCTGATTATTCACTAACTAAAATTTTGATATATTCGATGAGTCTATTTTCATCTATATTATCAGCATCGAAGCTATCCATGCTAAATTCTTTACGATATTTTTTTCTTCAATACGATAATTTTTAAAATTTTTTTCAAGACTAGTATCATGATTTAATGACCAAGAATTTTTAGCAATAGTAAATCCTATTCTAGCACTTATGGTGAAAAGTCTAATAAGATTATCATATAGCTCTTTACTATCAGTATCACAATCGTCGCCATCTTTACCATAAAACATTTAAATATTAAAGTCTATTAGCAATTAAAAACAATTATTTTTCCTAATTGCAAAAAATTTGAAAAACTATAATTTTTTATTAAAAATTGTTTTAAATTTGTTTAAAAATAATTGTAATCACTGTATTTTAATGAAAAAAGTATACATATCGATTTGCATGATGATTAACATTTTTTTATTTGGACAAAACAATCTTTTACAAAATGGTGATTTTGAAAAAATAGCACAATGTCCACAAATGCATACTAAATATTTACGGACAGATACAAATAAAATTTTATTACCACATTGGTATTTTATCAATAGATCTACACCAGATTTTTTTCATAGGTGCTCAAGCGATAGTGATGTCGGCATACCTTGTAATTTCGCAGGTTGTTCAGAACCACATTCTGGTAATGGATATATTGGAATGATATTGAGGGTAGACAGCAATTATTATCAATACAATGCAGGATATGTAGAGCATATAGCTACAGAGATTTTCCCTTCATTAGTGAGAAATAAGTATTATTTAATTAAATTTTTTTATAAATTAGCACCGAATTCAGGAATAGCAAGTAATGGACTTGGAGTATATTTTTCAGCATCTTTACCAAAATTTAATGAGTTCGAAGAATACAAATATTTCGAGCCTCAAATATATTTAGATAATACTAAAATTATAGATAATAGAGAATGGAAAGAATTCATCGGATATTTCGTTGCTAGTGGTACAGAAAAATTTTTAACTATTGGTAATTATCTACCTTTTGACTCTCAAAGGACCAAAGTTTTGAGAAATGGTGAACCACAAAATGAAATGGATTATTATGCTTATTGTTATATAGATGATGTGCAGCTATATGAAATCTCAGATACAACTAACAATCATATTAATACTATTTGTACACAAATAGATTTATTTCCAGAAGTATCGCAAATAAACTATTCAAATATAATTAACAAATTAGATACTTTACCATTAAATAAGCCATTTATATTAGAAAATATTTATTTCGATTTTGATAGTTATCAATTATCATCAAAATCATTTGCTACGCTCGATAGCATAGTTACATATTTAAAAAATCATAATAAGATAGAATTTATAATAAATGGGCATACAGATAATATAGGTAGTAGTTTTTATAATCAATGGTTAAGCACTGAGAGAGCTAAATCGGTATATAAATATTTTTATGAATCAGGGATATCTCCAGCCAGGATGCAATATATAGGTTATGGTGATAGAATACCAATTACTACTAATAAAACTATTGAAGGGAGGCAAAAAAATCGCAGAGTAGAACTAGTAATTATCAAAAAATAATGGGTCGTAGCAGATTCGAACTGCTGACCTCATGCGTGTGAAGCATGCGCTCTAAACCAGCTGAGCTAACAACCCTAAAATTTATTTTTTAGCAAATTTATCGCCGTCATAAGCCCATTTAAGGTACATAGCTCCCCATGTAAATCCTGCACCGAAAGTAGCTAAAATAATATTATCGCCTTTTTTAAGTAAATGTTCATAATCCATCAAACATAGAGGTAGTGTAGCAGAAGTAGTATTGCCATAACGCTCTATATTGATCATTACTTTTTCTTTGGGTAATTTCATTCTATGAGCTACAGCCTCAATAATACGAATATTAGCTTGATGAGGCACTAACCAATTGAGAGTTTCATTAGTTAAATTATTTCTTTGCATTATCTCTACAGATACATCAGCCATTTTAGAAACTGCCCATTTGAAGACAGCTTGTCCTTCTTGATAAATAAAATGTTCTCTATTTTTAACAGTTTCTAAAGAAGCTGGCCACACACTACCACCAGCTTTTTGGTATAAATGATGCCTACCTACGCCATCAGATTGTAGTTTCATATCTATGATACCTAAATCATCACCATCATAGGCTTCTACCAAAACTGCTCCTGCTCCATCGCCAAAAATTGGGCATGTTGTTCTATCAGTATAATCTGTAATAGAGGACATTTTATCAGCTCCAACGAGTAATATTTTTTTAGCATGTCCGGCTTCTATATATGCCCTAGCCATTGCTAAAGCATAAAGGAAACTGCTACATCCTGCATTCATATCAAAATGAAAGGCATTTTTTATCCCTACTTTATCAGCTATGATGTTAGCAGTAGCGGGGAATTGATGATCAGGAGTTACAGTAGCACACAGCAAAAATTCAATCTCATCAGGTGAAGTATTAGTTTTTTCAAATAATTTCTCTATAGCTTGTTTAGCTATATCACTAGTGCCTTTACCAGATTCTTTTAATATTCTACGTTCTTTGATACCTATACGAGTCATTATCCACTCATCAGTAGTGTCTACCATGCGACTTAGCTCTTCATTAGTAAGGATATAATCTGGAAGTGCTCCTGCTACACCAGTAATGATAGCTCTTGGCATTGATTTCATTGTTAAAAAATTTTAATAAATTATTATTTGTTTTTCTCAATTGCCAATTTACCTCTGTAAAATCCACATTCTGGACATACATGATGATAAATCATTGGACTACCGCAATTAGGACAGGTGGCTCCTTTTACAGTCATAATTTTATACTGTGAACGACGTTTGCGTGTTCTACTTTTTGAAAATCTCCATTTTTGATTAGCCATAGTTGTATATTTTTATTTTTTTATTCTTCTATTAAATACTCTTTTAATTTCTTTATCATTTCTTGATCGCAATTAGCCTCATCATCATGTACATGTCTCATTGGGATAGATAATGCTATGAAATCATAAATAAATGGTTGCAAATTGATGAAATTAGTATTAGGTGAAATATAAGTAATAGTCTCATCATCTTCTCCATTACCTTCCTTAAAAATCAAATAATCATCCTGGGCTACATCTATTTTAAGATCATGTAAGCATCTATCACATTCTACATTATAAGAACCTTTTAGATTGATGAATAATTGTGCAGATGTCTCTTCTTTTAATAAATCTATGCTTATGTGCATAGATAAATCTTTGAAGGCTATAAAATCTGGATTATAATCATGCATAAAATCATCATTAACATCATAATTATAAAATGTATGACCTAGTTTAAGTGCTTGATAATTAATTATATAATCAGACTTATTTTTCATTCTTCCAAAAAATTTATTTAAAAAATTTTGGCAAAGATAATTAAAAAAAATAATATGTATATAATTGCTTGATAAATAACATTATTATCATCAATAAAATAATTATTAAACTATATAATAAAAATTTTTTTAATAGAAAATTTTTATTATTGTGTTTCTATATCATCTTGTGTTTCTACATCACCTTGTGTTTCTACATCACCAGCAGTAGTAGCTCTGGTATAAATCACTTTTGCTATCATCAGATGAGGTGGTTTAATGATTTGATATTCATCATTAATAATATCACGAATACGAATGTTATCACCTACATCCAGTTTAGTGATATCTACTGGGATGTAAGAAGGAATTTTGCTAGGAATAGCCCTCACTGGTAATCTTTTTATTTTCACATCCATTTTACCACCACGCTTTACACCTATAGATTCACCAACAAATTGAATGGGCACATTCATTGTAATGGGCTTATCATCACTTAATTCTTTGAAATCTATATGTATCACTTTATCAGTAACAGGATGAAATTGTAAATCCTGCATAATACAATGATGAATCTGTCCATTGAGCTCAATGTCTATTGTAATTGGTTCTACAGAGGTAAGTATAGGTGATAATTTAGCTTCTTCTAAATAAAAGAATATTTGTTTTTCACCACCATACATTACACATGGCACGAAGCCTTTTTTTCGCAATTGTTTTGCGTCTTTCTTCCCTACGCTCTCTCTCGGAGAGCCACTAATAGAAAGTACTTTCATAATTTTATGTTTTTTTTAATTGGTTTTCATAATTTAAATAAAAGGATTAAAATCAAAAAATGAACTAATAGATTCACAATAAATATTCCTTTTTATTACTTCAGAAAAAATTTTAGCTACTGATAAAACAACAATTTTGTCAGATGATTTTCTGAGTGGTATAGTATCTGTAACTATTAGTTGGTCAATGACACTTTCATCTATTTTTTCTATAGCATTATTACTAAGTAAAGCATGAGTACAAACTGCTCTAATAGTCAAAGCACCTTTTTCTTTCATCAGATTAGCAGCTTTAATGAGAGAGCCAGCAGTATCTACAATATCATCAAAAATTATCACATTTTTATTTTTCACATCACCTATCAAAACCATATCTGATATCTGATTTGCTTTTTCTCTTTGTTTATAACAAATAGCCATATCACAGTTAAAAGCTTTAGCATATACATTAGCTCTTTTAGTACCACCAGTATCAGGAGATGAAACTACTAAGTTTGGAATTTTTAGATCTTTTATATAATCATAAAAAATACTAGAAGCGAAAAGGTGATCTACTGGGATATTAAAAAAACCTTGCAATTGATCTGCATGTAGGTCCATAGTAATAATATGGGTAGCACCTGCTGCTTGTAATAAATCTGCTACAAGTTTAGAACCTATCGCCACTCTAGGTTTATCTTTCCTATCTTGTCTAGCAAAACCAAAATATGGGATGACAGCATAAATATGCTTAGCAGAAGCTCTTTTGGCGGCATCTATCATCAGTAATAATTCAAATAAATTATCAACTGGTGGGAAAGTAGATTGTACGATAAATACTTCTTTACCTCGAATTGTTTCATCGAAACTCACTTGAAACTCTCCATCGGCAAATTTCGTATATGTCGTCTTGCCGAGTGGAATACCATAATTTTTTGCTATACTTTCTGCTAATACTCGTGAGGCATTACCACTATAAATTCCAACTTTGGGTTCCACAATTTTTTTGCAAAGTTACATTAAAAAATATATTTTAAAAAATTAATTTGTTTCCTTTCTTAAAAAAATAATATTATGAGCTTATAAATTAGCTTTTTTTAATTTTGCAATGAAAATAAATTTTTTATGAAAATCATACAAGCTTGTGGTGGATATTCTATGGGAGGATTAGAACAGCAAACTATTAAAATTTCTTTAGCTTTACAAAACAAAGGACATAACGTACTAGTATTCTGTTCTGCTGATAGTCTAATTAGTAAAAAATGTAAAAGTTTAAATTTGCAATTTTCTACTGGCCTTTTTGACAAAGGTTCTAATGCATTTACTAATTATAAAAATACACGTAATGTCATTAAAAAATTCTCCCCAGACATTATTCACGTGCAACGTTCACATGATTTATTTCCTATAGTAAGCGTTTTGAATACTTATGGATTGAGCGCTCCACTATTTTTCACTCGTAGAATGGAAAGTAATATTAGTAAAAAAACTTTAGTACATAGATGGATTTATCATCGTATAGACAAATGTTATGCTATTTCAAACTTTATTAAAGAAAATTTGATCATGACTACTCCTATCAATGCTAAAAAAATAGAGATACTAAATAATGCTGTAGATTTAAATATTTTCGATCCTAATAAATATGATAAAACTCTAAATCGTCAAAAATTTAATATACCAAATGATACTATTGTAATAGGTATGGTAGGCAGGATTTCACCTATGAAAGGTCATCGCGAATTAATTTTTGCTGCTTCTGAATTAATAAAAAATCATTATGACAATTTATTTTTTGCATTTTTTGGCGGTGCAAGTGTAGGTGAAGAATCTTTTGCTAACGAAATATATCAATTAGCAGATTATACTTTACCCAAAGAAAAATTTATGTTTTATGAATTTACAGATTCTGTAGCTGATGCACTGAGCACAATGGATATTTTTGTTTTTCCTTCTTATCGTGAATCTTTTGGTAATGCACTATTAGAAGCTATGGCTATGCAGTTACCTATTGTAACTACATTCGCTGGAGGAGTTACAGACATTGTTAATTGCAAAGAAAATGCTTTATGCGTAGAACCCCAAAATCACAAACAAATATATGAGGCTATTAAACTTTTATTATCAGATGATGAACTAAAAAATAATATAGCTATAAATGCTCGCAAGACCGCAGAAAATCACAGTTTCGATGAGTTTATTATTAAATTAGAAAAAGATTATTCAGATTTTATTAAACAATAATTTAAATTGTAGATATAGGTGTTTATTTAATAATTGATTAGATGAGGCGATAATGGGATAATAGAATAAAATGATTGTTTTATTTTTGTATGGTATTAAAAGGTAGGAAATATAATAACAATTTTTTGTTTAACTTTAGATATTATTTCAATATTTTACCTTAATCAACTTTATATACCGCTCCCACGCCCATCTATCATGCGATGATAAGTTCAAAAGTCGCCCAATGTCTGATTCTACCTCATCTTTCAAGTACTTATTTATCACTACAAACCACATAAGGTAGTTCTGTAAATACTTTGTGGCTACTCCTCTGAATTTACTCATCCATATGTGTAACCCTTTAATCTTTTTCTCTGCAACTTGTGTACTATATACAGCTAATCCCTTTGTTTGCTTTCTCACTAATACCTTCTTAGTTTGAGATTCGAATACTGCCTTTTTAAACTCTTCATTTGGCTTGATACATAGCAAATTGTTTTCAGATGTTCTTCTCTTCAATTCCTCTTTTATCTGTTCATTTTTTACTATCTTTTCTTCAATGTGTTTAAAAAGTAAATTACCTTCTCTATCTGTCATCACTAATACAGCTACATTAGGATGAACAGTTTTCATAGCTTTCTCTTTTTCTTCTAAACTTCTATATCTACGCCCTTTCTCTGAATATTGCATTAATAACTCATCTGCTTCTATAATTCCAGAGAAATTAATTCCTCCCTCTAATCCCTGTATTGCAGATAAAATCTTATGTCTCCATTTGAAACTCGTTGGTAAACTTATGCCAACTTCTTTAGCACAAGCTCTAAGACTTTTACCCTCAAGCATGCATTTTAAGTAATCCATTAAGAGATAGTATTTATGCGAATAATAAACAAATGATTTAGCAGTTTCTCGAAATTGGTATTTGCAATTTTTACATTTATAAACTTGTCTGCCATTTCGAACACCTGCTCTGATGACATGTTCACATTTACATCTTGGGCATATGGGAGCAGTAGTTAGAATCTTGATTCTTTGATAGTCTAATGCTGTTAATCTATTGCTATTGAGGAACTCATAGAGATTGTCTAAAAATTTACGCTTGCCTTCTTTGGTTAGAGCTAGCATGTTTTCTATAACTTCGTTTGAATATTCCATAAATTTTATTTTTTTACAAAATTAATAAAAATATAAAATACTAAAAGTTTAACATTTTTGTTCATTAGATGGTTATTATACTTTTATTTCTATTTGTTTCTATTTAATTATTAATTTTGGAATTAAAAAATTAATAAATGCGAATCAGTGGTTTTACCTTTTGCAAAAATGCAGATAAGCTGTATTATCCTATTAAACAGTCTATTCTATCCATTCTGCCTATTGTAGATGAATTTATTGTAAATATAGGTGATTGCGATGATGACGATAAAACTGTAGAATTAATACAAAGTATTAATAGTCCAAAAATAAAATTAATTTTTTCTGAATGGAACTTAGAAAAATATCCTAACGGCACAGAGAATGCCCATCAGACTGATATTGCAAAAAATGCTTGTAGTGGAGATTGGCTTTTTTACTTACAAGCTGATGAGGTAGTACACGAAAAATATTTAGATAATATAGTAAAACGTTGTGAAGAATTAATAGAAAATAAAGATATAGAAGGTTTATTATTCGATTATGTACACTTTTACGGCGATTATTGGCATTATCAAAATAGTCATGGTTGGTACAAAAAAGAAATCAGAATTATCAGAAATGATCCAGATATTCATTCTTGGGAAAGTGCACAATCTTTTCGCAGAATTCCAAACTTTGATGGTGTACATTATAGGCAACAAGAAGGCACATTTAAATTAAAAGTTGCCAAAGTAAATGCAGCTATTTATCATTATGGGTGGGTGAGGCCTCCTGAGTTAATGCAAAAAAAGAAAATTGCCCTAGATACCATTCATAAAGGTGAGAATATTGCTTTAGATAATAATAAAAATGTAGAAATTTTTGCTTATGCTCCACTCGGTACCTTGCCAGTATTTAAAGATACTCATCCAGCAATAATGAATGATTGGATTAAAAATTTTAATTGGCAAGATAAATTAAATTATTCCAAAAAGCCCTCTCCAAATTATAAAAAACCTTCTACCAGACATCGTGTTTTAACAAAAATTGAAAAAATTTTTTTCAAAAATAAAATCTCTATCGGAGAATTTAAAAATTATAAATTAATATTACACACTGACAAAAAAAATAAAAAAGTTAATTCTTATAATTCATAATAAAATAATCTGCCTTTAAGTTTAAAAATTCTCAAAAAGTAAAACTTTTATATGGATTTTTAATTAAAAATTTTTTGTATTTTTGAATAAATTTATAGCGTATTTTCATTCAAATATTGTTGATATGCAATACAAATTAGAGTATAAAAGTATTTTATAAAACATTAAATCCTATTAAAATGTTAATACAATGGATATAACTAGGATAAATAAAACAGCAAAACCATTTATAAAATGGGCTGGAGGTAAATCACAGTTATTAACTGAAATTGATAATGAAATTCCTAATTTCATTAAACAAAATCAATTTACTTACATAGAACCTTTTGTTGGCGCAGGTGCAGTATTCTTTTGGATTATACAAAAATATATTATTATTAATAAATGATATTAATTCGGATTTAATAAATACCTACCGAATAATAAAAAAAATGTAGAGAAATTAATGCAAATCCAAATAAAAGAGGAGAACTCACAGAATTGTTAATTACAAATATCGCCGATGAAAAAATCGCATTATTTTCAATTTTTTTTTGTAAATTTACATTTGAGGAATTTAAAAAAATTTTTAATATGAAAACAAAAATACTTTTAACATTCATTTTTGCTGTAAGCATGCAGTTTTGTTTTGGACAAATCAATTTTGAGAATACTTATGGCGGTATACATAGAGATATTGGATATTCTGTCCAACAGACTAATGATAATGGATATATTATTACTGGCGTGACTAAAAGTTTTGGTGATAGTACCAGTGATAATGTCTATTTGATAAAAACAGATGAAAATGGTGATACTCTATGGACAAAAACTTTTGGCGATATAAATGATGATTGTGGATTTTCTGTATTACAAACCAATGATAATGGATACATTGTTGTTGGTAGTAATAGAATATCTATTGATACTGTATATATGTATATAATAAAAACAGATATAAATGGTGATACATTATGGACTAAAACTTTAACTTCAAGATATAATTTTGGTTATTCGGTTCAACAAACTAATGATAATGGATACATTATTGTAGGTGAAACAAAAGATAATTATAATTATGGTTGCGAATCTGATGTTTATATAGTTAAAATAAATGAAAATGGTGATACATTATGGACAAGGACTTATGGTGGACCATATGAAGGTACATTAAATAATGATATAGGACAATTTGTATTACAAACAAATGATAACGGATTTATTATAGCTGGAGGAACAGAAAAATGGGGTTATAGTGGTTGGAAGAATATTTACCTAATTAGAACAGACATAAATGGAGATACATTATGGACTAAAACTTACGGTGAAACATGTGAGGTTTGTGAAAATTGGGCTTTTTCAATGACAAAAACTAATGATAGTGGATATGTAATTTGCGGTTACATACAGAATTATGATACCTATGGGAAGGATGTATATATAATGAAAATTGATTCTATAGGTAATCAACAATGGTATAAAACATATGGTGGTATTTATGATGATGTAGGAAGATCTATTTATAAAACTAATGATAATGGATATATTATTACTGGCTATACTGAAAGTTTTGGTGTAGGAAACTGTGATGTATATTTAATAAAAACAGATATAAATGGTGATATACTCTGGGCAAGAACTTATGGCGGTGCGGAAAATGATGTAGGATATTCAGTCCAACAAACTAATGATAATGGATATATCATTAGTGGTTCCACAAGGAGCTTTGGCAATGGAAGTTCCGATGTTTATCTTATTAAAACAGATGAAAACGGAAACATAGAATTTATAAATAATTTTAACAAAAAAATAAGTTTAGATATATTCCCAAATCCAAATAATGGTACATTTACTATTCAGTTGGATGAAGCGCATTCAAATGTGTCTATTTATGTTTATGATTTAAACGGAAGGATAGTGTATTCAAAGAATGGTTTATTTGATCAATTAAAAACTGAGGTAATTAAACTTCCTGATGTTTCTGACGGTTTATATTATTTACATCTTTCAAGTGAAAACATAAATGCTTTTGAAAAAATAATAATTAAAAAATAATTGCTTATGAATACAATTACATTTCTGAAAAATAAATTGATGCTTTTTGCATCCATAATTTTCTGCATTCAGTGTTTTGCTCAAAATCCTGAATTCAAGTTTTATTTAGCATTTGAAGATTCTGCCGGTAATAAAGATACAATTTGGCTTGGTTACGACTCATCAGCAACACTTGGGATTGATACATTATTTGGAGAAGAAAATATTAAAGGCATTCCTTTTAATGAACCTTTTGAGGTAAGGATATCAAATGATTGGTTTTTTATGCCTTATGATACTTTACCTAACGCGTCAGATACATTTAGCTATTGTAGTGATGGTTCACTTTATCATACAAAAACACAGATTTATAATTTTAACCCTTACTCTTCTGGTATATCCCAAATTTATATAAATATTCTATGTAAGAATTTTCCAATTACTGTGAGATGGGGTAACTCATATAATTTTTTAAGCGACAGCCTATACGCTACTTTATTAACGAATTGGTTTCCTGGCGGGTGGTTTGATAGCCCAGGAACTATGTATGACCAATGGCCTACTTTTTTACGAGAAACTGACACTACAATTTTTAATGTATTACCATATCGTTATATAGATGCAAATAATGATACTATTTCTTTGCTCTTTTTTGCTTTTCTTTCAAAAGAACAATTGAATGTTGGCGTAGACCAATTTATACCCCAAACAAAGTTAATTGAAATTTTTCCCAATCCATTTAAAGATAAAATAATAATAACTCTATCATCAGATATTGATATATCAGAAATAAATTTTATGGTTTATAATTCAATAGGTCAGAAAATTTTATATAATTCTAACTTGAAAAATAATCAAATAATAATTGATTTAGCCGACGAACCAAATGGCTTATATTATCTGATAATAATGGATAATAATAAAATTATAAGAACGGGAAAATTAATAAAACTTTAATATAAATTATGAAAAAATAAAAAAAATTTGGTTATTTCAATTATTTTTTTGTATATTTATTTTTTAATTTTAAAAATATAAAAATATGAGACCAAAAAAATTTTTAACATTGCTCTTTGTCGTAATTGTCCAGTTTTGTTTTGGACAAGAATATCATAAACTTGTTGATACGAATAAAATATGGAGTACAATCATACTCCAACAAGGTAATCCAATATATTCATATTTTACTAAATTCAGTGAAGACACGATAATTGGTGGAGAAAACTATAAAAGAATTTTTAAATCAACTGATTCATCTTTATGGACACATATTGGTTTTGTCAGAGAAGATTCTTTAAAAAGAATTTATTTCCGTGACACTTTAAATAGTGAAGGGTTAGTTTATGATTTTGATGTAAATATTGGAGATACTATAAATTTCTATAATCCTTTTAAACCATATTATTTATATGACAGTCTTATTTTAGTAGATAGTATATATCAGGTTAACATTGATGGTACTTTACGAAATGCTATTGATATCGTTGTTAGTGGAGACCCCTTTAGTTATGCACGGGAGACTTGGATTGAAGGAATAGGTAATACACTTGGTATTTTAGAAGGAGGATATATTTTAGCAGGAATAGTAGGTTATGATTTTAGGTTATTATGTTTTTACGAAAATGGCACTCTACTTTACCAAAATCCGCTCTATCCATATTGTTATTATCCCACTAATACTAATGATTATTTGGATAATAAAACAAAAAAAGAATTTATTATTTATCCCAACCCAGCATATAATAAAATCTATGTTGAATGCGATACTAAACTAGAAAACATATATTTAGAAATTTATAATATTTGGGGGCAAATAGAAAAAAAATTAAAAATTAATAACGAAGTTATTTATTTGGATGAAAGTTTAAAAGATGGATTATATTTCTGTATTTTGAAAGATGAATCTAATAATATATTAGCCAAAACGAAATTAATAATTAATAAAACGTACTAATATGAAATCAAAATTTCTCCTTTTTATATTAATGATATCAATCTTATGCTTATCTTCTAGTTGCAAAAAAAAACCGACTTATTACATGCCACAAGAATTTAAAGACTATGTGGATTTCCCTGTTGGCTCTTACTGGGTTTATGAAGATAGTATTTCAGGAAATATTGATAGTATATATTTAATAGATTATAAAACATATATTTTCGATCCACAACATACTTGCTATTGTTACTATGAAATATTAGAGCAAAATTTTTATTCATCATACAATAATCATTTACGAGCACAAAGTTGGTTAGACATGGACGATCCATCATATTACGAATATAGTGGATATGGATATTTTACAATGAGAAAAAATTGGAATGTTGAATATATTATAAAATATGATTCACTTAAAATTTTAGATGAATGGTATAAAAATGTATATTGTATATATACATATGCAAAAAATAAAATTTATTATTATTGGGTAAAAAATATTGGTTTAATAAAAAAAGAAAATGCAGATTCTTCAGAAAATTGGCTATTAAAATCGTATCATGTAAATAATTAAAACCTAAAAATTATGAAATTAAAATTTTACCTTTTTATATTAATAATATCAATCTTATGCTTAGCATCTGATTGTGGTAGAGATAATATACCGACTTATTACATTTCTTATGAAATGAAAAAGTATATTGACTTTCCTGTAGGTTCATTTTGGGTTTACCAAGATTCAGTGTCAAATAAAATTGATAGTATCTTACTGGAAAAAACAAATAATGAAATAATTAGCATGAATAATTATAACTATAAATATGAATCTATAAAACAAATTCATTTTTCTACCTATAAGGATAGCTTAATAAGTAGCACTATATATACTGATTGCTTTGAAAATACAAATATTTGTTTTATTTATTCTGGAATTGGTATATATATTGGATATGTTCCGTTAGGTAATATTTTTTCAAATATTAAGTATGTATGTCTTTACGACTCTATTCAAATTAACAATGTTTGGTATGAAAAAGTAAAAAGATTTGATGATATTAATAATGGGAATCAATTCTATTGGGCACCAAATATTGGGTTAGTCAAAAAAAATATTATTGCTCAAGATAAAAACTGGCTGTTAACTTATTGCTATATTAATAATTAAAACCTAAAAATTATGAAAAAATCACTTTCTTTTTATGGACTAATTTTTTTGTATATTTGTTTTAACTTTAAAAATATAAAAATATGAAAACAAAAATACTTTTAACACTGCTCTTTGCTGTCCTTGTGCAGTTTTGTTTTGGGCAAAATCAAAACGAGTGGGCACCAGAAGGAGCGACTTGGCATTACTCTTATAATAACTTGTCAATCACAGGATATATAGAAATAAAATACATAGGCGACAGTTTAATTGATGGAAAAGTATGTAAAGTTTTAGAAAAAAAACTTTATTCATATGATTATGTTACAACTATTTCTGACACGATTAATTTGGGACTTGAATTTACTTACTCAGACAGCAACAAAGTATATTACTATAGATTTGATCAATTTTTTGTGTTATATGATTTTAATGCACAACCTGGTGATTGGTGGGAAATAGCTGGTAGGAGTATTCCTGGAAGCTGTGATAGTATTGGAAAAATTGAGGTTGATAGTATAGGAACAATAGTTATTAATTCTGATACTTTAAAGTATTTGAAAATTAGCCGCAAAGACACATCTGACTGGCAATTCGGTTCAATAATTGTGGAAAAAATTGGTTGTATAGATCATTATATGTTTCCCGAACCTTTTATGTGTGCGTTAGATATGAATGAAGGAGGACCATTTAGATGTTATTTTGATAACACTTTTGGTTTATATCAATCAGGGATTGCATCTGCTTGTGATTATATTACATCGATTGACTATTTAGATTACCCTGATAATAATTTAATAATATACCCTAACCCAGTTAAAAATATATTAAATATAAATTGGGACGATAAAATAAATAGACAATTAAACATAAAAATATTCAATTTGACAGGTCAATTAGTATTAGAAACTAACATTGAAAAAGACAATAAGAACCAATATATAGACTTATCAACCCTACCTTCAAATATTTATTTAATTAAACTTACCGACATACACGGAAATTATTGGATAAAAAAAATAATTGTTAACTAAAAATAATAATCCTATAAAAAAACATTCGTCTTCGTTACAAACGAGGACGCAATGCTGAAAACATTTGTAATGATGACAGCATAATTAAATTTCAAAAGTATATTTATCTCAGAATAATTTGTAACACAATTTATCAAATTTTTTAAAAAACATAAATTTCCAAAATATTTTTTTCTCTTAATTTTGTAATTCTTTAAATAAGATTCTTTAATATTTTTTTAGCGAGATGAATGAAAATGTATATGTTTTAGCTCTTAAGTTTATTCCTAAGATAGGAAATATAACTGCAAAAAAACTCATAGACTTATTCCCAAATTTAGAATTATTGTTTTCATTATCATCTATAGAATTGCAAAACCGCTTTTCCTTGTCTCCATTACTAGCTAATACTATAAATAAATATAAAACTACAGCCCTTCAAAAGGCAAAATCAGAGATAGAGATATCTCGACAAAATGGCATTAGTATCATAACTATCGATAGCATAGACTATCCCAGTAAATTGAAAGAATGTATAGATGCTCCTATTTCTTTGTTTATCAAAGGTGATTTACCAGCTATAGACAAGTCTATTTCTTTTGTAGGTACGAGAAAGGCATCATATTATGGCAAGGATATTACAGAAAAGTTAATAAATGAGTTGAGTGTGATATCGCCAACTATTGTAAGTGGTTTAGCCATAGGTATAGATACTTTTGCACATAAAGCTGCTCTAAATCATAATTTACCTACTATAGCTGTATTAGGCCATGGACTTTCTATCATTTATCCTTCCGAGAATGCTAATTTAGCTAAAGAAATAATAAATAATAATGGTTGTTTGGTTACAGAATATTTATTCAACGAGCCACCACTGAAGCAACATTTCCCTGAAAGAAATAGAATAGTAGCTGGGCTTTCTGATGGCGTTGTAGTTGTGCAAACAAGAGAACGAGGAGGTGCCTTGATTACGGCTAATATTGCATTTTCATATAATAGAGCTGTATTTGCTGTGCCAGGTAATATTACCGATCCATTAGCTCAAGGTTGTCTAAATCTTATCAAACATTATAAAGCAGAATTGATAACTGAAGGTAATGATATTTTGAAAACATTAAATTGGGATCTGATGCCTTTTAATAATCAATCTACTAGCACTATTCCATTTCCACTGAGCCAAGATGAAGAAAAAATATATCAATTTTTATTAAATGAAGGTGATAGCAGCATAGACCACATATGCAATAGCCTCAATATCGGAATAGATGTAGTGTCTATGGCACTTTTAAATTTAGAATTTGCAGAAATCATTCAATCCCTTCCTGGTAAAAGATATCGCATCGCTAAATTTATCATAAATGATTGATGTTATTTTATTAGTTAATTACAATAAATTTTTATTATCTTTGCAATTATGAAACCCCAGCAATATTTAGTCTCAGCACGTAAATATAGACCTACAAGATTTGACGAAGTAGTAGGCCAAGAGGTCATAGTAAAAACATTAAAAAATGCTATCAAAACCAATCAATTAGGGCAAGCATTTTTATTTACAGGTCCTAGAGGTATTGGCAAAACTACTACTGCACGTATTTTTGCAAAAACAATTAATTGCGAAAATATCACACCAGATGGAGAAGCTTGTAATGAGTGCCCATCGTGTATTTCGTTTAATCAAAATAATTCTTACAATATTTATGAATTAGATGCAGCTTCTAATAACAAAGTAGATGACATAAGAGCCTTGATAGATCAAGTAAATATTCCACCACAAGTAGGTAAATATAAGGTTTATATTATCGATGAAGTGCATATGCTGTCTGATAGTGCTTTTAATGCTTTTTTGAAAACATTAGAAGAGCCTCCCTCATATGCTAAATTTATTTTAGCTACTACTGAACGACATAAAATATTACCTACTATTCTGAGCCGTTGTCAAATATATAATTTCAAAAGAATTTCAAACGAAAATATAGTAAAACATTTAGAAAAAATTGCTAAAGATGAAAATATACCTTATGAAATAGAAGCTCTACACGTGATAGCAGAAAATAGCGATGGTGCTCTACGCGACGCATTGAGTATGTTTGATCAATTAGCTTCTTTTGGCGAAGGTAAAATTTCTTATAGCACTGCTATACAAAATCTCAATGTAGTAGATTATGATCTCTATTTCCAATTGACAGATAATTTATTAAAAGGAGATTTATCTAAAACTCTTATGCTCGTCGATCAAATCATATCTAATGGATTCGAACCTATTCATATTATTAAAGGATTAGCAGAACACATTAGAAATTTACTTTTTATTTCTATGAATACTACGATAGATCTTTTAGAAAT
>Ga0209608_1001313_pt1 | contig 20776 bp, 23 predicted proteins | sample AD_UKC130_MetaG_FD_184428 | JGI IMG/M metagenome (GOLD analysis project Ga0209608, IMG submission 184428) | Active sludge microbial communities of municipal wastewater-treating anaerobic digesters from Canada - AD_UKC130_MetaG (SPAdes) (version 2) | ecosystem: Engineered > Bioreactor > Anaerobic... | reverse complement strand
GAACTCACGTCTGTAGATCGAGGCAGCTCCCGACGAACTTAAGTCATGCGGTACCGACCCGCGTATATCAGGCTGATCAATCGTCGTAAAGCCTCACCTGCCTTTACTAAATTTTATGCCGACCTTGTTGGTCTCGGCTAGTTTTAGGACAAAACATGAGATGAAAAAAATTTTATGCGGGGTCTTGACACGCACTACCATATCAGGGGCGGGCTTCCACGCCCGCCCGCTGGGATTTTACCCCCTTCCGGGCCGCCGCCCGGGCGTTTTCCCAGCCTGGCGGTGGAAATGAACGGACTCCCCCCTTTTCAAAGGGGGGCCGGGGGGGATTTTAAATGCCAGGCCCGGAGGATGAACAATCTAGATGGCGGAAAACAAGAGGGATTACTACGAAGTCCTGGGAGTGGACCGCAACGCTTCCACCGAGGAGATAAAAAAAGCCTACCGCAGGCTGGCGCGTAAGTACCATCCCGACTTCAACAAGGACGACCCCCACGCCGCAGAGAAATTCAAGGAGATTAACGAGGCTTACGAGGTCCTCTCCGACCCCCAGAAGAGGGAGCGCTATGACCGCTTCGGCCACGATCCCGGCTTTGGCCCCGGGGCCGGCGGGGGCTTTGAAGGCTTTGGCGGCTTTGGGAGCATCTTTGAAGACATTGAGGACCTCTTCGGCGGCTTTGGCGGCTTTGGACGGCGCCGCCCGCCCGGCCCGGAGCAGGGGCAGCACCTGCGCTACGATCTTGAAATCACCCTGGAGGAGGCTTATCACGGCGGGACCAGGGAGATCCGGGTCACCCGCTCGGAGACCTGCCCCGATTGCCGGGGCAGCCGGGCTCGCCCCGGGACCCAGCCCGAAACCTGCCCCGTCTGCGGCGGCACCGGGCAGCAGCAGGTCACCCGCGAGACGCTCTTTGGCCGCATGATTAACATCCAGACCTGCGTCCACTGCTCCGGAAGGGGCACGGTGGTAAAGGAGCCCTGCCCCACCTGCCGCGGCCAGGGCCAGGTCCTCCGCGACCGCACCCTCGAGGTCAAGATACCGCCCGGGGTGGCCGACGGGACCCGCCTGCGCATACCTGGCGGCGGGGAAGCGGGGCTGCGCGGCGGCCCGCCGGGCGATCTTTTCGTGATCATCAGCGTTCGCCGGCACAAGCTGTTCCGGCGGGAGAGAGATGACCTCATCTACGAACTCTCCCTGCCCATGGCCCTGGCGGCCCTGGGCACGGAGGTGGATGTGCCTACCCTCGACGGCCCCGTAGCGATGAAGGTTCCCGAGGGAACGCAGCCCGGCACGGTGTTCCGCCTCCGGGGCAAGGGAATGCCGCGCCTCCACGGCCTGGGCAAGGGAGACCTGCGGGTAATCGTCAAAGTGGTTGTCCCCAAGCGGCTTACGCCGAGGGAGAGGGAGCTATTAACGGAGCTGGCGCGCCTGAGTTCCGCGGAAGATAAGGGCAAGGGCTTCTTTGACCGGATGAAGGATGCTTTCGGCGGGGGCCATTAAGCCGGTTAGGAGAGAAGATGCACTATTTTTTCAAAGAGGGGCTCCCCCTGGAGGAGGGCCGCTTAGTTGAACTCGATCCGGAGGATCTGAATCACGCCTACCGGGTTCTCCGGCTGCGCACAGACAGTGTCGTCGCCGTTTCCGACGGCAGGGGCAGGGCCTTCAGGGGAACCATTGAATCCATCGGCCCGCAGGGCGCCTTTGTCCGCCTGGGCGAGCCGCTGCCCCCGGCGGAGTCGCCCCTGCGCATTGTCCTGCTCCAGGGGCTGGCCAAGGGAGAGAAGATGGACCTCATCATCCGCCAGGCGGCGGAGCTGGGCGTGCAGCAGATCGTTCCCGTGGCCACGACGCGGAGCATCCCCCGCCTCGACGCCTCCCGCGAAGCCAGGCGCCTGGAGCGCTGGCGGAAGGTGGCCCGGGCGGCGGCGGCGCAGTGCCGCCGTGCTTTTATTCCCGAGCTTTCCCCGCTGCATGATTTTGACGGTGCCCTGGCCCTGCTGCAGGGGCGAGAGGCGCTGGTCCCCTGGGAGGAGGAGAGGGAGCTTGGCCTGGCCAGCTTGCTCTGGCAGCCTCCGGCGGAAAAGGCGGTGTATCTCTTCATCGGCCCCGAAGGCGGCTTTAGCCCGGCGGAGATCGCCGCTCTCAGGGTCGCCGGTGCTCGCACCTTTCACCTGGGGCCGCGCATCCTGCGCACGGAGACTGCCGCCGCGGTGGCCGTAAGCCTGGTGCAGGCTGCATGGGGCGATTTGGGAGTGGGTTCGCGATGAAAAAGAAAAAAGTGGCCTTTTACACCCTGGGCTGCAAGGTGAACTTTTGTGAAACCGAGGCCCTGCAGACCCTCTTTGAAAAGGCGGGCTACAGCGTTACCGATTTCGATCGCCCTGCCGATGTCTACGTAATCAACACCTGCACTGTCACCGGCATCAGCGATCACAAGTCGCGCAAAGCCATTCGCCGCGCCAGGCGGCGCGCCCCCGGGGCCATCATCGTGGCCACGGGTTGCTATGCCCAGGGCTTCCCGGATGAGGTGGAGGCGATGGAGCAGGTGGACCTGGTCGTCGGCACTCACGGCCGGGAGAACCTGCCCCAGCTCGTGGCCGAACTGGAGCAGGATCGCTCCCCCCGCCAGCTGGTGCGCCCCTACGGCGACAGCTGCACCTTTGAGATGCTCCCGCCGGGACGGCGGCGCGGCCGGACGAGGGGCTTTCTCAAGATCCAGGAAGGCTGCAACCAGGGCTGCACCTACTGCATTGTGCCCGCGGTGCGGGGGCCTTTGCGCAGCCTCCCTCCCGAAGAGGCAGTGGCGCGCGCCCAGGCCATGGTAGAAAGCGGCTACCGGGAGATCGTCCTGACAGGAATTCACCTGGGCCTTTATGGCGCCGAGCTGGAGGGGGTTACCCTGGCTGTGCTCCTGGAGGAGTTGGAGCGCATCCCGGGCCTGCTGCGCCTTCGCCTCAGCTCCATCGAGCCTTCCGATATTACCGGGGAGCTGGTGGAGCGCATCATCGCATCGGAGAAGATCTGCCCCCACCTGCACATCCCCCTGCAGAGCGGGGATGGCGAAATCCTCAGCATGATGAACCGCCCTTACACTCCCGAGGAATACCTTTACCTGGTGCGCTGGCTGCGCAGTATGAAGAGCGATCTGGCCATCAGCACCGACGTCATGGTGGGCTTCCCCGGGGAGAGGGAGGAGAACCACCGGCGCAGCCTCGCCTTTGTTCGAAGCGTTAACTTCAGCCGCCTCCACGTTTTTGCCTACTCCCCCCGTCCCGGAACGCCGGCGGCGGAATTTCCCGGCCAGGTGGAGCGCGCCGTTAAGGAGCGGCGCAGCCGCGAGATGATTGAGCTGGGGAAGAAGATGGCCGCCTCCTTCCGCCGGAAATTTATCGGCAGCCGGCAGGAGGTCCTCATTGAAAAGGTCAGCGGCCAGGACTCCCAGTTTTTCGGAGAGGGCTTTACCCCCCACTACCTGCGCACCCGGGTGTCACTTGACGGGAGAGGGCGCGGCTGGACGGGGAAGGCGGTGGAGGTAATCATCGAAGGAGAAGAGGGAGAATTTCTCCGCGGCGTTCCCCTGCGGCAGACATAAACGGGCCGGCGGTGCATAAAAATATGGTGAAGTCCCTTTAGGGAAGGGGAGATCCCGTAATGCACCGTTTTCTGGTCATTGAGGCCAAGCGCCTGCTGCCCCTGTTGTTCCTGCTGGTCCTCCTGGTTAGCCTCTCCATCTACGACAACTTCTTTCGCGAGTACCCGGTGGTGGCTCCTGAAGATGAGCTGGAAAACGCCGTGACCTTTGTCACCGCCGACCAGGGCATGCTCAGCGTTCCCGCCTCCTTCCAGGTCATCGACTCCACGGAAGACTGGAACAGGTTTGAGGAGGAGTATACCGCCCTGCCCGACTACCCCTTCAACCCCGCCTACGAGTACGCCATCAGCGCGCTGAACGGGGAGATCAAAAGCGTACAGGTTTTTCCCCAGGAAGACGGCATCATCCAGGTCCAGGTGAAGGTGGTGGAGCAGCCCAACAGCTATCACCTGGTTACGATAGAGCGGGAAAAGATTGGCGAGGCGGCCCGCTGGCTGTTCCTGGATGATAATGACCGCATCCTCCAGGAGATTCTCCTGCCCGGTGAAGAGGGCGAGCCCCAGGAAAGCGCCGGCCCGGCGGAATCCGCCACAGACGATTAACGATTAAGAGGAGGCCGGGTTGAAATCCTCTTCAATCAGGGCGGCCAGTTCCGCCAGAGTGCCCCTGTAATGGGGGGGCAGTGCGGCCTCGCCGCGGTCGATGATCTCTCCTTCGACGAGAAAAGTGGCCATGCCGACCCTGGCGGCGCTCATATCCTCCACCGTGTCATTGCCGGCCATGAGGCAGCGCTCCGGGGGGACGGCAATCATTTGGGTGATTTGGGCATAGTATTCGGGGCGGGGCTTGCAGTAGTGCATGTTTTCGATGGTCGTGATGAGGTCAAAGGAGGCAGCGGAGATCCCGCCCCAGGAGAGCCTTTCCACCACGGCGCTGCGCGGGAAGACGGGCTGGGTGGCCAGCACCAGCTTCAGCCCCCGGCGCCGTGCCGCTTCCAGCACTTCGCGGGCATGGGGACGGGGGGCGCCCCAGGAGCGGAGGCGGGGAAACTCCTCCCGGTAGAATCTCTCGATGAGCGGATCGATCTCCCTGCGCTCCACTTCCAGGCGGCGGCAAAATTCCTCGTAGAAGACAGCTTCGTTGGTCCGGCCGGGATCGTCGCTTTCCAGCATGGCCTTGATGGCGGCAAAAAGGTGCGCGGTAAACTTCTCCCTGGGGAGTCGGGGGGAGAAGTATGCGGCCAGCGCCTCCATGTACGCCGGGATAAAGCGAAGCAGGTCCAGCTGGAGCAGGGTGCCGTCCAGGTCCAGAAGCAGGGCGTCGAAGCGGCGCCTAGCCGCTTCCGCTCTAGGATTCGCCTTTTTCTGCATTTTCATTTTCATTTTCATCTGCAAAGGCCATGCTCAGCTGCTGCATCAGTTCGGGGTTTATGAACTCCCCGGCGGCATCGCTGATGATCTTTTGCACATCCGCGAGCAGCCTGCTGAAACGGAACTCGGCGTCCAGGTAACGCTTTACCGTTAAGTTCAGGTTCAGCACCTCGAAAAGCTTGTTCAGCCTCTCCTGCTGCTCCGGGGCCACCTCCAGCCCGGCCAGCTTCTGCTTTTGCAGGCGGAGCTGCTCCCTGCGGAAATCAACCAGCATCTCCCGTGCCGTGTTGTCTTTTGCCAGCAACTCCTGGGCATCCTTGTACCCCTTGAACTCGGGGGATTCCCGCAGCGCCTTGGCAAGCATGTGCGCGGCATCGTAAGGATTCACCGGTTTGCACCTCTTTCCCTGTCTATGATCTTGAGAGCGCCTTTTCAGGCGTGAGCATGGCGGCCAGCTGCTGCGCCGTTTCTGCGGCGGATAGGTTCTCCATTACGGCGGTAAAGGGGTTTTTTTCCGGGCGGCTGTCGTCATAAAGCCGGTCGTAGTAGTCGCGGCAGAGGGAGAAGGCCACTTCTTCGTAGCGGCCGGCGGCAAGGTGCTCCAGCAGCTGCTCCACCCTGGCGCGGCCCAGCCGGCTTTGCAGGGATAAAATGGCCTCCCGGATCCGGGCCAGCTCCTGCTCCGCGGGCTGGGCGGGGATGTATTCTTCCACGATCCTGCGCACCCGCTGCTCCAGCGGCGCGGTGAGCAGGATATGCTCGCCCTCCTCCATGGCGGCGGCCAGCCAGCCGGGGAGATGGATTTTCCCAATGCGCCTCCCCTCGCCTTCCACCACGATGTAGGGAGCCCCGTTGAAGCGGTCGAGCTCTTGCAGCAGGCGGGCTTCGAAATCTTTCTGCGAAGGTTGTTCGCCCAGCCCCACGGCGCCGAAAACCGAGCCCCGGTGGCGGGCCAGCGCCTCCAGGTCAATGGCCGGGTAGCCGAGGCGGCGCAGCTCTTTGATCACGGCTGTCTTCCCCACGCCGGTGAGGCCGTGCAGCACGGCCAGTTTGCTTTTCAGGGGGTATTTCTGCAGCCGCTGGTATACCAGTCGCCGGTAGGCGCGGTAGCCTCCCTCCAGGCGCCAGGCCGGGATCCCGGCCATGTTGAGGATGAGCTGCAGGCTGCGGCTGCGCAGGCCGCCCCGCCAGCAGTAAAGGAGCGGCTTCTTCGCGCCGGCGGCGGCGGCGACGGCGTCGACAAGCTCCGGCAGCCTGGGCGCCACCAGCCTGAGGGCGGTCCGCCGGGCGGCCCTCTCGCCTTCGCGGTGGTAGATCAGCCCGATTTCGCTGCGCTCGGCATCGTCCAGAAGGGGTATATTTACCGCCCCGGGTATAGAGGCTTCTTTAAACTCTGCGGGAGAGCGCACATCGATAAAGACGACATCTTCGCGATGGAGTGCCTCTTCCACGGAAAAAGTTTGCTCCATGGGCCGGAGCGCACCTCTTTTCCGGCAGGAACTTGATTCAATTATAGCCCAGCCGAGCAAAACTGTGCAAGGCGGCGGATTCCGCCTCCGCAGGCGAGATTTTGCTCCCCGCGCGGCAAAAAATTCGCTTTGAAAAAAGGTAAACTGAACGCCAGCATTGAACTATTAAAAGCAAAAGAGCACGGATATGCCCCTTGCTTCTCAAGGGGATAATGCTGTGCTATAATGGCAAGGGATTTTCACATTAACGGCAGGAGGTCGGCAATGGCTGAGGATTGTATTTTTTGCCGCATTGTCAATAAGGAGAGCGCAGCGGAGATAGTCTACGAGGACGAGGAGATCGTCGCTTTCAAGGACATCTATCCGGCGGCTCCGGTGCACCTGCTGATTGTCCCGCGCAAGCACATCCCTACTCTGGCTGACGTTGAAGCCGGCGAGACCATGCTTTTGGGGCGGCTGATCAGTGTAGCCAATGACCTGGCCCGTGCCTATAAAGTGGACCGGTCGGGCTACCGGGTAGTGATCAATTGCGGCAAAGAAGGCGGACAGCTGGTTTATCATCTCCATGTGCACCTCCTGGGCGGAAAAGAGTTATCGCATGCTATCGCTGAGGGACGGGGCGCCTAACGGCTGCCGCTGCCCGGCGACGGTTCGCGCGGAGAGGGGGGAGGATCATGGCTGAAGTCAGGGTGGGGAAAAACGAATCACTTGACAGAGCCCTGAGAAGGTTTAAACGGCAGTGTGCCCGGACAGGCATCTTGGCGGAACTGCGCCGCCGGGAGCATTATGAAAAGCCCAGCGTGCGCCGCAAGAAAAAGGCGGAGGCGGCGCGCAAGCGTCGCTATCGCTGAGTGCCCCGCTGCCGGGTGATCGCCGGTTCAGTTAGTGCTGCCACCCTTCCAGTGCGTACCGGCGCGTAGTAATATAGGAACTGAATTGGTATTAACCGAAGACCCGGTTGTTAAACCAACCGGGTCTTTTTACATTATGCTGGAGAAATTGTGGGACACCGGGGACGTACCTTTCCGTCCCACTTTGTGCTCATAGGGTTTAAAGGGTGGGCGGCGGGGTCCTGCCCCAGTCGTTTTCTTTCACCCGCCGGGCGATTTCGCGCAGGTATAAATAGAAGACACCCAGCGGAAGGATGATCAAGGCGGCCGCCGCTGCGTATACGCCCACATCCCATCCGTTCATTTTACAACGCCTCCTTCGCCCGTTCCGGGCTTTCCTTTTTGCCGCAGAGGTTTCCAATGATAAAGGCCAGCAGGACAAAGGGCGGGATCAAGAAGATGCCGTATTCCTGCCAGAGCTCCACCGTGCGCCCGCCGATGGTCAGCGGCAGCACCATGGTCTCCCATTCTTCCGAGAAGCGGCCTGCCGTGGTTATGAGCAGGTAGTAGGCAATGGTGCCAAAGAAGCCGGTGGCTACGGCCAGGCTGCCGCCGAGCCTGCTTTTCAGCCTCTTTTTTGCAAAGACGGCGGCGTATAGGGGGATGAGGACGGTATTGATGATAATGCTGGCCTGGAAGACCCATACTCCCATAATCCGCTCGAAGTAGAAGGAGAGAGCCACCGAGACCACCGCGGATACAACCACGGCCCGCTTGCTGTAGGCCACCAGCTTCTCCTCGGAGAGATGGGGCCTGAAAAGGGGGCGGTAGAGATCGTAAACCAGGTTTCCCGAAGAGACCAGGAAGTAGGAATCGGCCGTGGACATGGCCGCCGCCAGTACGCCGGCCAGGAAGAGGCCGATGAGGCCGGGCGGCAGGTAGCGCGCCACCACCGCCATGAGGGCCTGGTTGGCGTGGGGCTCGCCGATCACGCCCAGGCCTACCGCGGCGGCGGCGGCGAGGCCGAGCATGCAGCAGGCGAATTCATAGGCGCTCCAGATGGGGGTGCTGATGAGCAGCGCCCGTCGCACCTCTCTTGGCGTGCGCGAGGCAAAAATCCGGTGCAGAAAAGCCGGTTCGCAAAGCACGGCCAGGGAGGTGAGGGCGTAGGCGGCGATGACCCCGGCGGTGAGATAGCCCCCCGAAGGGGAGAAGAAGTACCAGGGGTCTTCGCCCAGGTAGGCGGCGAGGCCGCTGAAAATACCGTCGTAGCCGCCCAGGTCGCTCCAGCACACGAGCAGGGCGATGCCCAACGTTACGGTCATAATGGTAAACTGGAACATGTCCGTAACCGCCACCGCCCAGAGCCCTCCGGTGGAGGTATAGATGACCACGATGAGCGCCGCGGCGAGCACGCCCAGCCAATAGGGTATTTTAAACAGCATGGTGAAAATGAAGCCCATGCCCATGATCTCCATGGTGTTGATGGAGTAGAAGAAGGAGCTGCAGGCGGAGATGGCCCGGGCAAATTTGCCGTAGTTGTCCCCGATGATGTCTGTAAAAGTGTTGCTCTCCAATTGGCGAAACCGGGGCGCAAGATAGGCCATGATCAGGTAAAGACCAGTGTAGGGGAGAGCGTAGGCAAAAAAGCCGGTGACTCCTTCAAAGAAGCCTATTTCCGAGGTGCCGAAGAGAGTGTCCAGGCCGAAGAAGGTGGAGACAAGGGTGCCGATCATGAGGGGCATGGTCAGCCCCTTCGAAGCTAAAAAGTAGTCTTCAAAGCTCCGCTGTTTCTTTCGGAAAAAGAAGCCGATGGCGATCATGACGGCCATGTATAAAAAAATGATTGCCCAGTCCAGCCAGGTCAAGGATATATTCACGGTTGTTGTATCCATTGCTGTACGCTCTCCTCCTCGCTCCAACTCCGGTCTATGTAAAAATGCCGGCACCCATTATACTACAAAATTTGCTTTGCTGCACCGGAGAGCGGAAGATGCCACCGGCAAGCGGCTCCCCAAAGGATGGACGGAAAAAGTTTTTCCTATTGGGGCTGTGCCTGCAGCTGTGGTATGCTCTTCTCAGGCGGCTTCCCCAATGGGGCGGCTGCATGAAGAAGGGGGCTGCTGTCCCTGCGGATCTGGTTGGAATCAGGATGCCGGTCACTGCAGCCCCGGTGCAGTTGAAAGGAAAGGGCGGGATGAAGGTGAAGCTGGCCAACGGAAAGGGACAAATCTTTGTGCCCGACGGGACGCCGCTGGAGGCGGCCTTGAAGCGCACCACGGTTTTATGCATCGCCGCGCACCAGGACGATACGGAGATCATGGCCTACCACGCCATTGCCGAGTGCTTCTACAGCGACAGCAAGTGGTTTACCAGCCTCGTCGTAACCGACGGGGCGGGTTCGCCCAGGAGCGGCGCCTACGAGCGCTATACAGATGAAGAGATGCGCCAAATCCGCGCCGAAGAGCAGAAGCAGGCGGCGTGCATCGGCAGGTATGCGGCACAGATCCAGCTGGGCTGCACCAGCAGCGAGGTGAAAAGCGGCGGGAAGGCGGAGATAACCGCGGCCATAAAGGAGATCATCCTGGCCTGCAGTCCACAGGTAGTCTACACGCACAACCTGGCGGACAAGCATGACACCCATGTGGCCGTTGCCCTCCGGACCATTGCAGCCCTGAGGGACATTGACCCGTCGCTGCGCCCCCGGAAGCTTTATGGCACCGAGGTTTGGCGCAGCCTGGACTGGCTCTGCGACGACGAAAAGGTAGTCTTTGACGCCTCGGCATGCCCAAACATCGCCATGGCGCTGCTGGGCCTCTTTGATTCGCAGGTAAGCGGTGGGAAAAGATACGACCTGGGCGCGCTGGGGCGGCGCCGGGCCAATGCTGTCTTCTGGGAATCGCATTCCCCCGGGGCCATGGAGGCGGCCATCTACGGCATGGATATGACCGCGCTGCTTGACGGCGGTCTTTCCCCGGAAGAATTCATCCTCCGGCGCCTCGAGCGCTTCAAGGAGGAGGTCATGGCCAGGCTGCAGCGGTGCTCCCCATGAAGCTCCATGAAGCTCCGGCATCGCCCTGCGCGACTGGCGCCGGCGCAAGCCGTTCTCCGTGAAGCCATAAAGGCAGCCGTTAATCCTCCCGGCCGGGCGGTGCGCGCCCGGAGCCGGGTTGTATTTTTCTGGGGCGGCGCATAAATTTAAATACCGCCCCATTATGTTTTGCGAAGGAGATGCCCGGAGCATGTCCCAGAGAAGGAAAAAAGGCAGCTTTAAAGAGATTGTGGCCGATCTTTTCGAGCTCCCCCAGGAGGTGCTTCTCGACCTCCCCCGCGTGACCCTGGTGGGCAACGTGCAGCTGTACATTGAAAATCACCGCGGCGTCATCGCCTACGATGAAAACCAGGTTCGCCTCTCCGTCAAGAACGGCGAACTCATCGTCCGGGGGGAGCGGCTCCAGATCAAAAACCTCCTTGAAGAAGAGCTTCTCATCAAGGGAACGATCGAAGGTCTCTCCTACGACACTTAGCCCGCGGTATAGGAGGAGAGGCCGGTGTTTATAATAAGATGGTGGAGATTTTTACGCGGCTTTGTGGTCATTTCCCTGCAGGGCCGGGGCGTGGAGAGGCTGCTTAACCTGGCCGTGTCGCGGGGGATCGGCTTCTGGGATCTGCAGAAGCAGAAAAACGAAGCCCGCCTTTCCGTGAGCCTGGCCTCATTCCGGGCGCTGCGCCCCCTTCTCCGGAAGGCGCGCTGCCGCCTGCGCATTCGCCGCAAGGTGGGCCTTCCTTTTGTCATCTACCGGCTGCGCCGCCGCTGGGGGCTGGTGGCGGGGGCGCTTTTTTTCGTGGCCGCCCTTTACCTGGCCACTTCCCTGGTCTGGGAGGTCCGCGTCACCGGAAACAGGCACCTTGGCGAGGCGGAGATCCTGGCCCTGGCCGAGCAGCTGGGGATCCGCCCCGGAGCCTGGAAGTGGAAGCTGAACCTCTCCGAGCTGGAAGAGGAGCTGCCCCGCCGCCACAAGGACATTGCCTGGGCCGGGCTGCGCTTTTACGGCACCGTGCTGGAAATTGAAATCGCGGAGCACCTTCCCGAGCTCACCGTGGACCAGCGCCCCGCCGACATCGTCGCCGCCAAGGACGGCCTCGTCGAAAGGGTTCTCGTCATCGAGGGCCGGGCCGTAGTCAAGGTGGGCGATACCGTTTCCAAGGGCGATCTGCTCATTGAGGGGGTTGTCCCCATCGAGGAGGGCTTCCTGGAACCCGGCGAGACGGCGCCGGTGAAGGAGGTGCGGGCGCGGGGAGAGGTGGAGGCCAGGATCTGGTACGAGGTCCGGGTGCCGCTGAAGCTGCGGCAGCTTTCCCGGGAGCTGACCGGCGCCTCGCAGAAAAGCGTCTACCTCCGCTGGCAGGATAAGCAGTGGCGGCTGTGGGGGCCGGCGCAGAATCCCTACCCCTCCGCCCGGCAGGAGGCTCGCGTTTTCAGCTGGCGATGGAGGAGTTTTTCTTTTCCTGTCGAACTAGTAACTCTTACATATCTGGAGCAGCGCATCATCCAGAAAACCTTTTCCCGCGATGAGGCGCTGAAGGCGGCGCGGCAGGAGGCCAGGCAGAGGCTGCAGGCCCAGCTGCCGAAAGGGGTGGCCATTGAGCGTCTATATGAGCAGGAGTACAGCGAAAACGGTACCGACTGGATCCGCGTTGTGGGCGAAACAAGAGAAGGGATCGGGATGGTGAAGCTGCGCCGTCCTTGATTTTTTCTGGAGAGGTTGGGATGCCTTTGGCAGGAAAAGAAGTGAGCCGCACCATCGTCCTGGAAAGCAGCGAGGAATCGCTGCAGCTCTTTGGAAAGAACGACCGCTACTTTGACCTCATCGAAGACAATTTCCGCGTCCGCCTGCTGCCAAGGGATTTCGAACTGGTTATCGAGGGCCCGGAGGAAGAGGTGGAGCCGCTCTACCAGATGTTTCAGGAGTTGCTGCGCTCTGTCCGCCGGGGCCATTTTCTGTCGAGCCGGGAATTCGAGTATGCCCTCAAGCTGACGCGCGAGGGAGAGGTGGACAGCCTGCACGAGCTGTTCAACGAGCTGATCCTGGTCACCCCCCGCGGCAAGCAGATTCGCCCCAAGACCGTGGGCCAGAAGCGCTACCTAGGAGCAATGCGCCAGAACGACATTGTTCTCTGCATCGGGCCGGCGGGAACGGGCAAGACCTACCTCGCCCTGGCCATGGCCATCGAAAGCCTGAAGAAGAAGCAGGTGCAGCGGCTCATCCTCACCCGTCCCGCCGTGGAAGCGGGAGAGCGCCTCGGCTTCCTGCCCGGGGACTTCCAGGAGAAGGTCGACCCCTACCTGAGGCCGCTCTACGACGGGCTCTACGATCTCCTGGGCGTAGAACTCTTTCAAAAATACCGCGAACGGGGTATAATTGAGGTGGCGCCCCTGGCATACATGAGGGGGCGCACTCTTGATGATTCCTTTGTTATTCTCGACGAGGGGCAGAACACGACCAGCGAGCAGATGAAAATGTTTCTCACCCGCCTCGGCTTCGGCTCAAAGGCGGTGGTTACGGGAGACATCACCCAGGTTGACCTTCCCCGCGATCGCGAATCAGGCCTGGCCGAGGCCTCCCGCATCCTGGCCGGCATAGAAGGGATTGGCCTCGTTTACCTCACGGAGAAGGATGTGGTCAGGCACCCCCTAGTGCAAAACATCATCAAGGCCTATGAACGATACGAAGCCGGCAAGGTGAAAAGCCATGAAACTGAGCTCCCGGATAAAAGTAATTGAAGGCTATTTTCCTTCCAAGTGGGATGAGCGCACCCAGAGGCTGGTGCTGGCGGCGGTTATATTCGTTGTCTTTTACCTGGTCCTGGTTCTGGCCTCCATGCCCGCCAGGATTTACGTGGAGCTGGGGCGTCCCAGTCCCAAGACCATCTATGCCCCCCGGGAAGTTGTGGATGAATACACCACGGAGCAGCTGCGCCGGGCCGCAGCCGAGGCCGTCCCGGAGGTGTTTGATTATAAGCCTGAAGTGGAAACCGAGGCCGTGGCGTCGATAGAGGACTTCTTTGACCGGGTAACCGAGATACGGGATGACGCGGACAGCTCCACCGACGAGAAAGTGAACGCCATCAAGGAGCTGCTTGGTGAAGAGATTCCCGTGTCCTCGGTTAGGGCGCTCCTGGGGGAGAAAAGCATCATTGAGGAGCTGGAGAGCCGCCTTATCTCCTTGCTGAAAGAGGTCTTCCAGCAGGGGATCAAGGTCAACGGTGTGGAGACGGCGCGGCGTCAGGTGAACCGCGAGATCGCCCTCTTCCCCTTCAGCCCCGAGCTGAAGCAGGTGGCCGAAGCGCTGGCTCGTCCCCTGCTGAAGCCGAACATGATTGCCAACCACGCCGCCACCGAGCGCAACCGCGAAGCGGCCCGCAAAGCCGTGGTGCCGGTGATCATCCAGCGCAATACCCTCATCATCAGCGAGGGAGAGCTGGTCACCGAGAAGCACATCGCCCAGCTGGAAAGCCTGGGCCTGCTTAGGGGCAAGCATGCCGATTATCCCGGAATGATGGGACTATTTGTCCTTTTGGCAATAGTATTTGTCCTGGTGAGCATATACCTGTATAAATATGTTCATAATGTTTATACAAACCCCAAAATGCTGCTGCTTCTGGGGCTGGTAGCCATCCTGAACCTGCTGGCCATCGTCCTGGCCGCTTACTTCTCGGGCTACCTCATCCCCGTGGCCATGGGAGTGATCCTCATCACCGTTATATTCGGCTATCACCTGGCCGTGCTGATGACCCTTGTATTTGCCCTGCTGGTGGGCTTTGTCACCGGGGGCGAACTCAGCTACGTGCCCGTGGCCCTTACCGGCGGCCTGGCGGCGGTTTATGCCGTTTCCCGCGTCAACCAGCGCGGCGACCTGGCCAAGGCGGGCCTTTACGTTGCCGGGGCCAACATGGCCACGATCCTGGCGCAGTTTCTTTTCTGGGGCAATTTCAGCCTGGAGAGCGGGGTCATCAAGGAGCTCGGCTATGCCCTGGCTGCCGGCGGCGGCAGCGGCCTGCTCTCCTCCATTATTGCCATCGGGGTGCTTCCCTACCTGGAAAGCGCCTTCGGGGTAACCACCTCCATCACCCTGCTGGAGCTTTCCAATCCCAATCACCCCCTGCTGCGGCAGCTCCAGACCAAGGCGCCCGGCACTTACTACCACAGCATGATGGTCTGCAACCTGGCCGAGGCCGCGGCCGAGGCGGTGAACGCCGACCCCCTGCTTACCCGGATCGGCGCTTATTATCACGATATCGGCAAGCTGAAGCGCCCCTATTTTTTTGCCGAGAACCAGCTTTCAGGGCAAAATCCCCATGACAGGCTCTCGCCCAACCTGAGCGCCATGATCATTCGCCTTCATGTCAAGGACGGCGTGGAACTGGCCCGCAAGTACCGGCTGCCGGCGGTGATCGAGGACATCATCAGGCAGCATCACGGAACAAGCTTAATCTACTACTTTTACCAGAAGGCGCTGGAAAGCTGCAGCGAAGAGGACCAGGTTTCCGAGGAGAAGTTCAGCTACGAGGGACCGCTGCCCCAGACCAAGGAGGCGGCCATCATCATGCTGGCCGATTCCATTGAGGCCGGGGTGCGCGCCCTCTCCAATCCCGTCAGCAGCCGCGTGGAGGCTCTCATCAGGCGGATTATCAAGGAGAAGCTGAACAGCGGCCAGATGGACGAGTGCGATCTCACCCTGAAGGAACTGGATCGCATTGGGGATGCCTTTGTGAGGATCATGGCGGGAATCTACCACGCCCGCGTGGAATACCCGGAAAAGGATTTGCGGGCGGAGCTGGAAAGGAATGTGGCCCGGTGAGCGTCTCCGTGCACTGGAGCGGCATCGATCCGCCGCCGCAGGCCCTGCAGAGGAAGCTGGCGGCGGCGGGGCGCCTCCTGCTAGCCGAGCATGGCCTGGAACACGGCGAAGTGGCCGTGGTCCTGGCGGATGACGCCTTCCTGCAGGATTTAAACCTCCGCTACCGCGGCATTGACGCCCCCACCGATGTGCTCTCTTTTCCCATGCTTGACGCGGCGGAGCGGGAAAAGGCCGGCGCAGAAAAGCCCGGGGAGATCATCGTGGGCGATATTTACATCTCCCTGGAGCGGGCAGAGGAGCAGGCGGCCGCCGCCGGGCACTCCTGCGAGCGCGAGACGCTGCTCCTGGCCATTCACGGCATGCTGCACCTGCTGGGCTATGACCACGACAGCGAAGCCGCTGCTGCAGCGATGCGGCAGAAAGAGGAAGAGATTCTCCACATGGTGGATCCACCGGAGGTGAGGGAGAGCTGATGAAACGCCTTCTGCGCAGTTTCCGGGACGCCTTTGCCGGTTTGGCCTACTGCTTCGCCACGCAGCGCAATATGGCCATTCACGCTGCTGCCGGTGCCGCCGTCCTCGTCATCGCTTTTCTGCTTCACCTTGAGGGATGGGAGCTCTTGTTGATCCTTTCGGCTGTATTTGCCGTCCTCGTTGCCGAGACCTTCAACACGGCCATTGAAAAAGCGGTGGACCTGGCTACAAAAGAGCAGCACCGGCTGGCCCATATCGCCAAGGATGCGGCGGCGGGGGCGGTTCTGCTCGCCGCCTTCTATGCCCTCCTGGTGGGAGTGCTCATTTTGGGGCCGCGCCTATGGGATGCTTTCCAATATTTAAGCATATTTTAATAATCTTCATAGTTTAGTAATAGGATTTCCCCCGAATTATCTATAATAGAGGTTAAGTACAGGGTTAAAAGGGAAATGGGGGTATATCTCGTGCCAGAGAGGGCATTTGATCAGGATCGCTTTAGGAGCACGTTGGTTTGGGCGGTGCTGCTCCTCCTCCTTATCAACACCGTGCTGGTTGGCGGGGTGTTCTATCTCATCCGCACTTCCTTTCCCACGGCCGCCGAGAGGTACAGCTCCAAGCAGGAAGTGGCGCGGGATATGGCTGCATACAGCTATCGCCTCGCCGAAGAGCTGGGAGTGCTGGAGCGGGCTGCGGTAAAAGAGGCCCTGGCCGCCTTCAATTACGAGATTGAGATTTCCAAGGACGACGAGCTAACCAAGCTCATCCTGGAGCAGGGGCGCAAGCTGCAGGAAATTATCCTGCGCGAAGCCGACTTGATGTTCATGGATCAGATCCTGGAGGCCGTCAACCTGGACGAACAGATCCGGCGCAGCAGTGAGGAGGCCTTCTTTTCCCTGCACCTTTCCACTGACGAGGTTTACACTGTTCCCGGCAATGCCCTTTCACTGGATACGATCTCCAAGATCGAGGGACTCATCCCCCGCGACCGCTTTACCGCGGATCGGGTCCTGGAAATAGAAGTGAAAAACGGGATTGCCCGCCTGGGAGTCCCCTATAATCCGGAAGAGAAGCTGCAAGCGCTCACCGAGGAGCTTGACGCCACCAGGCTCAAGCTGCACGAACTGAGAGTGGAAGCGGGCCTGGCGGAGATGATCGGCGAGGGCATTACGGTGAAGCTCTACGACAAGATGGGGGCGACCAGCTCCAGCTCCATCATTCACGACACCGACATCAGGGACGTGGTCAACGAGCTCTTTGCCTCGGGGGCAAAGGGGATCAGCCTGGGTGGACAGCGGCTCATTGTCACCTCCTCCGTGCGCTGCAGCGGCTCCCTCATCAAGGTCAACGACAAGCTCATCACGGTCAATCCCGTCGTCATCCAGGCGGTGGGCGACCCCGACCTGCTCATCAGCGGCCTCGACATCATCAAGAACAGCATGGAAGCGAGCCGGGGGATTCGCTTCGAGATTATACGCGAGGAGCTGGTAAAGCTGCCCGCCTACACGCAGTCCGCAGAATAAGCCATGAGCGCAGGGGGTAGGAGTTTTTGAGCAATAAGGTGAGTGAAAGCACGCTGCTGGCCATCGCCGCGGCGGCACGCGCGAGGGCCTATGCCCCCTATTCCCGCTTTGCCGTGGGTGCCGCCCTGCTGACCGCCGGGGGGGCCGTTTTTGCAGGCGCCAACATGGAAAACGCCTCCTATGGCCTCACTGTCTGCGCCGAGCGGGTGGCTTTATGGAATGCGCGCCTGGCCGGCCATCACCGCTTCAGCAAGCTGGCCGTGGTGGCCGATTCCTCGCCTCCGCCGGCACCCTGCGGCGCCTGCCGCCAGGTGATTCTCGAGCTGGCCGGGGACATTGAAGTGGTCATGGGCAACCTGCAGGGCGAGATTGTGCGGCGCTCCGCAAGAGAGCTGCTGCCACTGCCCTTTACCGGTGACCTGCTGCCTGGGGAGGCGGCGCTTCCCGCGGCGGCGGCGGGGGATCTTTGGCGGCTGCCCCTTGCGCTGCGCCCCATTGGGCGGGTTCGCAGCAGCCTAACCCGTCCCTCCGAGGTGCCCGGACGTTACAAGACCCTTCTTTCGGAGATTCACCTGGATCCCGAGCTTGAAGAGGGGCTCTACCGCATCGAGGAAGAGTCGCGCATCATCGTCATCGGCTACCTGCACCTCGCCGAGGACTATGTCCTGAAGGGCGAGCGCAGCGGGCGGGGCGGCGAGGTTTACGGGGTTTTTGCCTGCCGCACCCCCTATCGACCCAATCCCATTTCCATGACCGAGGTGGACCTCGTGGAGCGCCGCGGGCACGTGTTGATCGTGCGCGGCCTCGACCTCATTGACGGCACCCCCGTCCTCGACCTGAAAACAGTTATTCCCCCAACAGGAAAGCAGGAAGCAAGATAATAGAAGCAGGAAAAAACTAATCATGCAGGGCATCCGTTTTACTGGCTTGCAGGGGCCAGGCACTGCTCATGCAAGGGCAAGACGGGGAATGCCCCGCCCTCGGTTAATCGAAGGCTGCGATCCAGGCGTGCCCAGCCCGAAGCCGTAGGAGCTGCCAATCGGGCCCGGGGAAATTTAAATGCTCCCCCCTTTGGAAAAGGGGGGGCGGGGGGGTTTTCCTGGGAAATTGCCGGGGTGGGTTTTCACGCCGCTTTCTCACTTTCAACTTCACCTCTCAATTACGCGAGACTAAACGCGGCCCTTGCCTTGTTTTATGTCAACTGTTTCGGGCGGCTCATGAGCCGCTTCTACAGCTTCTAGGGGCAATCAGACATTGTAAAGGAAGCTTTTGGGCCGGGCATCTAAATGCTTCCCCCTTTGAAAAGGGGAGCCGGGGGGGGATTTCTAACGCAGGGCATGGCCCGATCAGGTATAATATAGGTAAAAAAATAAAGGCAGGATCCATGAATTGACCGGCAATGAATCCAAGGCACACCGCTCCGGCTTTGTAGCCCTGGTGGGAAGGCCCAACGTGGGGAAATCCACCCTCATCAATGCCCTCATGGGCCAAAAGGTGGCCATTGTCTCTCCCAGGCCGCAGACCACGCGCACGGCCATTCGCGCCATTCTCACCCGCGAGGAGATGCAGGTCATCTTTATCGATACCCCGGGCCTGCACCGCCCCAAGCATGAGCTGGGACGCTCCATGAACAGCACCGCGCTGGCGGCGCTCCAGGAGAGCGACCTGGCCTGCTTCATCGTGGAGGCGCACTGCCCCCCCGGGCCCGGCGATCGCCATATCGCCGCTTCGCTCCAGGAGGTCTCCAAGCCGGTCTTCCTCCTTTTGAACAAGGCCGACCTGGCCTCGCCGGAGCAGCTCCAGCACCATCGCCTCCTCTACCAGGAACTCTACCCCTTTGCCGAAAACTTTACCCTCTCGGCGCTGCGCGGGGAGGGCCTGGAGCCGCTATTCCAGGCCATTGCCGCCCGGCTGCCTGAGGGGCCGCGCTACTATCCCCCGGAGATGATCACCGACCAGCCTGAACGCTTCATTGCCGCGGAAATAATTCGCGAGAAGATCATCCACCTTACCCGGGAGGAGGTGCCCCATTCCATCGCCGTGGTGGTGGAAGAGCTCTCCCCACGGGAAGGCCGGGACCTCATTGACCTGCGCGCCGTGATCTACGTGGAGCGCAAATCCCAGGTGGGCATCGTCGTCGGCCAGGGAGGCCGCCTGCTGAAGGAAGCCGGCAGCGCCGCGCGCCGCGAGATGGAGGCCCTCTTCGGGCGCCAGGTCTTTCTTGACCTGCGCGTCAAGGCCAAGCCCGACTGGCGGAACCGCGCGCCGTTGCTTCGCCAGTGGGGCTACAAGGACGTTTAGGAGGGGAGGAGGCCCTTGGCCGAGCGCAGCTACAAGACAGACGCCCTCGTTCTCTCCAGCCGCCCCCTGGGCGAGGCCGACCGCCTCATCGAGCTGCTTACCTGGGAGAGGGGGAAGCTCAGCGCCGTGGCCCGCGGCGCACGCAAGACCAAAAGCAGGCTGGCCGCCGGGGTGGATCTCTTCACCTACGGCCACTACCAGTTGCACCGCGGCCGCAGCCTGGACCTGATCACCGGCCAGGAGGTCAAGGAGCACTTCACCGCCTTCCGGGAGGATGCCTCCCTTTACCCCTTCGGCCTTTTTCTCGCCGAGCTTGCCGGTCGCCTCGTGCGCAGCGAGGAGCCCGCCCCGGAGACCTGCCGCCTGCTGCTGGAGGGCTGGCGCCTGCTATGCGGCAAGGACCTCGATTTAACCGGCCGCATGCTTCTCTGCCGCGCCTTCGAGCTCAAGATGATGAGCTCCACCGGCTTCCGCCCGCATCTGGAAAACTGCCTCCTTTGCCATGCGCCGGAGACTCTCTATTTCAGCCCCAGCCAGGGCGGGCTGCTCTGCCGCCGCTGCGCCGGCGGCGACGCCGTCAGGCTGAGCGCCGGGACGGCGGCCCTGGCCCGGCGGCTGCTCCAGGCCCCCCTGGAGCAGGTGAAGATGCTCCGCCCCCTCGCCCAACAGCTGCGCGAACTGGCTGCCATCGCCGCGGCCTTCCGCCGCTACCACTTCGATATAGGCGAACTGCGCTCGCTCCAGCTCATAAAGCTGCTCAACCCCCCTTCCAGGTAGCTGGCGGCAGCTGCAGCGCCGGGGATAAAAAAGGCCCCGGCACGTTAAACTAGGGTAAAGGGGGTTGACCGGGGTGCAGATTTCCTTGGAAAAGATTGAACAGCTCCGCGAGCGCACCGGGATCAGCTACGCCGAGGCCAAGGAGATTCTCGAAAAGGTGAACGGCGACCTGGTGGAAGCCCTGATTTACCTTGAAGAGAGAGGCGACTCGCGGCTGGAGCGCCTCTCGAGCCGCTGCCGTGATCTCTCGGCACAGCTGGGCCGCTTCATGGCCGCGCTGCACCGCAGCAGGTTTCGCGTCAAGGTGAAGGACAATACCCTGGTGGAGCTGCCGGCCACCTACGGCATTCTCGGCGCGGCGCTCTTCCCCAAGATCGCCGCGCTGGGGCTCATCGGCATGCTTTTCAGCGAGGGAGCCATTGAGATACAGAAGGGAAGCGGCGTGGCGGCCGATAGTGAGGCCTCGGCCAAAGATAAACCTGTCAACGGCCAGTGAAAATGTCACCCTAAAAATGCTTGAAATGGACTGAGAAAATGTCACCCCTTTAGTTATGTTTTGAAGCGTATCTTCGGAGATATCG
>Ga0209608_1001306_pt1 | contig 20812 bp, 15 predicted proteins | sample AD_UKC130_MetaG_FD_184428 | JGI IMG/M metagenome (GOLD analysis project Ga0209608, IMG submission 184428) | Active sludge microbial communities of municipal wastewater-treating anaerobic digesters from Canada - AD_UKC130_MetaG (SPAdes) (version 2) | ecosystem: Engineered > Bioreactor > Anaerobic... | reverse complement strand
TTTATCTGAACTTCTTAATAATATTGTTTTATCTTTAGATATTAGTAAAACAATTGTATATAAATACGAAAAAATTAAAGAAGAACTAAAACTTGATAGTAATGGTACAAATGTTAGTGTTGAATTGACAGATTATTCAGATCAAAAAAATAATATTGATAACAAGTATTTAGAAACAATTTATTTACGTAATTCAGATTCTTTGACTTTTATGGAAAAAATCAAAAAAAGTGATTGACAAAAATCGAATCATATGATATAATAATTATGAAGTTAAAATGGAAGGGTACAAATCCTCTCGGAGAGGTGAGATAATAAAAGGTTATCTCGGTAGTAGGTTCGACTCCTACCCCTTCCACCAGAAAGTAACAAAAAAAGTTGATGAAAAGTTAATACAGTGGGGGTGTAACTCAACTGGGAGAGTGGTGGACTTTAAATCCATATGATGGGGGTTCGAGTCCCCTCACCTCCACCAGAAAGTAACAAGAAAAACTAAAACTAAAATATTAAAAGGAGGTAAAAAGTATGATGAAGTCTTTTTCAAAAACAACAAAGAAAGTAACAAATTTTGTATTAAAAAATTTTTACGATTGTGATGATGTTAATGACACCGATACTATTATCATTAAAAGGATTGATTTTGGTGACGATTTATTATTATACAAAAAAGACATATTAAATTTAATCACAAATTCTATTATTAGTTATAATAACTTTAATTTTAATGTACCAATACCGTATGATGTTTTAGATGTTGTAGACAACGCTTTTAAGATGGAAACATGTAAAGTTGTAATGAATGGTTATGATATAGTATTTTTGATAGATAATAATATTTTAATATATGTTGTAAAAAATAATAGTAAAACTAAAACAAATTTGGAATCAAATTCAGAATTAGTAAAATTTTTAACAATTTTAGAAAAAAATATACACCATTATAAAATATTAGGTGAATATATATATGTTAATTCTGATATATTTAGTTCTAATATATTGAAAAAACAATTAAATGTATTGGAAATTGAAGAAGAAACAATGTCAACGTCACTAAAAACACACAATGTATTAACAAATTGAGTATTTCAAATTTTTAATATGGAGGAGGATTTGAATGATGAAAAGTTAAGAAGATGTAGTAAACACACAATACGATTTGTTTTTAGAAATAATAAACAAACGAAATTTAGTTGAAAAACACAAAGACTCATTGATTGATTACATGTTATCAATTCAGGTGTTATAAATTTATGACGAATTGTTTGAAATGATAGAATAATTTGAAAACATCAGTATTCAAGATCAAGATAACAAGAATAGATATGAATAAATGATAGAATCAGTTGATGTTGTACACTTTGTAGTACAAACATAAATTTTATAAACATTAAAATATTACAATCTCTATGATGGTACTTATAATTCAATTGTAGAATAAAAACCTAAAGTATTTACAAGAATTAAAAAACTTTTACCATTTGATGAACTTCAGAAAATAGAAAGTGAACAAACTTTTGAATATAAAGAAGATTTATTAGTATTCAAAGAAAGAATGTTGAAATATTTAAACAATATATTAAGAAATATTTCATAATCTTGGAAGTATTGGAAAACTTAAAAGGTTTTAACAGATGAACAATACACAGAAATAATTTAGATGTGTAGTTTAATGTTAAAGTATATTTGGTAACAGTAAAAATCGTTATGTTTAGAGAAACAAGTACACGAATATTTCTTTGAAAAATAGGACGAAAACTTCAATCGTTAATAAAATGGTTATTGATTATTAGTGGAGGGGTAGATGATATGTTAAGATGGTCAGATATTAGGAATGTAGATGATTTAGTTTTTGATGTTTAGAGACGTACAGTAACATATGAAGGTTAGTAGAAGAAAATAACCGATTTGATAAATGAATTAAAACAAGATGAATCAAATCAATAGAAGTCATTTCTCAAAAAATTTGTACAGAGACTGATTCTTGAATTAAGACTTAATTAATTAAACGGATATGATATTCATAATTATTTAAAAGAAGTTGGTTTAACAGATGATGACTATGTTTAAATTAAGAATTGATATTTGATTCAAAAATAGAAAGGAAGTGATATAATGTAAAATTACGGTGGATACAATAACTACAGAAAACCACAAAATAATTATAACAATTATAATAACAGATAAAACAATGAAAATGATGTAGATGAAGAATAACCACCACAATATAATCAATATAATAGACAAAATCAGAATTATAACAGATATCAACAAAAAAGTAATAATACCAGTAACAAATTTTATTTTAAAGTACCGTTTGTACGTCCATTGTTGAAAATAAATTTTGTGAATGACAGTTACTTTTATAGGATGGAAGGTTTCAAAACATAAAAACCATATAAATTCGATGAAAATCCACAGTTCATATCTTAGATGTATAAACAAGACTTTTAAATATTTTTATTTTAATTAAGAGATGTATAATTTGAATTGAAAGAAAGATATTCATTTCAATACGTGAATATATAATCTCAAGATCAGAATACAAATACATATATTACAGATATTATATTAGATAATGGAGGTGATAATAAAGAACAATATATCAAAATTATATTTAAACAATAAAATAATAAAGATAATAATATATTTGAATTTGATCTAACTTTACCTGAATAAAAATAAATGTTATACTTTATGACAATCATATTAAGAAAAACAGATGGAAATATTTAAATTACATTATGATAAATTCAAAAAATATAATATTAAAATAGATCAAAAAAACATATTACATTGTTATATTATAATATAAGGGGGTTAAAGTCCCCCTTTTTATTTTAAAATTAATCAAAATTGTATATTGACAAAATAATAATATATAGTATAATAGATATGAGATTAAAAGATATCACATTACAAAAAAGGGTGGTGATGTTTTAATGGGTAAAGGTAGACCTAAAGGAAGTAAGAATAAAACAAGAACGAGAGAAGTACAGGTACAAAGAACAAAAAAAGAAATAAAAAGAAAAAGTATAGTAACAACACAAACAACAGAAACACAGATACAACAACCACAAATACAGACACATAGAAAAGAATTGTGGTTTAAGTTTGTATCGAAACAGGATACATTTAATGATTCAGAAACACGTGTTACATGTGGTATTATATATCCAATAAATAATGATGTTTTGTTCAAAGACCTGATTGAAACCTACAAATTAAGTGTTGATGAAATGGAACATATTAAAGAATTATTTTCATACTTAGATAAAATTAAATCGGACGTGTATTCTTATAATGAATACAAGTTTTTTATCCAACAAATAGATAATCTAATAAATAAAATAAATAGTAATTCGTTAATGGTTCGTATTACAAAAACAATAGATGAAGATTTAGACATGGGTACAACGAAAATAATTAATTATAAATATATTATAAAAACAAAAAATGTAGATATAGATGACAATAAAAATAATAACAAAAAGAAAAAAGAAAAAGTAAGTAATAATAACACGAATATAGAGAATATAGAAGGAAAAAAACGTGGGAGACCAAGAAAAAACAAAGAGGAGGTATTAGTATGATAATTAAAATGATAGAAAATGAAAATGAGGTATATGACAAAAGTAAATTAAATTTCATGAATGTTTTTTATACACCGTTGTCAATAGAGATAATGAAAAGTTCGTCATACAGAGTCTCTAATAATGAAAATGATAATACAGTAGACAATTTATATAACATTTTAAATATTATGTTAAATACCGATATTGAAGATACTATATATGAGACACTTTTAGAAAAAATCAGGTTATATAATTCTGATGTAGAAATAGACAAACATATAACAAAAGATGATGAAACATCAGTTGATTATTCATTTATGATAAATAATATAAAAATTTCTTTGAGTTTAATATATAGAACAATAAATCAGATTGATCCAAAATATCAAAAAAATATATATCAAAATTTTGTGTATTTAACTCAAGGTAAGATAACATATAATGAGAAAACATATTCATTTAGAAATTTAATTAATACTATATTTTATAATACAACCGTAGATAATAAAAACATTACATGGAAGTCAAGGGTTGTTTCTAATCGTTCATTGTTCTATATGATAAAAGATATTATTAGAAATAATAATATTGAGTTTTCAAATACGGATGAACACGAATTATCAAATAAACTAAGACCATTTTTTGAAACAATTAACAATATGATTTCTAAAATATTTGATTTAGATGACATAATATTCAAGTCTAATAGAAAAAACAGAAAAACAGATATGAAACAAGAAATAGAAGTTACAATATATCCAAATGGAAGTAGTGTTGATTCTCTAAGACCTGTAAAAGATATGGTTAAATTAGAATATAATTTATTGGGCATAAAATATTCAGAACGTTCAGATTCTATGTATATATTTAGAAACGAAAATGATAAAACAGATATTAATATACTTGACTATTTCAAAAAGTATGGTAGAATAAGATATGTAACTTTCCATATACGTAAAAATGTATAATGTTTAGAAAAAATCAATGATTGATAATTTTATAATTTACTTCCGATATCAGAAGTAACTTCCGATAACGGAAGTAATTTTTTCAAAATAATAATTAATAATAACTAATATTAATATATTAAACTGAAATGTAATATTACAAAATGTTGTATTCAGAGTATAACGATTTGTATGTTTAAAATATTCTATAACTTAATCCAAAAGGAGGGATTAGTATGTTTAGAAAATCAGGTATAGTACCGAATGTTAATCTATTACCTATCTTGTTTAATACAACCGATAGAACACACGTAAACTTGGATACATTATTTTTCGTGTAAAACGATATTGAGTCAGAGAATATATAAATGTAATTATAGTTAATAAGAAACAATTATGACAAACTATTATTGTATGATTATTTGTCTATAATTCAACATTATTTTAGTAATACTACATTTAAAGTATCTTATCAACAGATGAATGAAATGTTGTTGAAGAGTGGATATATTAAAATCAGTGGTGATATTATGATTGATAAGACATAATCATAGTATATAAAAATAATAACAACAATAACACAGACAACAGACGGACGTTCTTGTAGAGAATTGTATTCGTACGAAAAATTGTTACACGTTAATACCACAGTTACGTTTATGATTAATGATGAATAATTAACTACTGTAGAAATACCAACATTTACTGTACAAAACAGTTTAACATATGGGGTAACTTAATATGTTAATAATAATGTATATAAAGACTTCTAATTAAATATAACAATAACAGGTAATTATGTTAAAGATATTTATAAATAAATCAAATATGTTATAAAAAGAAATTATTCACAGATATAAGTGAGAAATCTATTAAACAAAGAAAGTACAGAATAAAATATTGAACAATTAGTCAAACAAATAAATAGAAAAATATAAAAAGAATATATATATAATTTGTTTAGAAGTTTAGATTAGATGGTAAATTTGACTAACCTATATAAAGATATAAAACAATTTGTTCGTCAATAAGGTGTAGAAATATACAACAGTAATTTAAATATCTATTATACACCTTCTACAAAGAATTTTAGAAAGATAAAGTATATTGTAAATTCACTCTATAACAAATATGATAAAAAGTAATTAAAAATGAATAATTCTTTGTATCAATTTGAATACGATGATAAGGTACAAACACAAATCAATTTAATTGATTTTGTAAGAAGTCATAAGAAAAATACTATATTACTTACATTTGATTATCCAAATTATTGATTGAAGGTGGTGTAATATGGTTGAAAACGTGTTACAATAGATAGTAATGTAAAACACGTTGTAAAATAGATAGTTAGTAAAAGATATACCGATATCATATTCAACGATGAAAAATATACAAGACTTATTATAAACACTAAGTCTGTAACAAGACAATCAAGAATAACTAAAACAAATCGTAGAAGATAATAAAGGTTCTTATGACGGGTATTATTAACTTAATTTGTAATTGTATGTTTAGATAAAGTATCCTGAACAATTCTTAGATGTATTATCACAGGAAAAGGATGTACAAATTAGAGTCTTATAAAATAATTTAATTAATTTAAAAAATCAAATAGAACAAGATATACAATAAAAAAAGGTTGACGATAATTACATTCTAAGATTTATTAATACGTAAACAATAAATTTCTTAAAACGGTATTTACAAGAAATAAATTCAGTATACTATTTTAAGAATATAAATACGAAAAGTATACAGTTAACATCAAAGTAAATAACATCGTACGAAAAGATACAAAGTATACATAATATAGTTGATTAAATGGTATCTGAATATATAGAAAGTCAGTTACATTTATCGTAAAAAACAACAATTATAAATCAAAACACAATAAAAGAACAATAACAAGAAATATTAGAATCATAAACATAGAAGTCTTAGTCTTATATATCAACAGGGTTTAATTCAATTGATATGATGTTTAACGGTGGATTTCAACGTGGTAGATTATATTTCATACTTGGAAAAACTGGTGGTGGAAAGTCATAATTTTCTTTATAATTGACTAAAAATATGTTACAAGAAGGTTATAATGTATTATATATAACATTAGAAAATACAATAGAAGAAACAAAATTAAGATTATTTTAAAACATTTCAGGTGTATCACTTGAAACATTTCATACAAACTAAGAAACTGTTTAGAAAAGTTGTTCAGAATTTTTTAATAATCCTAAAACTGGTACTTTAATGATTGATTATTTTCCATAACAATCTATCTCTATAAAAAATATTCAACGGTCTGTATTAGTTAAAAATCAGATGTTGTAATAATAGTAACAAACAAAACAAAATTCAAATACGGTTGATGTAATAATTATAGACTATTTAGACTTATTAAAATAGAAATAGGAAAATGAAAGAGTTAGATTAATAACATTGTAAAGAATATAAAAACAATTGTAACAAGAAATGAATGTTGTTGTTATTACACCATCACAAGTACACAGACAATAATATCGTTCACAAAAAATTGAACTTGATAATGTATCTGAATCGTTTGGAAAGTTATAGGAATAGGACGGTGTATTAATACTTGAACCATTTGAAGATGACGATAAAAAAATTAAAATAAACATCGGTAAAAATAGACATGGAAAATCGGGTTATAGAGTTGTTCTTGATGTTGATTTTAATACGATGAAATTTAAAGATACGGGGATTATAATATCATAAAACGAAATGATTGAAAAAACAGATTAAAAATAATAAGACTAAGACAAAGATTTAATTGATTAATTTTATGGTAATGTTTTATTGTGTAATGACATTGATTTTTGATTATAATAACAGGAGGTGTTTTTCTATGTATACATTTTATATGTAATTAACGGTCTAAATGTTATTAATAATAATATTTACGTGTGTTTGTGTTTATTATAATATATTTAATCGTGATATTGAAACTTCGGTTAGAAACAAATAAAGAAAACTAATGAAAAGATATTATAGAAAGGAAAAATAATATCGAAAAATGAAACAAAATGATGAGGAGGTAATTGATATGAATGATATTAATGAAGTTAATAATGAAAATAAAAAAATAGTATAAACAAGTAAATCAACAGTAACATTTCTAATTTTTGATAATCAAGATGAAAATACATTGTTATTTAAATTTGTTTCTACTATAGATTTATTTGAATTTTCTATAACAAATTCTTATAAGAAATTTAGTATTATACTTCCAACATATGATTAAACATAAATACCAAAATCTTAATATTATAAAATATATATAGGTGATGATTTGTTCTAAGATGGTATATTAACAAAGTTTGAAAAAACAAACGTGTTATATACAAGATTTGGAATGAAACTTACGTTGATAACAGATGATTTTGAAAATGATAAAAACATAAATGAAAAACAATAATTGTTAGGATGAATGAATACCACAAAAGGAGGGTATGATTACTATGAGTATATTAAATGAAACATTGTAGAAAATGAAAAAAGAAAGTGAGTTTAACAGAAACACAGGTGATTAACCACAAACAAAAGGTATACTATCTGAAACAAACATTGATTTAATTAAAGTTTCATCAAAATTTAATTATTCTACAAAGAAACAAGAAGTAAATTTCTACTCATATCTACAGTAGAAACAGATGTTGTATGATAAAATTAAATTTCAAGTTGTATTAGTGTCAAATAATTACGATGTGTTTGTACGAAATCAAAAACTTTCATTTAACTTTTAGAATAATACAACAGTTTAGGAAAAATTTTTCGGTACAATATCACAAGAAATAATAAATTATGATGGACATAGTTCAGATAAGAATTTCTAACTGGATAGAGGTATTAGAGACCGATTTTGGGAAACAAAAAATCGGATAAAGAAACATAATATAGATTAAAAATTAACAATGTTTGATATTAACAAAGTGATGGGAATATTATAGAACAAAAAAGTCTAAACAATTATGATGTTAACATTGTACAAAGATGAATTTTTCTCTTTAATTCAATCACTATAAGAGTAATCACAAAAGAATGGAATATCAAATGATTTATTTTTCATTGAACTTTCAAAACCATTAGAAAGTTATGAAATGATACCTTTAACAACGATAACATGTTATCCTGATGTAGATGAAAATGGACGTTAGATTATGTCTTATAAATAAGATATACAACTTATACCATACAATGAATTTAAGACAAAATATTTGAATGAAAATATAGAAAACAAATATAACGAACTTAAAAATATATATGACAAATTTATGTATGAAGTTAAAAAAGAAGAAACAGAATAAGAAATAAACAGAATATTTGAAAAAATTGAAAGTATTTAAACAATGAAAAATGTAGAACAAGAAAGTAATATACTAACTAATATTAGTAATACTATTAATACACCAACAATAACTACAACAGATACAAACACAAATGATATAGAAGATGAATTTTTGTAACTTATAAAACTAAACAAAATTGATGATAACTAACTAAATGTGGATGATATTCTGAATGATATTAATAACGGTATTTCTGATTCTGATGATATACCTTTTTGATGATTAACATAAAAAAATGATACAGAAAGGGATGTGATTATATGTCTACCGTAAGAGAAAATATTTATAAATTAAAAGAAAAAATAACATAGAAAGGAGATGATAGTAAATCTATTATTGTATTGTTCGACCATATGAATGTATTTTTAACAATATTCAAATAAATTTAACATAAACATCAAATATAAAATGAATAACCTGATGAATAAGAATAAAAAGAAATTTAGACGTAGTATTAGTCATATATATTTAGATTGATGTATGAAATAGAATATGTTTTTCCACAGTAAACATTTATAATTATAAACGAAAAACACAAATCAAAAAATTTAGTTAATGTTTATGAAAATTATAAATAAAACAGAATGATAGACGTAGAAACGTTAACACTTGATGAACAAATAAAATTCATGAACGAAAAAGAATTATTAAAATTATCTAAAAAATTAATAAAAGATTATGTATTTCCTAAACTGAATACATTACCAAATGTGTTTTAGATTAATACAGAATTTGAAGAAGGTGACTTTTTAATTTAGTCAATTATACATTATACATCTAAATTATCAAATAATACGTTAAATTATTTGATAATATCATAGGATGGTGATTATCAATTACTTCTCAACGATAATGTATACATTTATCATGTGAGAAGAAAGGAAGTATTAAATATAGATGAAATAAGTGAAGAACTAATAACGAAAAAACTTGGTGTAGAATAACTGTCAAAATAAATTTAGAACACTAACAGTATTATACCCGACAGTATTATACCCGACAGTATTATACCCGACAGTATAAATTACATCATGTTAAATAACTGGATAAAGATATTAAAAGGTGATAGAGGAGATAATATTCCTGATGTATTGTATTCAATTCAACAATAAACAATGACAACTAATAGAACACTGAAATAAATATTTACAAACTATCAAAATGTTGTTAAATTATTTGAACTTGATAATATATATAATACGTAGTCTATGATAACAGAAATAGATGAACAGTTTAATATAACTGTGGAATAACTGTAAAATACTATATAACAAACAGTAAAACATTAGGATAAAAATTCAATAATAGAAACCATTAAAAGTAATATTGAACGTAATTATTTGTTAATTAATGTTAGATCAAAAAAATAATTATTTAATTAGTTACAATTAAATACGTTAAACAAAATGATTGACCCAATTAAAAAGGTGAATGAATATATAGAAATAAAAGAAAAATCAAAATCGGATGAAAACATCGATATAATATCTTTGTTCATAGACGATATAGATAATGTAATACAAACCGATCCATTTTATAAGTATTTTGTGTATTTGTCTTTCTTTATAATAAACCATAAGAGTAGAGAAAAGTATCAAAATATATATACAAAATATACACAGATGTTTACACGTCAAAAATATTCAACACTTAACAACATAATAAATCAAGAAATATATTCAAGTAATATTTTACTTAATATTAGTAATTTAAATTCAAATAATTGATACACAATTAAGAAAGGAGGTAACCCCACATATACTCTAAATTAATGAGTATATGTGGGATACTAATATGATAAGACCTGATGTAGAAAAATTGGATATAGTATAATTACATAAGATATAAAATTTAGACGTGTTTTTTCTTAAACAAAAATATAATAATTTTTATCATTACGATGTTGTTTATAATAATTATGTGTAGTATTCGTTTGATACTTCGGATACTGAAACTATAAAATCTATAATGAGTAAATAGATGAATAAAGTAATTGAAGGTATTAAAACATAGAAAAATAGTTAGATAAAAAATTATCTATAGAGTAGAAAAATTAAACAATCAAATATTACAGAATAACAATTGTTCAAAATATATACACATATACGATATAATAACGAATAAAAACCAAAACCAATATAAATCACAATGAAAAAAATGTAATAGAATACAAAATATTCATTAAATAAGTAATACATTATAGAAGTACCAATAAATGAAGTTAATTATTCAACGTATATGTAATAGAAAATGATATTTTAATTATTGTCTAAGGAAATTGAAAGTCTTTGTAAGATTTATAATGTAAATGTAATTTCTGTACCATTATAGAAAATTTAATAGAGAATTAAACCAAACAAAGATTACAAATACGTATTAGATGTAGATATTATAAATGTTAATCCTGAAACTAATTATTTTATACTTGATATTGAAACATAATTTTAAACTGATGGTACAAATAGACCTAACAATCCTGAACAACCTATTATATCAATACAAATTATTCATGTTTACAATAACACAAAAAAGTATTATTTTCTTATTAATTTACAAGAAAAAGAATTAGACAACAAAGAACAAATAATAGAACAAATAAAAGAGAAAATGACTGAAATAAATGTTGATAAGAATGATATTCAAATAATGTTTTCAGACAATGAAGAAGAAATGTTAAAGGATTATATATCATTGTTAACAAAATTAAAACCTTCAATTATAACTGGATGGTTTATAGAATTTTACGATATTCCTTATTTGATACAAAGAATGAAAATATACGATTTACATGAACAAATATCGATATTAAATATAATAAATTAAGATTTATATGATACTGACGAATGGAAATATTTTAATTCTGATTTAGAGTTTACCAATCTAATATTAGAAGAAGATTAATATGATAGAACTAAAACAAATAATAAACAAGATATGACCGTAACACAATTAATACAAAAAATAATACCTGATATTCTCACGTATGAAAAACTATATAAAAAATATATATTTGTTTAACCTTCATCATGGTAATTAACGAATGTATAAAAAGAAAACGGTATATCAGGAAAAACAGTAAGTCATGGATTTATTTAATATGATAGTTTCTTTAAAGAAAACAATATTAATTAATTAGTTGATTTTGTGTAATACTCAATGAGAGACGTTCAAATAATCTATGAATTAGAAGAAAAATTAAAGTTAATTGAATTACATCAATCGTTCCAAAGTATTATACCGTAATCGTTATTATAAATATCGAATACATCAACATCAGTACAAACATACTTCCAATTAAAATAGTTATAAGAAAGTGTATAATTATTAATTCCAACAAGAAATTTATATCAAGTAAATACGAAAATTAGTGGTTAGTACGTATTTCCACCTACTACAACAAACATTTTAAGTAATGTATTTGTATTAGACTTCCAATCTCTATACCCGAATTTAATTTGTACGTTTAATATTTCGTTTGAAAATATTTCTATAATAAATTAGGAAACAGAGTAGAAATTAAACAAAGATAACGTACCATATATAGATTTTTCACCGTAATTTCCTATAACAGAAAGTGAATTATATAAAAATTATGATGATACATAGAAAATAATTATACCAATTAAAAAGACATCAGATTCTTAGATTAATCATTAGTTATTACCAAAGATTGTTACAGAAATATTGTAAAAAAGATTAGAATATAAGAAAATATATGAAGAATTATCTAAAGATTAATAAAAGAAATCTGAATAAGTTAGTTACTATAATAAACAATTAAACTATAAAATACTATAAAATTCGTTTTACGGATAATTTGGTTATCAGAATTTTCCTTTGTTTAATTATTTGACATAACAATTAATTACTTAAACAGGAAGGTATATGATAAACAATGTATAAGATATAATAAATAATTTAACATTGACATTATCAGAAGATTTTATATAATCATTAGATATAACAGATAATAGATTAATTAATTTACTAAAAGATATACAATTAAATTTTGAAGTTATATATGGTGACACAGATTCAGTCTTTGTACATTACACACAATAAGATAATAAAAACATTGAAATAATGGACTATATAAATAAAAAGTATAAAGAAAAATATTATGAATAAATTTAAGATGATTTAAAAGATGTACTATAAAAGAAAATTACAGAGTATTAGTAAGAAATAGTTAGGTAAATTGTTAATACAAATATAATTAATATAATCAAAAACATATTCAAAAATTTATCTGATGATGATATAATAAAACAAAACACATTAAAGATGGAAGTAGACAAAATATTTAAATCTATAAAAATGTTTTCTAAGAAAAGATACTTTGGTATTTCTTTCAATAATAAAAACATATAGAAGGGAGTTGAGATTTAGAGGTCAGACACATCGTAATACTAAAAGAAAAAACTTGTAACATTATTTACATATATATTAACAAAAAGTAATGAAGAAAATTTTACGTTATCACTATATGATTAAATAATGAAAATTGTAAATGAAGTAAAGACGTAAATGACATCATTCGTAAACACAGAAGATGTAACAGATGAAATGGTAGAGACGTTCCAAAGTATTTAATTTTCAAAACAATTAAGAGATGAAGAGTACAAAACAGTACCAAATCACGTAAGATAAATGAACTAATAAATATAAATGAAATAATATACTCGTTAGGATTAGAATTAATATAAGGTACTATTATTACCATTTATTATATTTAATACAGAATAAACAAAACCGTTTTATGATAAATTAGTAAAGATATTTAATTAGACAGGTTCTAAAACAGAAATGTACTTAATTCAAAATCTATAATAACTGGACGATGTAAACATTATAACATAATTTTTAACAAGAATTAAAGAAATATGTTCTAAAAATTCAGGATAAATAATACCATCAGTATAACAGTACATAGACAAACAAATATTAATACCACTTGAATTATCGTTTGTGGATATAGAATAAGTCAAAAATGTTATTTAGGGCGTAAGAAAGGAGTTGTTTAGAACAGAAGAAATAATTATTAAAAGAGAATCAACAAAAAATGATAACCAATTATCACTATTCAATTTTAGTTGATCTAAATTTTATTGTTTAACAGAATTTTTACAATAATTTTACATAATAGAAACAATTATCACTCTCATATATCGAGTGATAATAATTAAAAATGAAAAACTTATTATATGGAGTAAGAAAAAATACAACATAATAGGAGGTAGTTAAAATGGGATACAAACACAATTAGAACGATAAAATAAACAGTAGTATTAATGGAAACGTAGGTGTAAAAGGATAACAAATGGATTTATAAACATTGTTAGAAAACATTATTATGATTATGAACTAACAATAGTAACAACTTGAAATTTTACAATTCTCTGTTGATTACATGTTAAATAAATTGTTTGAAAATGGATTAGATACATAAGAGTAGTATACAGAATAGGTAAAATAACACATTGAAGAAATTAAAAAATAACAAGAAGAAATGATGAGAAAATAACAATCAGGTATTTAAGTGTAGGAAATTCGTCATGAAGGTGTTAAAGAAACTAAATCAGGTTTAATTATACCTAATATACCTGACGATAATAATAATTGACAATACATATAATTAATTGATAAAGGAGGTGTATGTTATATGATTAATAGTAAATTTTTTAATGGATGGGGGGATTTTGTTATGGATGATTTTATCTTCTAATTTGTTAACAAAGAAAATAGTGTAATGGTCTATGAAGATAAGAAAACCGATGAAGTTGTGTTTGAATTTGTTGTACCAGGAATTAAAAAAGAAAACATCGATATTAATATTAGTGAAGATTATATCCTAACAGTTAAATAGGAATATTAAGATGAAAATATTAAGAGAAGATAAAATTATAACATTAATATTAAACCATACGTTTTGAAATATGGTCTTGATATTGATGAAATTAAATAACATCTTGAAGATGGTATACTATCACTTAGATTTAAGAAAAGAAAATAAGAAAAAGAAAAGAAAAATAAAATAGTATTCTTCTGATTTCTTTTGATTGATTTTAATGGTATGAGTATGTATGATAAGAATGAGAATAGAGGTGGATATCATGAAAAAAACTGAAACCGAATATCTTTACAGTGATAACAATGTACTTGTCTTTAAGGACAATTTGACACAAGAAGTTGTATTTCAATTTGAATTACCATTTTTCGATATGTAACAAGAAGATATACAAATTGACATTACTGATAATGATATGTTGACCGTCAAATAAGAAAATGATGAATATAACGTTAATATTTAACCGTTTGTTAAAAAATACAAACTTGAAACAGATGAAGTATTGTAACACATTTAGGATGGAAATATATTATCTATTATATTTAGAATACCAATTGAAAAAAGAAAGAAACCATAGAAACAAGAAAAAACCAAGATTGTATTTTGTTGATGATTTTTAATATATTAGAACAGTCCATATATAATAATGTATGTGGACTGTTCTAATTTTTATATAATAATTATAAATAAACATATTGACAATTTAAAATATTTATAGTATAATTAATGTGTGAAGAAATAAAAATATTATGGATTGTTAAGAATGTTAATATATTGTGTAAAAAACAAAACGTATATAATATTATACGTTATATATTATTTTTATATATAACTTATTAATATGTAATAATCATTTTTTATATTCTGATATAGTATAGGGGGTATGATAATATATGTCAAAATACTACTTGAAGTCAGTCAAATTCAACGGTTTAACGTCATATTAATTAAATTAAAATGAAATGAACAAGATATCATAGGATACAATATTTTAGAAAGATTTATTTGTAAATAAGATTAACTTTAATTCAGATCAAAAACTGAATATATTGTATGGTATGGTTTCGTCTGATTAGAATTAAAACGTGTCAGACGAAAATTTGTAAATAAATGGATAAGGAAAAAGTACAATTATATACTAAGTATTAATTTAATTAGATTTAATGGGTCAGTTCAAACATTTAATATCGTACTATTAAAACGAATAACAAATATCCGTTGAATTTGAATGTGAAGATTAATCACATTCAATTATAATTAATAGGAATATAACACCAAAGACAAATGGAAACACGTTTGAAGTTATAGAAAGAGTTGGAAATGTAATAAATACAATAAACTTTCAAAATACAGATTAGAAAAGAGAATATCTGTATGAGAAATTGTTTGGAAAGAAAGATGGATAATTAATTTGGTAGGTTACACATTTGTAATAGAATTATTCTATATAAGGTGATATAATATCGGATATGAAGTAGTAACAGTTAACAAAATATATTGAAAAAATATTTGGAATAGAAGAATTTGAACAATAATATGTACTATAAACAAACAAGACAAAAGAATAAAAGATGTCTATACAATCAAAAGAACAGTAATTAGAAAATTATCAACAACAAATTAATATGATATAAAAAAATATTCTTGTTTCAACACAGAATCTGAATGAATTAGAATAGAAATTAAAGAATGTTGAACAACAATTAAATTCTAAAACAAACAACGAAACTATATTATAACAAAACAAATAACAAATACAAAAGATATTTCAAAACATAACAAATGTAAGAAAGGATTATCAACAATTAGTAAATATTAGTTTATAAAGTTTCGGAATAACGGATAATGTTATTCAGGATAATATAATTAATAATGATGTTTATTTAAAGATTAATGAATAAGTTTCTAATATTTAAAATATTACTAATAGTGAGTTAATAAATAGTATTATTTAAATCAATATACAAAATGATAATAATTTAATAAAAGAATTTAATAATTTTCTGTAACAAAATGTAATAGTAAATTTAATATAGAAAACAACAGAACTTCAACAATTCAGAAACAAGATAATAACAAACTTAGATTTTATTTCTGAAAATATAAATAAACAAATTATGAATATATCAGGTAAAACACAAACACTAAATAATAAAATTAATGAAACAAAAAAGTTAGAAAAAGAAAAGTAATGTCCTACGTGTAAAAGAGAATTTTCAGAATAAGATAAGAATCTATATAAAGAAATAATTGAAAGTTAACAAAAAGAAGTTCAAAGTATATCATAAAACTTGAAAATATATCAAACAATATTAGACAATGTTAAGAGATACTAACAAACAATAAGAAATATTACAGAAAATTAAGTTAATATATTTTAACAAATTGAAACATTACAGGAAAAAATAAAGAGTAATAATGATATTTTGATAAACGAAAGAAACAATATAAATTCGAATATTGAAAAAATCAAAAAACAGATACAAGAATGGGTACAAGATAAAGAGAACATAGAAAAAACATTAGAATCAACTAAAAAGGAAATAACAATCTTAGAAGAACAAATTCAAATATATACATAGTAATAAAACATTGTTAGGTAAAAATCAACAACAAAAACATCATCGTTAAGAACTAAGTATATTTATAATCTAATAAAGAATATTAACATTATATAATCATAATATGGTGATTATTTGTTAAAACCAAACGAAAGATTTCAGTAAACGTATGATGGAAACATACAATTTGGAATAGTGAGAGGTAAAAGATTTTTACCTTATCAAAATTTATCTCTTGGTGAAAAAAGAAGAATATCATTAATATTTCTATTCTAAATTAATGATCTTTTAGAGTTATATAATCCATCATTAAATAATTTAAATTTGTTTATTTTTGATGATTATTTTAACGGATTAGACGATGAATAAATAGAAAACACAATAAACTAAATTCAATTCTATTCAGAAAAAACAGGATAACAATTTATAGTAACAAACAACAGTATTCATTCATCAGTTCAAGAATAAAATTTAATTAAAGTCTTAAAAAGATACGATGTAGAATTAAACGATTATGTTTCATATATTGACGTATAACAAAATTAAAATAAGAGGTGATTATTATGGGTATGGGATTAGTTTTAAGTGATAAAGATTTATCAGTATTGGAAGGTATGTTTAGAAGTAACATGGTAAATCCAGTAAATATAAACTTTTTCTAAGTAGGAAAACCTGAAATTGATACTATAAATAGTAATATATTATATGATGTATAATTAATTTCACGAAATCTAATAACGTTAAAAAAATTAAATATACAAGAATAATATGATATTATGTACGAATACGGTATACAATTATAACCATAAATTATGATAACAGATAAAGATTCAACATATGGGAATTTAATATTTTATGGTACACCTTAGGGACATGAATTTATGACATTTGTTAACACAATTATTACACTTAGTCAATATACAGGTGAAAAAGTAAATTCTGAATTATAAGAAATTAAAGATATTGTATAGAAAGTAACTGTACCTACCACAATTACAGTATTTGTAACACCAACATGTCCACATTGTCCTAAAGTTTAAAAAACTGTATTTTATATGTAAATTTTGAATAAAAACATAAAATAAGAAATTGTTAATTAAATGGATTTTCCTGAATTTAGTCAAAAATATAATGTATCTTCTGTACCGATGACAATGGTAAATAATGATATTAAAAGAACATTTGTAGGTGAATTACCATCAATGAAATAATTATAAGAGAAAATTTTATCGTTGTGATAATGATACAAATGTTAGAATGTTACAGAAAGGAGGTGGAATCGTATAATGGTAATGAATGTAGATTTTTCTGTAGGAGTTGAATAATTAAAATTTCATTTATAAACATATCTAAAAAAAGAAAATTAGACACATTTAATATTTTCTTGTTTTATAGGACATCATGATGATAGACATGGACATCTTTATGTAGACAAAAGAACAGGTTAATATATATGTTTCAAATGTGGATAGAAAGGTCTTAATATATATAAAACAATATTAAGACATATTGATAAAGATGTTAATAGTCTAACCGTTAACGGTTCTATCGATGAATTTATAAATAAGATAAAAACATTTACAACGTTTGGTAGTGATTTAGAAAGGACATAATTGTAATAAATTAATAGTCTAAATGTTAATAGTTAATATCAGGATTATATATTATTACATCAGTACGATGTAATATCATCTTTAACATTTAATAAATAATTAGAATCATATAGTGATTTAAAATAGTTATATTTTACATCGAAAAAATAATTATCATATCTTATAGATAAAACAATATTTGAATATATGTAGAAAGAAAGAAAATTTAATTTAACAACAAGTGAAGATTTTGAATTTATGAATATGTTATAAAAATATGTAGTATATGTAGATATTAATGAAATAAGGAAATATGTTAAGAAAGAATATAAAAACGTGTTTGAGAATTTCAAATATTTAAAATCATATGGAAGTAAATATTCTGAAGAATATGGAACGTATATACAACCTACACCACATCAATTCAATAGTGAATTTATTTTTATCGATATTTATAATATGAATAAAGTATTATATAATTATTTTAATATAGAATATCCTATATTTCAAATTCGTGTGTTAGATGAAGAACAATAAAAATCAAGAAAATATATACTACATACACCATAGTAAGACCAAGATGAAGTTTCTATATAGAAAAATTTAAATAATTTATCAAGTTTCAAATATGTAACTAATTAATTTTATCTTGAAGAAAATAAATTTAATAGAGACGATATAAAAATGGTATATATTGTTGAAGGTGTGTTTGACTTATTGAAATTACAGTATTTATTATACAAATAAAAGTAAGATAAATAATTAATAGTATAGTTATTAGGTAAAACAATTTCGTTAAGTAGTACATAGATGTTTAAATAAATTACATCCGTATATAAAAATATATCTGATGTTTTTATTATTTTAGACTAAGATACAAAATAATAAGAATAAACAACGTTACAATCAAGAATAGGAAAAATTTTAAATATTTTGACATTAGGTAAAAATGATATTAGATATTTTATAGGACAACATACTTAATTCAAAGACATAGGTGAAATGGTTGATGTTTCAGACTTAAAAACAATTCAAATGAGTATGTATGATGGTTAATTGTAATCTGTGTTTAGTACGTAACAACAATAATTGAGTTTAATTTGATTCATTTACTCGTAAGTAAGTTACTCGTAATTATATTACTTAAAATTAACACGAATTTTTTGGAAGTACAGTTCCAAAATTCTCGTACTAATTTGGAAGTCTACTTCCATTTTAGTATTTATCATAATAAGGTTGTTTATTTATAACAAAAAACAATTGTACTATAATAATTTTTAGTTTATGTATGATGGGGGTGGTATATATATGAGAACAATCAATATAGTAATAAGTGAATCTAACAAACAATACACAAACCTAATTTATGTTTTTATGGATGATATTCAAAAGTTTTTCATTAAACGAATATCAGATTGTTTAGAAATCAAAGAGTTTGAACGTACGAATATTGTTAATTATGAAATACTTAATTATGATTTTGTTAACAATAAGTTAAATATAAACAATCAATTTCATAAATGTAATCAATTTTTGTTTAAGAGTTTTGTTAAAGATTAAAATAATATAAGTATATGTACTACATGTGTTACTTTTACATCTATTGGATATAACTTTGAAATAACGTTAGGAAGTAAAATTTAGTATTTAGATAATGAAGTATCAGATTCATCATAAAGAATAGAAAATACAATAATACTTTACAATGACCGAGATAAACCGATTAATCTTTAAAATATTGATAAAGTGTTATTATTTAATTATAATCCAGTAAGTGATGTAGTTACAATATTTGATCCAATTACTAATACTAATATACCAATTTCAAAAATACAATTTGTATCAACACAATCTGGTAAAACAATGATTAATTTTGAATTACAAATCGTGTGAGTATTATTTATATATTATATAGTTTTCAT
>Ga0209608_1001294_pt1 | contig 21009 bp, 39 predicted proteins | sample AD_UKC130_MetaG_FD_184428 | JGI IMG/M metagenome (GOLD analysis project Ga0209608, IMG submission 184428) | Active sludge microbial communities of municipal wastewater-treating anaerobic digesters from Canada - AD_UKC130_MetaG (SPAdes) (version 2) | ecosystem: Engineered > Bioreactor > Anaerobic... | reverse complement strand
CATCGGTACCAAAATATCTCCTCATTTTATCTCTCTCCTTTCTTCCTCCAGAATTACCAAATCATAATTCTCTTTTATCTCTCTTCCCGCAAAAAATCCTACCACTTCAAAATCTTTTTTTACTTTTCCTGTGACAATAAGTCTCTCACCTTCAGCAGGAATTCCCGTAGTACTCAAAACAGTAATTTGATAATTTTCAAAAGTGAGAGAATAGGCGGAATAAATACTTCCTGCAATTCCATAAGGATTTACTGCTTCTCCTTTTAAAGTGATTTCTTTGTCTACAAAATTGCTTAATTTTTCCCATTTTTCTCTCCATGGCGAATCTTTCTTCCATTCATAATAACTATATACTAAAAAAGCAACAATTAAAAAGAGAATAATTCCATAAGAAATCATCCTCTTTTTATTCATATTGACCTCACCCTACAATATGAATTTTATATCCACAAAAAGGACACTCATTAAAATTCTTAATAAGGTTTCTAACTATATTATAACCTTCTCTTTCAATAAGCTCCTTCTTACAAGAAGGACAAAAAGTAGTATTTCCTTCTATATCCCATACATTCCCTTTATATACATAATTTAACTTCTTTTTTCCCTCCTCATAGGCAAAATTTATAATCTCAAAAGAAGTAGGGGGAGCTGTAAAATTGTAAGCAGGGAAATACCTACTAAAATGAAGTGGAATATCTTTACTAATAGAAGCTACCCAATCAATTAAAGCTACTATCTCTTCTTTACTGTCGTTAAATCCAGGAATTATAAGATTAGTAAGCTCCACATGAATTCCCTTATTTATAGCAAGCTCTATAATTTTTTGAACATTTTTCAAAGAACCTTTGCATAACTTCTTATAAAAATCTTCTGAGATAGATTTTATATCAATATTCATAGCATCTATAAATGAGATCAGTTGTAAAAATGGCTCTTCCTCAACAAATCCGTTGGTCACTAAAACATTCTTCAAATTGTTTTCTTTCATAAGTTTAGAAGTATCATAAACAAATTCATACCATATAAAAGGCTCATTATAAGTATACGCCATACCAATGGAGTCTTCTCTTTTAGCAAGAAAGAGCAATTTTTCCGATGACATATCTTGCATATGAATTTCCTCAGGTAAAGCTTGTGAAATAGACCAGTTTTGACAGAAAGGGCACTTAAAATTACATCCTGTGGTTCCTATGGAAAGGATTTTACTTCCAGGATAAAAATGATACAGAGGTTTCTTTTCTATAGGGTCTAAAGCAATAGAGCTTATCTTTCCATAAATTAGTGAGTATAAAATACCCTCATGATTTTCTCTAACTCCACAGGTACCCCTTTGATTTGGAAGTATCACACATTGATGAGGACAGAGTAAACATTTTACCTTTTGACCCTCTAAAACTTTGAAAAATAAAGCTTGTTTCATTAATCATTCCTTAAATCTCTTAACTGAAAAACGATAAATCTTAAACTTTTCATAAGGAGATATACCAGCTTTAGCTAAAGCAATATCTAATTGCTTTTCTATAGTATCTACCTCTTCTAAATCAGGAAGAAGTACCCCTCTTCTCCATCCTTTCTCTACTACTACCCCATACTTTTTAGGATCAAGTTTATTTATATCATCTATTTCTTCTAATGGAGAAAGTACATCTACAGAAATCTCTAAATCATTTAATTCCTGTAGAGTCACAGGAAGAAAGCGTGGGTCTTGAGTAGCAGCACTTATAGCATTTTGTATAATTTCCTCTGCAATACTATTTGTAGTTGGTATTATAGTACCAATACAACCCCGCAACTCCCCTGTTGATTTTTTATGCAAAGATACAAAAGTTCCAGCTTGCCTTTTTAATTCCTGAGGTAGATCTTCAGGTGGAGAAATGATCTTTCCCTTTTCCAAATAGACTTTTATAGCCTCTCTTGCCAAAGAGGTAACTAATTCCCCAATATCCATAAATTTAACGCTTTGAATATTGAGGAGCTCTTCTTGCTCCTTTTAAACCGTACTTCTTTCTCTCTTTCTGACGTGGATCTCTCTTTAGCAAGCCCTCTTTTTTAAGCATAGTTCTCCATTCACTATTTAGTATAGTTAATGCCTTAGAAATACCATGAGCTAAAGCTTGAGCCTGAGCACTTACTCCACTCCCAATTGCTTCTGCCACTACATCTACCTGATCTTTCATACCTGTAAGCTCTAATGGTTTCTTAGCTATAGCATGGAAAAATACTCTTCCACCAAAGTATTCTTCCATAGGTTTACCATTCACAATAATTTTTCCCTCTCCAGGAAAACGAAGCCATACTTTTACGCGAGCTGTTTTTCTACCACCAACTGCATGGATTACTTTTACTTCTTGAGATTCAAGTTCCAATATTATCCCTCCTAACTATATTTTTAATTCTTTAGGCTGTTGAGCCTGATGAGGATGCTCAGGACCAGCATAGACTTTTAGTTTCTTAAGCATTTTCCTTCCTAAGGGTCCCTTAGGAAGCATACCCCTTACTGCTAAATAAACCATCTTTTCTGGATTTTTTGCTCTCATCTCTTTAGCAGAGATCAATCTATGCCCCTTTGGATATCCTGAATGAGAGAAATAAACCTTTTGATTTTCCTTATCTCCTGTAAGAACCACGTCTTTTGCATTAATCACTATAACAAAATCTCCTGTATCCACATGAGATGTGTAAATAGGTTTATGCTTACCTCTTAGAATCTTCGCAACCTCAGAAGCAAGTCTTCCAAGAACCTTTCCTTTTGCATCTACTACAAACCATTCTCTTTTTATCTCTTTTTCTTTTGCCATATAAGTTTTCATTTTTTATTCCTCCTTTCCCTTGGATTTTATACAAATTTATAAACTGTGTCAATAATCTATCTTATAAAGATACAAGCCCTGTGGAGGGGAAGGGATAGAGAATCTTTTCCCTTTTTCTCCATTTAAGTACTCTTTCCAATCCTCCAAGTTCCTATTTCTTAAAGAAACCTCAACCATTCCTGATACCAAAAACCTTACCATCTTTCTTAAGAAGTAAGGTGCACAAATAAAGAAAAATAAAAAATCTTCGTTGAATACCCAAAAGGAATTTTCAATATAAATATTCGTATCTTCATTTTTTTCTAATATAGCAAAATTTACAAAATTATGCTCACCTTTTAAAAGTTCAGCACTTTGTATCAAAAATTCTTTATCTAAGGGCTTCTCTATCCACCAGGAAAAGTCTTTTAGAAAAAGATTTTTCTCTTTATTATTATATATAATATACATATACCATCTTCTTTTAGCAGAGAATCTTGCATGAAAATTATCATCCACCCTTTCAACTTTTTTAAGCAAAATATCATCGGGCAAAAGTTTCTTTAGTACTTCCTTTAGCTTAACCTCTTCCCATTCTTTATTAGTTTTAAAATTCACTACTTGTCCTAAAGCATGTACTCCAGCATCAGTTCTGCCTGCTCCTATCACCTTAACTTCTTGGTCAAATAAACTTGATAAAAGACTTTCCAAAACCCTTTGTACTGTTCTTTTTTGAGGTTGCTTTTGAAAGCCAAAAAACTCTTTGCCGATGTATGCAATTTCTATCTTCCAATTTACCATATTTAAAAAGCTATAAGCATCAAAATAGAATATATACACACAAAAACAAGAAAAGCTGACTCCTTAAAAGACCAATAAGTAATTTTATATCTACTTCTTCCTTTTGCACCTCTATAACCTCGGGCTTCCATGGCTTCAGCAAGTTCGTTGGCTCTTCGGAAAGCATTTAGAAAGAGGGGAATAATTATAGGAAGAAGACTTTTAGCTTGTTCAACTAAATTCCCTTTTCCAAATTCTGCTCCTCTGGCTTTTTGTGCTTTTATAATTTTATCTGTCTCTTCTAAAAGAGTCGGAACAAATCTTAAAGCTATAGTCATCATCATAGAAAACTCATGGGCAGGGAATTTAAAAATTGAAAGAGGTTTTAAAAGATCCTCTAAAGCATGAGCTAATTCTAATACTGAGGTGGTTAAAGTTAAAAGAGAAGTTATCATAACAAGAAAGACAAGGCGTAAAGACATGAAAATTGCCATCTTTATACCATTTTCAGTAACATGAATTATCCCATATCTAAAGAAAACTCTTCCTCCTTCTTCTCCAAAGAAGAAATGAATGATAAAAGTAAAAAATACCAAAAAATAGATGGGTCTAAAACTTTTAAAAAAATATTTTAAAGGCAAAGAAGAAAAGAAAATACCTAAAAGAATTAAGAAAAGGAAAAAAAGATAAGATACATTCAATTTTAAAAAAAAGATGATAATAATAAGTAAGAAAGATGCAATAATTTTAGCTTTTGCATCAATTTTATGCAAAAAAGACCCCATCGGTATATATTGTCCAAGAGGAAAACTTTCCAATGCTTTCATGATGAAATATAGCTCCTATAAGCTATTATTCTTTCTGCAAGTTCTGGCAAAGTAAAAGTTCCCTTAACAGGATAACCTTTTTCTTCTAAAGCTTTTACAATCTTAATTATCTCTGGAGGTTCCAATTCCGCCTCATCTATCTTATCTACATTCAAAAAGAGTTCTTCTATAGGTCCATCAAAAATAAGTATTCCCTTATTTAGAACTATGACTCTATCAACAAGCCTCATTACTTCATCAAGGTCATGAGATACAAGGATTAAAGTATTGCCTCTCCTTGCCCATTTATCTATATATTCCATTATCTCTTTTCTTCCTCTGGGATCTAAATTTGCTGTAGGTTCATCAAGTATAAGTATCTCTGGTTTCATAGCTAAGATACTTGCGATTGCAAGTCGTCTTTTTTCTCCTCCTGATAGATTATAGGGGGAACGATCTTTAAGGTCTTTATAGGAAAGTCCTACTGTCTCAAGAGCTTCTATTACACAGTCTTCTAATTTATCTTCAGGAACGCCAATATTTTTAGGACCAAAAGCTATTTCCTCAAAAACAGTCTCAGCAAAAAATTGGTATTCAGGATATTGAAATACAAGACCTACAATTCTACAAAGTTCCTTAGAGCTCCAATGTTTTATTTCCTTCTCTTGAATATAAATCTCTCCTACTAACGGGTAAATAAGTCCATCAAAAAGTTGTATCAAAGTAGACTTCCCAGATCCAGTCTTACCAATAATTCCTATTTTTTCCCCCTTTTCTATAGTAAAAGAAATATCATTTAAAGCCTCTCTTTCTAAAGGCGTATCTTTTAAATATGAGAAACTTACACTTTCCACTTTTATCAAAGCCATGAATATAATTCCTCTATTGTTAATATGGGATGAGGTATATCTAATCCTCTATCCCTCAGGTACTTTGACAGTTGAGTAACAAGAGGAAGAGAAAGACCCCATTCTTCAAGTTCTTTGTCTTTATTAAAAACTTCCTTAGGAAACCCTCTATAAACAATTTCACCATTAAAAAAGACCGCTACATCTTCTGATAAACTCACTTCTTCCATATTGTGAGTTATCAATATTATTGATATTCCTTCCTTTTCATATAGATCTTTAATAATTCCTAATATATCTTTTTTCCCTTTAGGATCTAACATCGTAGTAGGCTCATCTAATACCATATACTTAGGCAGCATAGCTAAAATTCCTGCAATAGCAATTCTTTGTTTCTGCCCGCCAGAAAGAAGATGTGGTGGATATTTCTTAAACTCTTCCATACCAACTGATTTTAAAGCAAAATCTATTCTTTCTTCTATCTCCTTAGGAGGAAGTCCCAAATTTTCACATCCAAAGGCAATATCCTCTTCTACTGTCATACCGATAATTTGATTATCTGGGTTTTGAAATACAAGCCCTACTTTTCTTCTAACCTCCCATATCTTCTCTGTATCTCGCGTATTAATTCCATCTATAACTACATCGCCATTTGTAGGTATAAATAGACCATTTAGCAATCTTGCAAAAGTAGATTTTCCTGAGCCATTTGCTCCAATAATAGCTAAAAAAGAAGGAGAAGGTATCTCTAAGTTTATATTTTTAAGAGCTACCCTCTCCTGTGAAGTGTCAGGTTGATAAACAAAAGAAACATTTGACATCTGGATCATTATACAAATTCCAGTACTGCTTCCTCAGCCGCGTCTCCTCTTCTCATACCTATCTTCAAAATACGAACATATCCTCCATTCTTATCCTTATATTGGGGCGCAATTTCCACAAAAACCTTTCTTACAAGCTCTCTATCCTGGAGCCATGCATAAACTAACCTTCTATTATATACAGAGTCTTCTCTTGCAATAGTAAGAAGTTTCTCAGCAATTCTACCAACTTCTTTTGCTCTGGGTAAGGTAGTAACTATCCTACCATGTTCAAATAAAGATATAAGTTGAGATCTAAGTAAGGCTTTCCTTTGAGGTGTAGGTTTACTTAACTTCCTATATGCTTTGCGGTGCCTCATTCTAAATTCTCTCCTTTCTCTGAATCAGAATTTCCATCTCTCAGTCTTAATCCTTTCTCCTTAAGTTTTTCCTCTAATTCTTGAAGAGATTTCTGCCCAAAATTTTTAATCCTCATTAACTCATCTTTTGTCTTTAAAAGAAGATCATCTATAGTATGAATTCCTGCATGACGCAAAGAATTATAGGCACGTGTAGAAAGACCCAACTCTTCCAAAGACAATCCTTTTTGGGTCTCTTCTATAATAGGAATCTCCTCTGCCTTTTCTTCGTAAGGCAATTGAAATTCTTTTTCATAAAGTAATTTAAAGTATTCCATAAGTATTTTGGATGCTTCTCTAAAAACTTCTTCAGGAGAAATAGCACCATTAGTCCATATATCTATTATAAGTTTATCTAAATCTGTTCTCCTTCCAACTCTTGTTTTCTCAACCTCATAGCTTACTTTTTTCACAGGAGAAAAGATAGAATCTAAGACAAGAACACCAATAGGTTGATTGAGTTCTTTATTTTCCTCAGTAGTTACATAACCTTTCCCTTTTCTTACTTCTACTTCCATATGAAAATTAGATTCGTCTACTAAGGTTGCTATCGTAAGATCAGGATTGATAATTTTTACATTTGCAGGCACAAAAAAATCTCCCGCTTTTATAACTTTTGGACCCTTTACGTCTAACTCCAATATATGAGAATTATTATCTTCAATTTTTACTACAAGTTTTTTAAGATTTATTAAAACTTCTAACACATCTTCTTTCAATCCAGGAAGAACTTCTAATTCATGTCTTACTCCATCAATTTTTACAGAAGTTATCGCTGCTCCTTCTATAGAGGATAGAAGAATTCTTCTCAAAGCATTTCCAATAGTCCAGCCATAACCTCTTTCTAACGGCTCTATAGCAAAACGTCCATAATCTTCAGTAAGCCTTTCCACAATAATCCTTACATTCTCCTCTATCAATTTTATACCTCCTTGCCTGTCCTAAAATGCCTATCTGGAGTAGAACTCAACGATAAGTTGCTCCTGGACAGGCGTATCTATTTCTTCTCTATTTGGAAGTCTTAAAACTTTACCTCTAAAGTTCTCTCTATCTAATTCCAACCAAGCAGGAATAGATCTATCTCCAAAAGCTGAAATTGCTTCTTGAACAGGAATAAGATCTTTATCAGAAAGTTCTATAATATCCCCAGGTTTTACATTATAAGACGGAATATCTACTCTTTTTCCGTTGACCTTGATTTTCCCGTGAGAAACAATCTGCTTTGCTTGATCTCGGGATAGAGCCCATCCTAATCTATAAACCACATTATCCAACCTTGATTCTAAAAGTTGTAATAATTTTTCTCCCGTTATACCTTTACCTTTTAATGCCTCTTCAAAATATCTTCTAAATTGTCTCTCAAGAACTCCATATATTCTTTTTGCTTCTTGCTTTTCTCTCAATCTAATTCCATATTCGGTAAGTTTTTTTTGAGTTTTACCATGCTGACCAGGCGCATAACTTCTTCTCTCAAAAGGACATTTTTCAGAGAAACACTTAGTTCCTTTAAGGAATAATTTCATTCCTTCTCTTCTACATAAACGACAATCTAATCCTGTATATCTTGCCATCTTTATTCCTCCCTCAAAATTTTATACTCTACGCCGACGTGGAGGTCGACACCCATTGTGAGGTATTGGGGTGACATCCTTTATAAGAGAAATTTCTAAGCCGGCAGCTTGCAAGGATCGGATAGCAGTTTCTCTCCCAGGTCCAGGTCCTTTTACCAGCACATCTACCTTCCTCATTCCATATTCAGACATAACTTTTTTTGCAGCCATCTCAGCAGCGATCTGAGCTGCAAAAGGTGTACCTTTTTTTGTTCCTTTAAAACCAGCGGTTCCACCACTTCCCCAAGTTAAAACACTTCCTTCTGGATCAGTTATTGTAACAATAGTATTATTAAAAGTTGAGTCAATATGAGCAATTCCCACAGGAACAATCCTTTTTTCTTTACGAGGTTTTCTTACTCTTTTCTTTTTTGCCATTTAAGGTCTTTCCCTCCCAAATTTAATTTTTTATTTTTCCTTTCTCTTAGCACCAACAGTCTTACGAGGTCCCTTCCTCGTACGTGCATTACAACGGGTTCTTTGCCCTCTAACAGGAAGCCCTCTTTTGTGTCTAATACCACGATAACATCCTATTTCTATAAGACCTCTTATATTAGCAGCAACTTCTTGCCTTAAATCTCCCTCTACCTTATATTTATTTTCTATTTCTTCTCTAAGTTTACTAATTTCCTCTTCAGTAAGATCTTTTACTCTCTTATTTGGATCCACGCCTGTAGTCTCCAAGATTTTTTTACTTGTAGCACTCCCAATTCCATATATATAAGTCAAAGCTATCTCTACTTTCTTATCCTTAGGTAAATCTACTCCTGCAATACGTGCCATTTTACAAAAACACCTCCCTATCCCTGTCTCTGTTTGTGTCTTGGATTTTCACAGATAACATAAACTCTACCGCTCCTACGAACTATTTTACATTTTTCACATATCTTCTTTACAGAAGATCTAACCTTCATTTTTATTAACCTCCTTATTGATAAACCTATAAATTATTCTCCCTTTAGTAAGATCATAAATTGAGAGTTCTATTTTTACTTTATCCCCAGGCATTACTCTAATAAAATTCATTCTCATTTTTCCAGACACATATGCAAATATTTCAAGACCATTATCTAATTGTACTTTAAAAGTTGCATTTGGCAAGGCTTCTTTTACAGTTCCAATAACTTCTATAACTTCTTTTTCTTTTTTGCTCATAAAAGGACACACCTCAGTCCACAGTCAAAACCTGAGGGCCATTTTTTGTGATCGCTACAGTATGTTCAAAGTGCGCTGATAAGCCACCGTCTGCCGTAACTGCAGTCCAACCATTTTCAAGAATTTTTACTTCATAACTTCCTGTAACTACCATTGGCTCAATAGCAATAACTAACCCTTCTTTTAAAATTGGTCCCATACCAGGAGGACCATAATTAAGTACATTTGGTGGTTCATGCAATCTTCTACCAATACCATGCCCTACAAAATCTCTAATTACATTAAAACCATTTTTCTCTACATGTTCTTGGATAGCCCATGATACATCAGAGAGATGTCTTCCAACTTTTGCTTCTTCTATCCCTCTCCATAATGCCTCTTCAGTAACTTTTATAAGCTTCATAGCTAATGGAGAAACTTCTCCCACAGGATAGGTTTTTGAGGCATCTAAAAAGAATCCCTCATATTCTATTCCATTATCTATACTTACTATATCTCCATCTTTTATAACCTTTTTTTGGCTTGGTATTCCATGAACAATTTCCTCGTTTATTGATATACATATTACATCAGGATAACCTTTATAACCCTTAAAAGCTGGCTTCACCTTATACTCCTTCATGAAATTTTCTGCCTTCCTCGCAAGATCATAAGTCGTTATTCCTGGAGCAAGTTCTAACTCTAATCTCTCAAATATCTTAGCCAGTATGCTTCCTCCTTTTCTCATAATCTCAATTTCCTCTTTACTCTTCAGTTCCATTTTTAACCACCTTAAGTATCTCTTCCACTATTTCTTCTCTTTCTTTTTTCACACTAATAGTGTACATTAAACTTTTGCTATTATAGAAATCAATTAAAGATTTCGTTTCCTGATAATAGGTATCCAGCCTTTTCTTTATAACCTCTGGCTGGTCATCACTTCTCTGATATAGTTCACCGCCACATATATCACATTTGTTATCTTCTTTAGGAGGCATAGAAATTATATTATAAATTGCTCCACAGTTTTTACAGATTCTACGAGAAGAAAGTCTTTCTACAACTAACTCATCTGGAGCATCCAGATATATTACTTTTATCACTGTATTATTTTTTCTCAAAAACTCCTCTAACATCTCTGCTTGAGGAATAGTTCTCGGAAATCCATCAAGGATAAAACCATTTTTACAATCCTCTTTATTTAAGCGCTCTTCTACTACAGCCCATACTAACTCATCAGGTACTAATTTACCCGAGTCAAGATATTCTTTTACTTTCTTGCCAATCTCCGTTTGATTTTTAACAGCATCTCTAAATATATCTCCCGTAGATATATGAGGAATGTTTAGAATATTACTTATTTCTTTAGCATGAGTACCCTTTCCTGCACCTGGAGGTCCTAAAAAAACTATCGCTTTTCTCATTTCAAAAACCCCTCATAACTCTTCATTATCATTTGAGCCTCAAGAGCCTTAATAGTCTCTAATGTAACACCAACCATAATGAGTATACTTGTACCACCTAATTGGAACTCTGTAATTCCAGTAATACTTTCGATAAAAGTAGGTATAAGAGCAATTAGGCTTAAAAAAATCCCCCCGAAAAAGTTCAATTTATTTAGAGTTCTTGTAAGATACTCCTCTGTAGGTTTCCCAGGTCTTACACCTGGAATAAACCCACCATATTTTTTAAGATTTTCTGCTAAATCTACAGGATCAAACACTATAGAAGAATAGAAATAGGTGAAACCTAAAACTAATAAAAAGTAAATTATAGGATAAACAATAGAATTTGGAGAAAATATGCTTAAAATTGCTTTTAACCAACCTACTTTAACCATAGGAATAAAAGTTTGAGGAATCATTAATATGGTTATAGCAAATATTATTGGAATTACTCCTGCCTGATTTAATTTTAAAGGTAGATAAGTGTTCTGTCCACCATAAACTCTTCTTCCGACAATTCTTTTAGAATACTGTATGGGAATTCTTCTTTCTGCACTTTCTTCCCATACTACTCCTATAATTATAAAAACTAATAACAAGAAAAATATTATAACATTAAAAATACTTATTTCACCCCTACTTAATAAAGCAAAAGTACGAGCAATATCTGTAGGAAATCTTGCTACTATAGATGTAAGGATTAATAAGGAAACTCCATTTCCAATTCCATATTGAGAAATTTGTTCTCCTAACCACATTACAAAAGTACTACCAGCAGTAAGAGTTATAACACTACTTATAACATAAAGTGGTGTCAAACTTGGAATAACTTTAAAATTATGCATAAATATAGTTAATCCGAAAGCTTCTATTGCAGCTAATAAAACCGAGAGATTTCTTGAATATCTTGTGAGTTTTTTCCTACCATCCTCGTCCTTCTTTAATGCTGACAAGGAGGGGAAAATTACAGTAAGAAGCTCCATCATAATTGATGCATTAATAAATGGAATTATACCCATAGAAACTATAGAAAATCTAGAAAGAGCTCCACCCGTAAAAAGATTTAAAAAACCCAAGGCTCCCTGACTTCTAAAAAGATTACTAAGAGCTACTCTATCTACTCCTGGAACAGGAATATGAGAACCTAATCTATAAACAGCAAAAATAAAAAGAGTGAAAAGAATTTTTTTCCTGAGATCAGGAATTTTAAAAGCCTTTATCAGAGTATCAAACACTATTCAATCACCTCAACTTTTCCGCCTGCTTTCTCTATTTTTTCCCGTGCTTCATTACTAAATGCATGCGCTTTTACTATTAGAGGCTTTTTAACTTCACCATTACCTAAAATTTTCACTCCAAATTTTAAGTCTTTAAGTATCTTTTTCTCTAAAAGAATGTCAGGATCTACTAAATCATTAGGATTAAATTTAGTATCTAAAGTTGACAAATTTACAATAGCATATTTTCTTCTGGGAGCTCGTGGAATCCCATCTAATTTTGGAAGACGTCTGGTTAAAGGAGTTTGTCCTCCCTCAAAATCAGGTCGGACACCACCCCCACTTCTTGCATTTTGTCCACTCATTCCTCTTCCAGCATATTTTCCAGAAGCTGCATACCCACGTCCCCATTTCTTGGGTTTCTTTCTTGAGCCTGGCTTAGGTTTAAGTTCATAAAGTTTCAATTTTCTCCCTCCTTATTCTCTTCTGTATTTACTTTTCCTATGATTTCTGATACTTTCTTATCACGTATGTCTGCAATTTCAGGAAGAGAATTCAAACTTTTAAGAGCATTAAAAGTTGCCTGAGCAAGATTCGTTGCAGTAGTAGAACCTAAAGCCTTAGCAAGTACATTTTTTATTCCTGCAAGTTCCAATACTGCTCTTGCAGCTCCTCCTGCTATCACACCTGTCCCAGGAGCAGCAGGTTTCAGAAGAACTTTAGATGCTCCTAATTTTCCAACAACTTCATGAGGAATAGTACCTTTACTTATTGAAATTTTTACTGCATTCTTTTTAGCTCTTCTAACTGCCTTTCTTATCGCATCAGGAACTTCTGCTGCTTTTGCTATACCTACACCTACAGTACCTTGTTCATCTCCAACAACTACCAAAGCCCTAAATCGTAAGTTTTTTCCTCCTTTTACTACTTTCGCTACTCTTCTTATCTCTATGACTCTTTCCTTAAATACAGGCTCTAATTCTTTCAAAATATTTCCCTCCCTATTTTAAAATTCAAGACCTCTTGCCCTTGCACTGTCAGCAAAAGCTTTTATTCTTCCATGATAAAGAAATCCACCTCTATCAAAAACAACTTTTTTTATTCCTTTTTCTAAAGCTCTTTCAGCTATTACTTCTCCGACTAATTTTGCTGCCTCCATATCATCTGTAGACTTCAATTGCCCTTTAAGCTCTTTCTCTAAGGAAGAAGCAGAAACAAGAGTATACCCCTTAGTATCATCAATAATTTGAGCGTATATGTATCTTAAGCTTTTATACACAGCAAGTCTTGGCCTTTCTGGAGTTCCAGAAATCTTCTCTCTTGTTCTTAAATGTCTAATTTTTCTTTGTTCTTTACGAGACTTTTTCTTAATCATATTAGATCAGACCTCCTACTTCTTACCTGCTTTTCCAGCTTTTTGTCTAACTTTTTCTCCCTCATATCGGATACCTTTACCTTTATATGGCTCTACAGGTCTTACTTTCCTTACAGTATCTGCAAGTTTTCCTACTAATTCTTTATCAGTTCCCTTAATAGAAATTTTAGTATTATCCTGCACAGCCACGGAAAGCCCTGTAGGGATTTCTAACTCTATGGGACGAGAAAAACCAACTTCTAAAAAAAGTTTATTGCCTTGTACCCTTGCTCTATAACCTGTCCCTTGAAGCTCCAATCGTTTTTCAAATCCTTGAGTCACACCCAAAACCATATTGTTAATTAAGGCTCTCGTAGTTCCATGAATAGATTTCATAAATTTTTCATCATTTGGTCTTTCCACAATAATTTGATTATCAACTTTTTTTATACTAAGTGAGGGATAAAAAACCCTTTCTAATTCTCCCAAAGGTCCTTTAACTTTTACCACATTTCCTTCCATTATATCTACTTGTACATTTTGAGGTACTGGTATAGGCTTTTTTCCTATTCTTGACATAATCTTCCTCCTCCTTTTTCTACCACACCATACAGATAAGTTCTCCGCCCACTCCTAACTTCTTTGCTTGCTTATCAGTCATTATCCCTTGAGAGGTAGAGACAATTGCAATCCCAAGTCCTCCAAGAACCCTTGGAATTTCTTCTTTTTTTACATAATATCTTCTACTAGGCTTACTTATTCTAACCATATCTTGTATTACAGGAGTTCTTCCTTTATATTTCAAAGAAATTCGTATATATTTTTTAGGAATTTCTCCTATTACTTCGTATTTTGCAATATATCCTTCTTCAAGTAAAATTTCAGCAATTCTTTCTTTAACTTTAGAGTGAGGAATATCTACTGTAGAATGTCTTCTCATATTAGCATTCTTAATTCTAACAAGCATATCAGTAATAGGATCTGTTACAGTCATAGCAACCCTCCTCACCAACTTGCTTTCCTAACACCTGGTAATTCACCTTTTAGAGCTAATTCTCTAAAACAAAGACGACATAGACCAAATTTCCTGATATAACCTCTTGATCTTCCACAAATTCTACACCTATTATATTCTCTTACTTTATACTTTTTAGGCTTAAGCCATTTTACTACCTGAGATTTTTTAGCCACAATTTCCTCCCTCTCTTTTCATTTATTTTTTAAAAGGCATACCAAGAAGTGCTAAAAGTTCTTTAGCCTCTTCATCAGTCTTCGCATTGGTAACAACAGTTATATCCATACCACGAATTCTATCAATCTTATCATACTCAATCTCTGGGAAAACTAATTGTTCTTTTAATCCTAAAGAATAATTTCCTCTTCCATCAAAAGAATTAGTAGAAAGCCCAGAAAAGTCTCTAACCCTTGGTAAGGCTACATTGATAAGTTTATATAAAAATGCATACATTCTATCTCCCCTTAAAGTAACTTTTAATCCTATAGGTATCCCTTTTCTAAGATGGAAGTTAGCTATTGATTTACGGGCTTTTCTAACTAAAGGCTTTTGCCCTGTAATTGTACTTAAATCTTTAGCCACAGACTCAATAACACCTGGATTTTGCACTGCTTCGCTCACTCCTACATTTACAATAATTTTTTCTATCTTAGGTACTGCCATTGGATTCTTATATCCAAATCTCTTCATCATTGTGGGTACAACTTCCTGAAGATATTTTTGTTTTAAAACTTCCATTCTTTATCTTCCTCCCTATTAAACACGGTCAATTATCTCTTTACATTTAGAACAAACTCTTACTTTTCTTCCATCTTCAAGAAAAGTATGTTTTACCCTTGTTGGCTGGTTACAACGGGAACAAATAAGCATAACTTTACATCTATAAAGAGGAGCAGGCTTTTCAACTATTCCGCCTTGTCTCGCTTTAGCAGTAGGTCTCATATGTTTTTTGGCTATATTAATCCCTTCAACTACTACTTTATTTTCTGAAGGAAGAACTGAGATAACCTTTCCTCTCTTCCCTTTATCTTTCCCAGAAATTACAAGTACTAAATCTCCTTTTTTAATATCCATCTTGTATTCACCTCTATATTACTTCTGTTGCTAAAGAAATAATTCTCATAAAGTTTTTGTCTCTAAGCTCTCTTGCTACAGGACCAAAAACTCTTGTCCCTCTGGGATTCCCATCCTTATCTACTATAACAGCAGCATTATCATCAAATCTCACATAAGAGCCATCTTTACGTCTTATAGTTCTTCTTGTTCTTATTACTACCGCATAAACCACATCACCTTTTTTTATATTTGCCCTTGGAACTGCATCCTTAACACTTGCAACAATAATATCTCCTACTTGTGCAACCTTCTTCTTACCTAAGATACGGAAACACATTATCTCTTTTGCTCCACTATTATCAGCTACCGTTAATCTGGTCTGTGGCATTATCATTTATATCACCCACCTCTGAGTCAATTTTATCTGATTCTTCAAGAGAAATAGTAGGTATAACTTCAGCTTTCTTCAGGATCTTTATAAGTCTCCATCTCTTTTCCTTAGAAAGTGGTCTTGTCTCTCTTATTAAGACTATATCTCCTTCTTTTGCCTCTTGTTTTTCATCATGTACCTTATATTTTTTTCTTCTGATTATTGTTTTTTTGTATAAAGGATGAGAACGGACCTGTTCCACTAAAACCACTATAGTCTTTTGCATTTTTGCACTAACAACTTTTCCTGTCATTTCTTTTCTCTCACCAGCCATGAATATCTCTCCTCAATTTTAAGATTTTTTAAGCTCTCGCTCCCGTAATATGGTAAGAACACGAGCAATATCTTTCCTTACCATCTTTATTCTATGAGGGTTAGTAAGCCCTCCTGTAGTTTGTTGTACCCTCAAATTAAAAAGCTCCGCTCGCAAATTTTTAAGCTCTTCTTGTAATTCTTCATCAGTTTTTTCTCTAATTTCTATAACTCTTTTCCCCATAATTATTCACCACCTATCTCTCTTGTAACAAATCTTGTCTCTATAGGTAATTTTCTCCCTGCAATTCTAATAGCTTCCATCGCTTCTTCCTTAGGTATTCCTGCAATTTCAAATAAAATAGTCCCTGGCTTTACAACTGCTACCCATTCTTTTACATCTCCTTTTCCGCCACCCATTCTGCTTTCTGCAGGTCTTGCAGTAACAGATTTGTCAGGGAAAATTCTTATCCATACTCTTCCATTTTTACCTGCATGTCTTGTAAGAGTTCTTCTTACCGCTTCAATTTGTTCACTGGTAATCCATGCTGGAGCCAAAGCTTGAATTCCATAATCTCCAAATACTACCCTATTTCCTCGGGTAGCTTTACCTTTCATCCTTCCACGATGTTGTTTTCTGTATTTTACTCTTTTAGGCATCAACATCGTAGTTCACCTCATCTTTCTCATCTATTATCTCTTCGTCTATAATTCTACTTACTGTTTTAGAAGGTAATTCTTCAATAGGTTCTTTACCAAGTTCAGATAAATCTCCTCTATAAATCCATACTTTAATCCCAATTACACCAGAAATAGTAAGAGCTTCTGCAAAGCCATAATCAATATCAGCAGTTAATGTTTGCAACGGAATTCTACCTTCCTTAAACCATTCTGAACGAGAGATTTCAGCACCATTTAATCTTCCACCACACATAATCTTTATACCTTTTGCTCCTGCTTTCAAAGCCCTATTTATTGCTTGTTTCATAGCTCGCTTATAACTAATTCTCTTCTCTATTTGTGTGGCTATATTTTCAGCAACTAATTGAGCATTAAGCTCAGGATTTTTTACTTCTATAACATTAACAAATACACTTTTATTAGTTAAATTTATAAGATTTTTCCTTATATTTTCTATTTCGCTACCACCACGACCTATGAGCATTCCTGGTCTTGCGGTGTGTATAGTTATATCAACTCTATTTACTGCCTTTCTTTCTACCTCAATAAGAGAAATACCTGCCTGCTGATAATTGCTCTTTATATAATTTCTTATTGCCCAATCCTCATGTAGTGTAGAAGAGTAATCAGACCTTTCTGCAAACCAATGACTTTTCCAATCTTTTGTAACTCCTAATCTAAATCCATAAGAGTGTGTTTTTTGCCCCATACTATTCCTCCTTCTCCTTTACATAAATCACAATATGGCTATTTCTTTTTTGTATAATATCTGCTCTTCCTCTTGCCCGAGGGCTAATCCTTTTCCATCGAGGACCTTCATTAACATATGCTTGAGAGATATATAATCTCTCTGCTCTTAATCCATAGTTATGTTCAGCATTAGCCTTTGCAGACCGTAGACATTTTAATATAAAATATGCAGATTTATGAGGAAGGTTTTCAAGAATAGCTTCAGCTTCTTCTACCATTTTTCCTCTTACAAGGTCTATAACTCGCCTTGCTTTATAAGGCGACACTCTAATATATTTGCTTTCAGCTTTAACTTCTATCATATAAAATCTAACCTCCCTACTTTATAGCGGTAATACGAGCAGTAGGCACCCTATGACCAGTAAAAGTACGAGTAGGAGCAAACTCTCCTAATTTATGCCCTATCATATTTTCGGTGATATATACAGGAATATGTTTTCTTCCATTATAAACAGCAATAGTATGGCCTACCATCTCAGGCACTATTACTGAGCTACGAGACCATGTTTTTATTATCCTCTTTTCATTCTTCTCGTTAAGCTCCCTAACTTTTTTAAGCAGCTTTGGATCTATATAGGGACCTTTTTTTAGTGAACGACCCATTGGTTCCTCCCTTTTACTTCATTTCTTTTTTATCACTTGCTCGTTGTACAATAAAACGATCCGATGGCTTTCTCTTCCTTCTAGTTTTATAGCCCCGTGTTGGTTTACCCCATGGAGTAAGAGGTCCAGGATGCCCAATAGGAGCTTTACCCTCACCGCCACCGTGAGGATGGTCCACAGCATTCATAGCTGCACCTCTTACATGAGGTCTTTTACCAAGCCATCTATTTCTACCAGCTTTTCCTAAAGATACATTTTGATGATCCACATTACTTACCTGTCCAATAGTAGCTCTACATCTTAAATCAAACAATCTGGTTTCACCAGATGGTAATCTTACATATGCCCATTTTCCTTCTTTTCCTAAAATTTGAGCAGAAGTTCCAGCAGCTCTAACAAGTTGCCCACCTTTTCCTGGATATAGTTCCAAATTATATATTGAAGTACCATCAGGAATATTCTTTAAAGGAAGGTTATTTCCAATCCTTAAATCTACACTTTCCCCAGACATTAATATATCCCCAACCTTTACTCCTTCTGGGGCTATAATATACCTTTTTTCACCATCAGAATAATGAAGTAAAGCAATCCTTGCAGATCTATTAGGATCATACTCTATACTTGCCACTTTAGCTGGGATATTATCTTTATCTCTTCTAAAATCTATCACTCTATAAAGTCTCTTATTACCTCCACCTCTAAATCTGGAGGTTACATGACCAAAATTATTTCTTCCGCCACTCTTCTTGAGTGCTTTTAATAAGGATTTTTCAGGTTTCTCTTTGGTTATTTCAGAGAAATCTGAAATAGCCAAATGTCTTAAACCAGGCGTAATTGGTTTAAATCTTTTAAGTCCCACCTTCTATACCTCCTATACACCACTTATAAGTTCTATCTTATATCCTGGTTCTAAACTAACAATAGCCTTTTTTCTTGCAGGAGTAAAACCTTGAGAAAGTCCGAATTTTCTTTCTTTAGGTTTTTGGTTCACTACTGCAACTTTTTTAACTTTAACTTTAAAGATCTCTTCTACAGCCTTCCCAATTTCTATTTTATTCGCATCTCTTACAACTTCAAATACATATTTTCCTTCTTTTGCCAAGTTTAAGCTTTTCTCTGTAACAATTGGTCTTAAAATAATTGTATATGGGTCTCTCATTTTAGAAATGCCTCCTCTAATATAGGAATAGCATCAACCGTTAGAATCAAATAGTCATATTTTAATAAATCATAAACATTTAAGCAAGAAGCCACCATTGTTTTAACTTTTCCTAAGTTCATAGCTGCTCTTTTTAAATTCTCATCTTTTTTAGGAATACCCATTAACACTTTAGAATCTTTCAAACCAAATCTATCAAGTATATTTACAAGTTCTTTTGTTTTTGGTTGTAAAAGTTCTATTTTATCAACCAGAATAAGTGTGTTTTCTTTAACCTTTGTAGATAATGCAGATCGTATAGCAAGTCTTCTCATTTTTTTAGGAATTTTATATGAATAATCACGAGGCTTAGGTCCGAAAGCTATTCCTCCGCCTACCCAATGAGGTGCTTTTCTATCTCCTTGCCTTGCATGTCCAGTACCCTTTTGAGCCCAAACTTTCTTCCCAGTTCTATTAACCTCACTTCTCCTTTTAGTAGAATGAGTTCCTTGCCTACCATTAGCAAGATGCATAACTACACAAGTATGAAAAAGATCAGGTCTCTCCTCTACACCAAAAAGTTCCTCTTTTAATTCTATTTCTCCAATTTTCTCAGCATTCTGATTATACACTGGAAGCTGAATCATTTCTCTAGCCCCTTCCTACTTATATCTTTAACAGCTTTTCTAATTAGAACAAGATTTCCAGCTGGTCCAGGAATTGCACCTTTTATAAAAAGTAGATCTTTTTCCTTATCTACTTTAACTATCTTTAAATTCTGAACAGTGACAGTTTCATTACCCCATCTTCCTGCCATTTTTTGTCCTTTCATTACATGCTGCACTCCAGAAGCTCCAATTGATGCACGTCTCCTATGAAACTTAGAGCCATGAGACATTCTACCTCGTCCAAAGTTCCATAATTTTACATGTCCTGTAAAACCATGTCCCTTACTTTTCCCAGTTACGTCAACTAATTCACCCTCTTGGAAAATATCTACTTTTATCTCCTGTCCAGCCTGATAATCTGCTGGATTAATAATTTTTACTTCCTTAAGTATTTTAAAAGGAGGAAAGCCCAATTTTCTAAAAACCCCAGCTTGGGGTTTATTTAACTTATTTTCTTTACATTCTTCAAACCCCAATTTAATTGCCCCATAACCATTCTCCTCTTTTACTCCAACTGATAAAACAAGACAGGGTCCTCCCTTCACAACAGTAACAGGAATAACCTCACCATTTTCTCCAAAAATTTGTGTCATTCCAATTTTCCTTCCCAAAATCACTTTTGTCGTAGGAGCAGCCATAATTCTTTCCCCTCTCTATGTTTTAATTTCAACTTCAACGCCTGAAGGAAGCTCTAAATTCATAAGAGCCTCTACGGTTTTTGCTGTAGGATCAATTATATCAATAAGTCTTTTATGCACTCTTATTTCAAAATGTTCTCCCGAATTCTTATTTACATGAGGAGAACGTAATATCCAATAACGAGTCACCTTAGTGGGAAGAGGAATAGGACCAGATATCTTAGCTCCGGTTCCTCTTACAGTCTCTATAATTCTCTTAGCTGACTGATCCAAAACTCTATGATCAAATGCTTTTAGCTTTATTCTTATTTTCTGTTTTTCTAAATAACTACTCATAACAACAGATCGCCCCCATTACTCAATAATTTTAGTTACGACACCTGCACCAACAGTCCTGCCACCTTCTCTTATTGCAAACCTTAACCCTTCCTCTAATGCTACCGGCTTTATTAATTTTATCTCCATCTCTATATTATCACCTGGCATTACCATCTGTACTCCCTCTGGTAACTTTATCTCTCCTGTTACATCTGTCGTCCTAAAGAAAAATTGTGGCTTGTATCCACTGAAAAATGG